>ENA-OQBL01000603-OQBL01000603.1-human-gut-metagenome-genome-assembly--contig:-NODE-603-length-18057-cov-3.789738_pt1 | contig 18057 bp, 20 predicted proteins | sample MGYA00242747_ERZ504553 | MGnify/ENA primary metagenome ERZ504553 (study PRJEB26092, sample SAMD00036240) | human gut metagenome | host: Homo sapiens | study: EMG produced TPA metagenomics assembly of...
GGATGCGGTGGAAGGCATCGCCTACGGCATTGGTGCCGCCGGCGCAGGCCGTCACCGGGCAGGTGCACATGCCCTTCAGACCAAAGCGGATGGCCACCTGTGCCGCTGCCATGTTGGCAATGGACATGGGCACGAAATAGGGGCTTACCTTTTCCATGCCCTTCTCTTCACCACGGGTGTGCTGCTCCTCGATGGTGGGCAGACCGCCGATGCCGCTGGAAAGGATGACACCGATCTGTTTGGCTTCCGCTTCGGTGTCCAGACCGCTGTCTGCAACTGCTTCAGCGGCGGCAGCAAGGGCCAGAACGGTAAAGCGGGCCATCTTGCGGGCTTCCTTTTTGTCCACGATGGTTTCCGGGTCAAAGCCCTTCACCTCGCCTGCCAGCTTACATTTAAAATCGGTGGTATCGAACTGGGTAATGGGGCCGATGCCGCATTTGCCCGCTTTGGCAGCGGCCCAGCTGTCGGCGGTGTTGTTGCCCAGCGGGTTCACGGTGCCAAGGCCGGTGATCACGACTCTGCGTTTTTCCATGAGAGTTTTCTCCTTTTACATTGCCATGCCGCCGTCTGCACAGAGCACCTGCCCGGTGAGATAGCTGCTTTGTTCTGCGGCAAAAAATGCCACTGCATTTGCCACATCCTCCGGCTTTCCTGCGCGGCCTGCGGGGATGCCCTTTGCCATTTCGGCACGGACGGCTTCCGGCAGGGCGGCGGTCATGTCGGTCTCGATAAAGCCCGGCGCGACCGCATTCACGGTCACATTGCGGCTTGCCAGCTCGCGGGCAAGGCTTTTGGTCAGGCCGATCAGGCCCGCCTTGCTGGCGGCGTAATTGGTCTGGCCGGCGTTGCCCCGCAGGGCCACCACACTGGAAAGGTTCACGATGCGGCCCCAGCGCTGGCGCACCATGCGGCGGGCGGCCTCCTTGCAGCAGAGGAACGCACCCTTGAGGTTTGCGTTCAGCACTGCATCGAAGTCCTCTTCGCTCATGCGCAGGATCAGATTATCGCGGGTAATGCCCGCGTTGTTCACAAGGATATCCACCCGGCCAAAGGCGTTCACCGCCTGTTCAAAGAGTGCTTTGCAGCCCTCGGCAGTGGAAACATCGGCCTGCACAGCCACGGCATCTGCGTTTTCGGCCTTGCACAGAGCCACCGTCTCGGCAGCTGCAGCTTCGCCGTGGCAGTAATTCACCACGACATTGCAGCCCTGCTTTGCCAGCTGGATGCACACAGCCCGGCCAATGCCCCGGCTTCCGCCAGTAACAACGGCGGTGCGGATGATCGTTTCTTCGCTCATAGCTCTTCCTTCCATGCTGTCAGTGCGGCGTTCAGCTGCTCCGGGGTCTCCACCGAAGCGCAGACCACGCCGGGCAGGGTCTTTTTCACAAAGCCAGCCAGAGCACTGCCCGGGCCGACTTCCAGAATATGGTCTACGCCCAGCTCACCGAGGCGGTGGAGCGTATCTTCCATGTAAACGCTGCTCTGCACCTGCTTCACGAGCAGGGCGGGGATGCTGTCCTGCTCAGCTTTTTCACGGCCAAGGCAGTTGAACAGCACCGGCACCTGCATCTCGCCAAAGGACTCAGAGGCAAACGCTTTGCCAGGGCATCCCCGGCGGGGGCCATGAGGCGGGTGTGGAACGGGCCGCTCACCTTGAGCGGGATGCAGCGGCGGGCACCGGCTTCTTTGGCCAGTGCGGCGGCTTTGTCCACAGCGGCTTTCTCGCCGCCGATGACCAGCTGACCCGGGCAGTTGTAGTTGCAGATCTGCACGCAGCCGAGCTGTGCAGCCTGCTCACAGCAGGCTGCAAGTGCCTGCCGGTCAAGGTTCAGCACGGCGGTCATGCCGCAGTCAATGCCCTTTGCAGCTTCAGCCATGGCTTTGCCGCGGTAAGCGGCCAGCTCGATGGCCTGCTTTGCGGTGAACACCCCGGCAGCTTCCAGCGCGGAGTATTCGCCCAGCGAAAGCCCGGCCACATAAGCGGGCTTTACACCCTGCTGTGCCAGCACTGCGGTCACGCCGCAGGCAAAGGCCACCATGCAGGGCTGGGTGTATTCGGTCTGATTCAAAAGGCCGTCCGGGTCCTCAAAGCAGACGCGGTGCAGATCGAAGTCCAGCTCTGCACTGTCAAATGCCGCCCGGAACGCGGGAGAGCCTTCGTAAAATTCTTTGCCCATGCCAGGGTGCTGTGCCCCCTGACCGGCATATAAAACGGCAAGCTTCATTGATTTTGCCTCCATTCGGTCACAAGTTCATCCATCAGCTCCTGTACCGTGCGCATCCGGTCCAGCCTGCCCACGTTGGCTCCGCAGAAGAACAGGCCCTCCTCCACATTGCCCTTTACGGCTTCGATGAGCGCGTGGGTGATGCAGTAGGGCACCTTGGCGGGGTCGCAGGTCTTCAGGCAGCGGGCACAGTGCCGGGGAGGGAAGCGGGTCCCCTCTGCCAGCGCCTGCACCAGCGGGGTGTTCAGTGCACGGCCCGGCATTCCCACCGGGCTGTGGATGATCCGTACATCCTCGGGCCGGGCGTTCAGCAGAACGTCCTTGTAGCCCTGGGATGCGTCGCACTCGTAGGTGGTGATAAAGCGGGTGGCAAGCTGTACACCCGCAGCGCCCATTGCGGTAAAGTGGGCCATATCGGCACCGGTATACACTCCGCCTGCCACAAACACGGGGATGCTGTGGCCAAACTGTGCTTCAAAGGGCTTTACCTCGGCCAGCACCTCGGGCAGGATGTCATCGAGGGTCTGGCATTTGCCTGCCAGCAGGTCATCTTCGGCAAAGCCGAGGTGTCCGCCTGCCTTGCAGCCTTCGATCACCACAAAATCAGCGGTGCGGCCAAACTCTTTGGCCCAGCGGCGCAGGATGAGCTTTGCGGCTCTTCCGCTGGAAACGATGGGAGCGATGGCAACATCCGTTGTGCCCACGATGCCGGGCAGCTCCAACGGCAGGCCCGCGCCGGACACCACCGCGTCTACGCCCGCTTCCACAGCGGTGCGGATCGCGGCCGCATAATCCTGCGTTGCCACCATGGCGTTGATGGCTACCATACCGGCACCCTTTGCAATCTCCTTCGCCTTCCGGATCTCGGCGGTCAGGGCACGGTGATTGGCGCTTGCCGGGTCGCGGGCAAAGTCCGGCTCCCGGTAGCCTGCATCGGCGGTGGAGATGCACCCCATGCCGCCGCAGGCTGCAACGGCACCGGCCAGCCCGCCGAGGGAAACGCCCACACCCATGCCGCCCTGTAGGATGGGCACAGACAGGGGCTTTCTGCCGAGGGTCAGCATTCGGTGCTCAGCGCGGCAATGCGCTGCCTCCCGCCGTTCCACAGGTCTGCAAGAATATCCGCCACCGGGCGCACCTCGTGCAGCATGCCTGCCACCTGACCGGCCATCAGGCTTCCGGTGGTGGTGTCGCCCTCAAACACGGCGCGGCGCAGGCTGCCAAGGGTGTACTTTTCCAGCTCCATCTTGTCGGCACCGGCGTTTTCCTGCCGGACATATTCGCGGCTCATTCGGTTTTTCAGCACTCGCACCGGCGCACCCACGCTTCGGCCGGTCACGATGGTATCGCTGTCCTTGGCCTTGAGCAGGGCGGCTTTGTAGTTTTCATGGATGGGGCACTCCTCGCTCACCAGCAGGCAGGTGCCTACCTGCACGCCGCAGGCGCCCAGAGCCAGAGCTGCTGCCAGCTGACGGCCGTCGGCGATGCCGCCTGCCGCAATGACGGGTACATTTACGGCATCCACCACCTGTGGCACCAGCGCCATGGTGGTCATTTCGCCCACATGGCCGCCGCTCTCGGTGCCTTCAGCGATGACGGCGTCGATGCCCAGCGGTTCCAGATGCTTTGCCAGCACGGCGGCGGCGACAACCGGGATCACCTTGATGCCTGCCGCTTTCCACGCGGGGATATATTTGCCCGGGTTGCCTGCACCGGTGGTCACAACGGGCACGCCCTCTTCCACCACGATCTTGGCAAACTCATCTGCCTGCGGATGCATGAGCATGATGTTCACGCCAAAAGGCTTGTCGGTCAGCTCTTTGCAGCGGCGGATGTTCTGGCGCAGGGTGTCGGCATTCATGCCGCCCGCACCGATGATGCCCAGCGCACCCGCGTTGGAGCAGGCGGCGGCAAACTCGCCGGTGGCAATGTTGGCCATGCCGCCCTGAATGATGGGGTATTTTGTGCCTAAAATTTCATTTAAAAGTTTCATAGTTTTATCCTATCGGTAAGCGTCCTCGCCCTCTCAGTCTCGCTCTGCTCGACAGATTCCCCCTTTTGTCGCTTCGCGACATCTTCCCCCGGCGCGGGGGAAGTCTTTCCTCAAAGGGAGAGCCCTTGGCAGTACGGTAAACTTTTCGGTTTTGCCAAAGGCTCCCACTTTGGGGGAGCTGTCACCGAAGGTGACTGAGAGGACGAGCCCGTTTGCCGAACATGATTTTTACTCTTTGTATTGAAAAATTGCGCCGCCCCATGTCAGGCCGCCGCCAAAGCCGATGCAGGCCAGAAGCTGGCCCGGCTGCAGCTGCCCGTTCTCGGCAAGCTCGTTCAGGGCTACCGGGATGCTGGCGGCGCTGGTGTTGCCGTGGCGGTCCATGTTCTTGTAGAACTTTGCTGGGTCGGCCTTCAGCGCCCGCACGCAGTGGTCGATGATGCGGCTGTTGGCCTGATGGCAGACCACCCACTCAAGATCATCGAGGGTCAGCTGTGTTTCATCCAGCACAGTGTGCAGGCACTTGGGCAGGGCATCCACTGCAAAGCGGAATACGGCCTTGCCGTCCATGGTGATGGGCGCAGAACCTGTGCGGTTCGGCCCGCCCGCATGGAGAACATCGCTGCCGCGCGCGCCCAGCGTCAGAGCAAAGGGAGTGTCCGACAGCTGAAAAATGGCAGCACCGGCTCCATCCCCAAACAGTACACAGGTGGAGCGGTCGGCGGGGTCCATCAGGCGGGAAAGGGCTTCGCACCCAATGACGAGGGCATACTGTCCACCCAAAGTTGTCAGCAGTCCCCGCGCCACGGCTATGCCGTAGAGGAAGCCGGAACAGGCCGCGTTGACATCCAGCGCAGGCCGGTCCTCGGGAAGGCCCAGCGCCGCCTGCACCTGACAGGCTACACTGGGGGTCGCGTCTGGGGCGGACAGGGTGGCACAGATGCAGCACCCGATCTGCGCAGGGGCAAGGCCGCTGCGGGCCAAAGCCTGCTTTGCGGCGGAAATGGCCAGCGTGGCGGCAGATTCATCCTCCGTGCACCAGTGCCGGGTGCGGATGCCGGTGCGGCTGGTGATCCACTCGTCACTGGTATCCACCATGCGGCTCAGATCTTCGTTGGTGACCGTTCGGCCGGGGATGGCCCCGCCGGTGGCGATCAGCTGTAAACCACTCATGCGTTCCTCGTTTCTCCGATCTGGCGGTATTTTTTATAGCGCTGGTCGGCCAGCTGGCGGCCGCTCATGCGGCACAGCTCTTTCAGGTGCACCCGCAAAGCAACATCCAACTGTTCAAACAAGGCTGCGTGGCTGCGCTGTGCGCCGCCCAACGGTTCCGGGATCACCTGCTCCACGATGCCATCGCTGTACAGATCCTGCGCAGTCAGCTTCATCATCTCGCAGGCTTCGCCGCTGCGGGAAGCATCCTTCCACAGAATGCTGGCAAAGCCCTCGGGGCTGAGCACCGAGTAAACGGCATTTTCCAGCATGAGGATGTGGTTTGCCACACCCAGTGCCAGCGCACCGCCGGAAGAGCCTTCGCCGGTGACAACGGCAATGACCGGCACGGTCAGGCCGCTCATTTCCATCAGGTTGCGTGCAATGGCTTCGCCCTGACCGCGCTCCTCGGCATCCTTGCCGGGGTAAGCGCCCGGCGTGTCAATGAAGGTGATGATGGGCCGGCCAAACTTTTCGGCCTGCTTCATCAGGCGCAGGGCCTTGCGGTAGCCCTCCGGCCCCGGCATACCAAAGTTACAGGCCAGATTTTCTTCCAGTGTACTGCCCTTGCGGTGGCCGATGACCGTCACCGGCAATCCGTGAAAACGGGCGATGCCGCCCAGAATGGCAGGGTCTTCCTTGCACTGACGGTCGCCGCGCTGCTCAAAGAAGTCGGTGAACAGGGCAGAAACAGTCTCATCAATGTGGGGGCGCTCCGGGTGCCGGGCCAGAAACACCCGATCCTCGGCGGTCAGCGGGCCGCAGGTGCGCAGGATCTCGTCCTCTTCCACAGCCAGCTCTGCCAGCTCGGAGGCATGGGCCGTGATGGCATCCATCTCGTTGCCGCTGCCTTTCAGCGCGGCGATCTGGGCATCCAGCGGAGCCAGCTGCTCTAAAATTTCCTTGATCATTCGTGTTTTCCTCCTGCATGGAGCTGCAAGACCTGGATCAGGGTATCCCGCAGCTGGCTGCGGGGCACCACCTGATCCACAAAGCCGTGCTCCATCTGGAACTCGCTGCGCTGGAATCCGGCAGGCAGCTTTTCGCCAATGGTCTGCTCAATGACCCGCGGACCTGCAAAGCCGATCAGCGCGCCAGGCTCTGCCAGCATGATGTCGCCAAGGCTTGCAAAGCTGGCCGTCACACCGCCGGTGGTGGGGTGGGTGAGCACACTGATGTACAACCCGCCCTTTGCCGAAAAGCGCTGGATGGCGGCACTGGTCTTTGCCATCTGCATCAGGCTGAAAATGCCCTCCTGCATCCGCGCGCCGCCGCTGGCCGAAAAAATAACCAGCGGCAGGTGCTTTGCGGCGGCGTACTCGATGGCGCGGGTGATCTTGTCGCCCACGGCAGTGCTCATGCTGCCCATGAAAAAGCGGCTGTCCAACACGGCAGCCACGCAGGCCACCCCGCCGATGCGGCCGGTGGCCGTTACAGCGGCTTCGCGCAGGCCGGTCTTGTTCTGGGCGGCGGCAAGCTTTTCACGGTAGCCCGGAAAATGCAGCACATCCTGCGGAGCAAGGTCGGCATCCAGTTCCCGGAAGCTGCCGTGGTCCAGCACCAGACTGAGCCGGTAGTACCCGCCAAGGGGCATGTGGTAGCCGCAGTTGGGGCAGACGTAAAGGCTTCTTGCCCACAGGGTGCGTGCGGCGCGACGGCCGCACTGCTTGCACTCCACAAACTGCTGCTCGTGCCAGACGGCACCGGCATCCCGCTTGGCCTTCAGCTGGAAGGTGCGCTCCCGCATTCGGCCGGGGAAAAGATCTCGGATATCGTTCATTGCTTTTTGCCTCAGATATGTGCAGTGATGTAGTTGTAGATATCGCCCACGGTCTTGAGCTTTGCCAGCTCTTCGTCCGGGATGGACACGCCGCAGGCATCTTCCAGAGCCATGTTCAGCTCCACGGCATCCAGACTGTCGGCCTCCAGATCCTCGGTCAGGTTGGCCTCCATGGTCACCTTGTCCTCGTCGCAGTTCAGGGTATCAACAACGATCTTCTTCATTTCTTCAAACGTCATGGTAGTAGTCTCCTTTGATTTGTTTTGAATATCTAAATTTTTTGAAGTTTCTTGCGAACACGACCATTATAGCCGAATCGTTGGATAAGTCAAGAATAATAGTTAAAATATTTTATCTTTTACAATTCTGACACAGTTTTCTTCCTTTTATATATTGTCCTCTTTTACGCCGGTGTGCAGTGTGGTATACTTGACCCAGCAGTCTGAGAACAGTGTTTCCCTGTGAGGGAAAGGAGCCTTCCGATGATTACGATTTCAGAGCGCAGAGAGCATGAATCTGCAAAAAGTTTTGTTCTGCGGGTATTGATCGATAATATTATCAATACCCGTCTGGAGCCGGGTGAAAAATTGAACGAGCCGGAATTGTGCGAACAGCTGGGGGTGAGCCGCACCCCCTTCCGGGAAGCAGAGCTGGAGCTGGCGCAGCGGCGGCTCATTGAGATCCGGCCCAAGATTGGCACCTATGTTTCTCTCATTGATGCAGAGCTGGTGGAAGAAGTGCGCCATCTGCGTGCTGTACTGGAAGCAGAGATCGCCCGCATGGCGTGCGAAAAGCTGACCCCGGCGGATATCGACCAGCTGTGGGAGAACGTGGCGCTCTGGCGCATGTACATTGAGCGTGCACAGGAAGAAAAGATCTTTGAGCTGGACAAGGGGTTCCACCGGCTGCTTTATGTGCAGTGCGGCTGCCCGTACTGGTACGACCTGGTGGAAAATCTGGCTCCGCATTTTGACCGCACCACCATCCTCAGCTTCCGCTGCAGGCCCGCAAAAAACGATCTACGAGGATCACGTCAGCCTGCTGAAAGCCATTGAACAGAAGGATGCGGCGGCAGCACACCGCATTGCCGGGCAGCATATGCAGCGCTACACGGAGAACCTTTCTGCGATCCGGGAAGCATTCCCACACTATTTCAAAGCCTGAAACAACTGTATCACGTTCAGAAATGCCGTATCTATGCCAAAAGATGCGGCATATTTTTGTGCAGTTTTTTGCCGGAAACGGCTTGACAGAGATTACGAAATGTTATATATTTTAGTCAATGAAATATATAACACAAAAGCCGGATCTCCAAATCAGGAAGAAAGGTGGATACCATGAAAAAACAATACGATGTGGTCATCATCGGTGCGGGTGTCGTGGGCAGCGCCATTGCACGCGAACTTTCGCGCTACAAATTGAGCATTGCAGTGCTGGAAAAAAATCTGGATGTCTGCAACGAGACCAGTGGCCGCAACTCTGCGGTGGTGCACGGCGGCTTTGCCAACCCCATTGGAAGCCTGAAAGCAAAATGCTGCGTAGAAGGCAACCGCATCATGGATCAGCTGGCCGAAGAGCTGAACTTCCCGTTCAAGCGTTGCGGCAAGGTGCTGGTGGGCAACACCCCCGAGGACATGGAGCAGCTGGAGCGCACCATGAAGCAGGGCGCTGTCAACGGCTGCACCGGCCTTGAGATGATCGATGAAGCAAAGCTGCACGAGCTGGTGCCAGCCGTGGTGGGCAAGTTTGCCATGTGGTCCAAAAACAGCGGCATCATGGACCCGTTCCTGTACACGGTGGCTCTGGCCGAGAACGCACACGCCAACAGCGTGGACTTCTTCTTTGACCACAAGGTAGAGGCTATCACCCGGGAAAATGAGCTGTACTACCTGCATACTGCCCATGGCGATTTCTGCACCCGCTGGGTGGTCAACGCCGCTGGTCTGGGCGCAAAGCAGATCTCCGACCTGCTGGGCCTGACCGGCTACCGTGTCATCGGCTCCCGCAGCAACTACATCATCCTGCACAAGCGCATGGGCAAGCTGCTGCCTATGCCGGTGTACCCGGTGCCCAGCAACACCTATATGGGCATCCACATCACCCCCACCGTGGACGGCAACGTGACTGTTGGCCCGGACGCGGAGAACACCGATGTGCTGGACGACTACGGTGTGCCGCAGGCCAACATGGACAGTCTGGCCGTGGAGGGCGCAAAGCTGTGGCCCCACATCTTTAAAAAGGATCAGATCCGCACCTTCGCCGGCATCCAGCCCAAGTGGGTGGATGAAAACGGTGCCATTCAGGACTGGAAGGTGGAGATCCGGGACGACGTAGCACCCAATGCCGTCAACCTCGTGGGCATTGAATCCCCGGGCCTGACCGGCAGCGTGCCGCTGGCCCGCTACGTCATCGGCCTGATGCAGGAGCGCGAAAAGTTTGAGGAAAACCCCGGCTTCGACCCGCACCACAAGGGCATCGTCAAGTTTGCCGAGTGCACGCCGGAACAGCAGGCAGAGCTCATCGCGCAGGACCCCGATTACGGCGAGATGATCTGCAGCTGTGAGGAAGTGACCAAGGCCGAGATCCTGCAGGCCATCCATAACCCGCTGGGCGTTTCCACCATGACCGGCATCAAGTACCGCACCCGCGCCATGATGGGCGGCTGTCAGGGCGGCTTCTGCCAGATGAAGATCGAACACTTCATTGAGCAGGAGCTGGGCACCGAGCCGGAGAATGTGCGTTACAGCCGTCAGGGGTCATGGGTACTCACCGGCAATATGCGGAAGGAGGAGAACTGAGCGATGGAACAGAAAGATGTTGTGATTATCGGCGGCGGCCCTGCAGGTCTTGCCGCAGCGGTGGAGCTGCACAAGCAGGGCATCCGCAACATGATCATTCTGGAGCGCGAGGCGATGCTGGGCGGCATCCTGCGCCAGTGCATCCATGACGGTTTCGGTCTGGGCCGCTTCGGCGAGAGCCTGTCCGGCCCGGAATATGCACAGGCGTTCATTGATGAAGTGAACAAGCGTGAGATCCCTTACGAGACCAGCGCCACGGTGCTGAGCCTGACGGAGGATCGTGTCGTCACCGCCTCCACCCGCAGCGGCCTGCGCCAGTATCAGGCAAAGGCTGTGGTGCTTGCCATGGGCTGCAAGGAGCGCAGCCGCGGCGCACTGGGCATTCCCGGCGAGCGTCCGGCGGGCGTGTTCACCGCAGGCACCGCGCAGGCTTACATGAACCTCTACAACCGGATGCCCGGCAAGGAGGTCGTCATCCTCGGCTCCGGCGATATCGGCATGATCATGGCACGCCGCATGACGCTGGAAGGCGCTCATGTGCAGGCAGTGTTCGAGCTGATGCCTTACCCCTCCGGCCTGCCGCGCAACATCGTGCAGTGTCTGGATGACTACAGTATCCCGCTCTATCTCAGCCACACCGTCACCGAGATCCATGGCCGTGACCGTCTGACCGGCGTGACCATCTCCGAGGTGGACGCGAACCGTCGGCCCATCCCCGGCACCGAGAAGGAGTACAAGTGTGATACGCTGATCCTCTCCGTGGGCCTGATCCCGGAGAACAAGCTGCTGGAGGATGCCGGCATCGCCATTGACCCCCACACCAACGGCGCTGTGGTGGACGAGAACCTGCAGACCAACGTGCCCGGCGTGTTCTCTGCCGGCAATGTGCTGCATGTGCATGATCTGGTGGACTTTGTTTCCATGGAGTCCGAGGCACTGGCACGCCATGCTGCCGCCTACGTTGAGGGCAAGGGCATCGACCCCTGCACGCTGGACGTGAAGTGCGGCGAGGGCGTGGGCCACACCATTCCGCAGAAGGTCAGCGGCAAGAACGACTTTAGCCTGTCGCTGCGCGTGCGGAACCACTACCGTGACTGCCGCATCGTGGTGCGCCAGAACGGTGTGGAAGTTGCTGCCAAGAAGATGAAGAAAGCCATTCCTGCGGAGATGATCCAGTTCAAGGTCTCTGCTGCCAAAATGCAGGAAACGGGCGCACTGGAGGTGTCGGTGGAATGAAAAAGCAATTTACCTGTATCGTCTGCCCCAACGGCTGCGAGATCGAAGCCGAAGTTGAAAATGGTCAGGTGATCTCGGTCACCGGTCACACCTGCCCCCGCGGCGAACAGTATGTCCGTCAGGAGCTGACTGCGCCCCGCCGCACCATCGCCAGCTCAGTGCTGGTCAAGGGCGGCGAGCTGCCTGTCACCAGCGTCCGCCTGACCAAGGCCGTCCCCAAGGATATGATCTTTCCGGTGATGGACGAGATCCGCAAGGTGGTGCTGACCGCCCCCGTCAAGGCAGGCACCATCGTGCTGCACAACGTCTGCGGGCTGGACAGTGACGTGATGGTCACCAAGAATGTGGATGCCTGCTGACCGGCTGAAATAAAGAAATACGGAAAAACAGCCCTGATCGTCTGCCTGCTTTTACAGCGGACACGGTCAGGGCTGTTTTGATGCTATAAACCTGTTGACATGATGTGGAAATGGGCTTATATCGGCCTCAACGTGGGAAAGGACTGCGGCAGATGCCAAAAGCGGGCAATGCCGCAGCACATGGCTGGTCTGTACAGGAGCGGCCCATGCACTGGGTGTGGAGCCTGCCAGCATTGCAAAAATACGGGCACAAAAAGAACTGTTTGCATTTTGGAAACGAGATGCTATACTATTGATTGTACATACAACGATGTAGATACAACTTCCTGCGATGAAGCCCGGAGGAGCCTATGGATATTACGGAACGAAAAATCACAAAGATTGCGCGCGAAGCGGAAAAACTGGTCCTGCTCACGATGCGGGAGGAAGGGGTCGGCACAGCAGAGATCGACCTGATCCATGCAGTGCGGCATCACCCCGGCTGCACGCAGGCGCAGCTGGCGGAACTGCTGCACGCAGATAAGGCTGCCATTGCGCGGCGGACAAAAAATCTGGAAGCAAAGGGTCTTCTGATCCGCAGAGATGCCCCCAGCGACCGGCGCAGCCAGCTGCTGTATCCCACCAAAAAGGCGGAAAGCCTGAGATCCTCCAAGGCAGAGATCGAAGCGGCCTTTTACGAATACCTGACCAATGTGCTCACCGCCGAGGAAGCCGCTGCCTTTGCCGCTGCGCTGAACAAGCTGTACACAGCATCCAAGACCGAGAGCCGCGCGGGCTTCCCGCATTTCCGGAAAGCTGCAGGAGGTGAGGCTGCTCATGAAAAAGGATAAAACGTTCCGCCCGGACAGGGTGCTCTCCTATTTCAAAGCAGAGTGGCTCCCGCTGGCCTTTGTCACGCTGTCGGGCCTTGTGTATAACATCGGCCTGCTGGCAACGCCTTGGTTCGAGGGCCGGCTGGCCCAGTGCCTTGCCGACATTCTGGGCGGCAGCGAGACGGCGGCAAAAATGGCCATGCTGGTGCTGGCCTATATCGTGGTCACGCTGGCGGTGCAGGCGGCGCGCTTTATTAAGCGCTTTTATGTCCGCCGCTTTGCCAACAACATCAACCGCCGGATGAAGGGCATCCTGTATGCCAATCTGGTGCGGCAGAGCCGGGCGGCGCTGGAAAAAGAAGACGCCGGTGAACTGATGACCAAGGCCATCTCGGATGTGGACGACTGCGTAGAGGGGATGCGCAAGTTCACCACCGAGATCTTTGATACCGGCGTGGCGCTGGTGGGCTATGCTGTGATGCTGCTGGTGTACGACTGGCGGCTGGCGCTGCTCAGCCTGCTGTTCACGCCGTTTTCCTACATGTGCGCGGCATGGATGAAAAAGCCGGTGCAGCGCGCTGGTGCGGCGTACAAAAAGGCGGCAAGTGAGCTGAGCGCTGCCACCCTCGACCGCGCCCGGAATGCTGTGACCTACCGCATTTACGGCTGTGAGGATGCCCGCGTAGAAAAGTACGAGGAAGCCCTGAACACCTACGAAAAACAGCCGTGCGCAACAATGTGTGGCAGTCCGCTCTGCCGCCGCTGTATCTGGCAGCGTCTGAGGCAGGCGTGCTGTTCATTTTGTGGTTCGGCGCTAAAAATGTGCTCGGCTCCGGCTGGAGCACATGGGACATTGCGGCGTTCACCACCTTCCTTTCCTGCTTCACCAAGCTGGTGGTCAAATCCTCCAAGGTGGCAAAGCTGTTCAACTCGGTGCAGAAAGCCGAGGTCTCGTGGAAGCGCATCAAGCCGCTGATGAAGCAGCCGGAGCAGCTGGAAGCCCTGCATATCCCGGCGGCGCAGGACGTGACGCTGGAAAACCTCTCCTTTGCCTATGGCGAAGGACCCATCTTTTCCGGCCTGAGCCTGACGGCGCACCCCGGCGATATCATTGGCGTCACCGGCCCGGTGGCCTGCGGCAAATCCACCTTTGGCAGGGTGTTCCTGTGCGAAGCACCCTACGGCGGCTCGGCAAAATTTGGCAAAACGGAATTTGCTGCCATGACCCCGCGGCAGATCTCTGCCACCGTTGGTTACTTGGGCCATGATCCGGAGCTGAGCGCCGATACAGTGCAGAACAATGTTCTCTGCGGCAGTGAACAGGATGCCATGCCGTGGCTTGCTGCCGCTGCGTTGGACGGCGAAGTGCTGGCCATGGAGAACGGTGTGGATACCGTCATCGGCCCCAGCGGCACCCGCCTTTCCGGCGGTCAGGCCCAGCGCTTGGCACTGGCAAGAACGCTGGCCCACCCGCGCCCGGTGCTGATCCTGGACGACCCGTTCTCTGCGCTGGACCGCCATACCGAGGATACCGTGTTTGCCGATTTGCAGAGCGATGCAAAGGATAAGGTGGTCTTCCTCATCTCGCACCGGCTGTACCACTTCCCGCAGATGCAGAAAGTGATCTTTATGGACGGCGGTAAAACCACCGTTGGTACCCATGCCCAGCTGATGGAAACGGTTCCGCTGTACCGCCAGCTGTACGAAAGCCAGACAGGAGGGAAACAGCATGAAGAACAGGCGTAAAAATGGTGTGTTTGAGGCCATCCGGATGGCCGCCGTGACCCACCGCCTTCTCACAGCGGGGACCATCCTGTGTGCGGCGGCATCGGTGGCGGCGTCTCTGGTGCCGCCGCTGCTGCTGGCCTGCATCATCGACGGGCTGATGGCCGGGCTTCCGCTGACATTCCTGCGGTGCTTCTTTATTTCGGCAGTCTGGCGCTGGAAGGGATACTCTCCTCGGCGCAGGAGAGCCTGCTGGTACTCTTCGGCCAGAAAATGACCCACGCCCTGCGCTCTGAAATGTCCCGGAAGCTGACCAAGCTTCCCGCCAGCACGCTGGTGGGGCAGAACCCCGGCGAGGTGGCCGCGCGCTTCTCGGGCGATGTGGATACAGTGGAAGCGCTGTTCACCTCCGGCATCATCAGCATGGTGGCGGACGCCTGCCGCATCCTCTCCGTCATGGCGGTCATCGCCGTGAAAAACACCGGCCTTGCGCTGATTTTGCTGCTTGTGCTGCCGCTGCTCGCCGTGTTCACCCGCCATGTGCAGACGCGGATGCTGGCAGCTCAGCTGGATAACCGCCGGGCGGTCGCCGTTGTGTCCGGCCAGGTCCCGGAAACACTGCACAATATCCGCACCATCCGGGCTCTGGGTCTGGAAGACTACATGGAGCACCGCTATGACCGGTGCATCGGCGAAAGCTATGCCGCGATGGAGCGGACGAATTTTTACGACGCGATCTATTCGCCCGTCGTGCTGGTGCTGAATGCCGCCGTGGTCGGCATCGTCATGCTCCTCTCGTCCTCCGGCGATGCGGCCATCCTGACCCTGTTTGGGATGTCGGTCGGCACCTCGGTGGCCGTCATCAACTACATTTCCCGCATCTTTGCGCCCATCGAGAGCCTTGGCATGGAGATACAGACCATCCAGTCGGCGATGGCGGGCGTGAAGCGTATCGACGCCTTCCTTGACAAGCCGGAACGCACCATTCCCAAAGAGCGGGAGACCTCTGCCCGGGGTGATGTGGTGCTCTCTCATGTGACCTTCGGTTACGGCGAAAAGCACGTCTTGAACGATTTTTCCATGACCGTCAAGCAGGGCGAGCAGGTGACGCTGGTGGGCCGGACGGGTGCCGGAAAGAGCACAGTCTTCAAGCTGCTGCTGGGACTTTATCACCCGGAAGCCGGGTCGGTGACCATCGGCGGCGTGGACGTGGTGGACATCACGGATGCCGGGCGCCGCACCTGCATCGGCTGTGTGGAGCAGCATTTTGCCCGTGTGCCGGGTACGGTGCTGGAACAGATCACGCTGGGCGACCCCGGCATCACCGAAGAAATGGCAAGGAACGCCGCGAAACTTGCCGGTGTGGATGCCGCCATCCAGACCCTGCCGGGCGGCTATAATACGGTGTGTACTGACGGGATGTTTTCGCAGGGCGAGTGGCAGCTTCTGTCCATCGCCCGCGCCGCAGCGGCAGACCCTGCCGTGCTGCTGCTGGACGAGATAACGGCCAACCTCGATGCTGAGACCGAGGCCCGTGTCCTCGAAGCGCTTCGCCGCGCGTCCGAAGGACGCACGGTGCTCTCCGTCTCCCACCGCATCTATGAGAACCTCGGTGGACGGACGGTAGAGGTCAGGACGCAGACCCAGTGATGCGGCGGATGCCATAAAACAGAACGCCCCCGGCTGGTCGCTGGAAGCGCTGACAAACCCGACAAAAGTCCAGCCCCCGGAGAGATGCACTCTTTGGGGGCTTTTGCAATGGGAGAAAACGTGGTATAATATCGCTAATGCGATATTATAGTTTTATGCGCAGCGCCTCGCCGCTTGCTCCTGCGGAGCTGCGTGGCAACCGGCTTTGGATGCGCAATTATGCCATTTCACTGCGTTCATGGCATAATAGGAAAAAATTTATGCGGGAAGGTGAGTGCGCCATGAAACAGGAAAAAGCCTATTACCATCTGCCCGGATCGTTCGAGTTCTACGAGCTGTACCGGGAGTTCCTGCCCCTGTTCCGGGCGCACAGAGAATACTTTTATGACTGGTGCGACATCGGCTCCATCTACGGCGCACCGGCCGACTGCGTCTGGGGCGGGGGACGGGCTGGCTTCGGGGAGCATGATCCCAAAGAAGTCCTTGCCCTGACGCGGGAATACGGCATCTCGGCGCGGCTGACCTTCAGCAACTCACTCCTCCGGGAGGAACACCTTTCGGATAAAAGTGCAACGCCCTCTGCGCCCTGTTTGAGCGAGAAAACCAGGTGCAGAGCGGCGTCATCGTCCACTCGGAGCTGCTGCTGGACTACCTGAAAACGCACTATCCGCAGCTTTATTTCGTGTCCTCCACGACGAAAGTGCTGACAGAGTTTCAGCAGCTCCGGGCGGAGACAGCCCGGGAAGAGTTCCGCTATGTGGTGCCGGACTTCCGGCTGAACAAAGCCTTTGGAGAGCTGGACAGTCTGCCGCAGGCGCAGAAAGACAAGGTGGAATTTCTCTGCAACGAGTGCTGCTGGGTCGGATGCCGGGACAGAAAGCGCTGTTATGAGAATGTCAGCCGAAAAAATCTCGGCGAAGCCTGCCCTGAACATATCTGTACCGCACCGGGTGCGGAGGAAGGCTACCGCTTCTCGAAGGCGATGGAAAATCCGGGGTTTATCGGCATCAGGGACATTCGGGATGTCTATATGCCGATGGGATTTTCCAACTTCAAGATCGAGGGCCGGGGCCTGGGCAGTGCGCTGATACTGGAATTTCTGCTCTACTACATGACAAAACCGGAATACCAGCTGCATGTCCGGGAAGCCATCTATCTGGACAATATGCTCGACCTGTTCTGAGGAACTGCATTATCTGCCGCTCCGACCTGTCGGACGGCGGCTGATGCCACGACGAGGCGCTGCGGTGTACGGGGGTGCTTTGCGGCAGTCTGGCGTGTTCCGATACCAAGCTTTTGAAGGAGATACAGAAATGACCGAAAAGAGAAGATGCTGGCCCATCAGATGTACGACGCAAACTACAACAAGGAGCTGCACGATGAGCGCATCGCAGCCAAGGAGTTGTGCTGGGAGTATAATCAGCTCCGCCCGTCGAACGAAGAGGGCCAGAGAGCGGTCTTGAAGAAACTTCTCGGCAAGACGGGGAGAATTTCTACATCACTGCGCCGTTCTGGTGCGATTATGGCTACAACATCGAACTGGGCGAAAATTTCTACGCCAACCACAACCTGGTCATCCTTGATTGTGCTAAGGTGAAATTCGGCGATAACGTCTTTGTTGCGCCGGACTGCGGTTTCCACACCGCTGGTCACCCATCGACTTCGAGCGCCGCAACGCCGGGTTTGAGTATGCCTACCCTATCACGGTGGGGGACAATGTCTGGATCGGCGCAGGCGTGCAGGTGATGCCGGGCGTGACCATCGGCAGCAATGTGGTCATCGGCGGCGGCAGCGTCGTGGTGAGGGACATCCCCGATAACTCGGTGGCTGTCGGCAATCCCTGCCATGTCATCCGTGCCATCACCGATGAGGACAAAAAGACCTGCTGGAGCAGATAAAACAAGAAAACGGCCCCACGGCGAAATATTATCCCAGTGCAGAGGAGATTGAGGCTGAAATTGCAAAGGCCGTCCGGTTTTATGAAATCACCATCGAGCACCTGACCGGCAAGCAGATACACAGGAAACATAACGAAACACAGCCCGCACAGAAGCTTTGTGCGGGCTGTTGCAGTCTATGCAGGCGGTGTGCTATACTGGTAGAAAAAGCGGGAAGGAGACTCTTTCATGAAAAAAATCTACCTCATGCGTCACGGTGAAACGCTTTTCAACACCATGGACGTCAATCAGGGCCAGTGCGACTCGCCCCTGACGGAAAACGGCATCCGGCAGGCAAAGGCGGCAAAAGCGTGGTTCGATGCCCACAAC
>ENA-OQBL01000604-OQBL01000604.1-human-gut-metagenome-genome-assembly--contig:-NODE-604-length-18054-cov-3.676466_pt1 | contig 18054 bp, 31 predicted proteins | sample MGYA00242747_ERZ504553 | MGnify/ENA primary metagenome ERZ504553 (study PRJEB26092, sample SAMD00036240) | human gut metagenome | host: Homo sapiens | study: EMG produced TPA metagenomics assembly of...
TCCAACGAATTGCCATAGATGCCGGTGGCGTGACAGATGACGCGGCGGCCTTTACGGACTTTGGGTGCTGCCATATTTGACACCACCTTTACGCTGCGAAGAGGTCAGCGATCTGGCGCAGGGTTGCAGCCGGGATGTTGGGGGAGGAGAACTTGGGTTCACCGGTGGCTGCCAACAGTTCCTTGGCTTGGCCTTGATTTCATCCGAGGCGTTGGAGAAGCCATTGACGATGGTGTTGTAATATTCATCACGGTGAGATTCGTCCTGTTCGGCCTGCTTTTCGGCTTCCTCATTTTTTGCGGGCTACGGCTGCTTGTTTGGCGGCGGCTTTCTGCTCGGCCTTGGCGGCAGCGTCGATCTGCTTATCCGTAACCGGAGCAAGAGTGTGAGCACCGGCGACACCCTGCTTGAAGGCGGCGAGGAAATCCTGCGGATCAAGGGTGATCGTTTCGGGCAGGTCATTGAAGCGGGAACCGGCATCAATGGTGGAGGTGCCGCGCAGATGGATGACACGCTTTTCGTTTTTGATTTTGCCGGATGCGATATCACGCTCGATGGTGCCAACCATGACCATCTGGCGTTATCGGCAATGGCGCTGTATGTACGGTCCTGCATGAGGTTTGTGAGCTGCTCATACTTTTCGCCGGTAAGGGGGTTCGTGCGCTCCTTAAACTTGGTATGGGACAGGATGAAGACGGCGATGCCGGCGTTGCGGATGCGGGAGAGCTGATCGTTGATGATTTTAATCAGGCGGTCAGAGCCGCGGTTGTAGCCGCCGAAGGCATCATTGATGGATTTGCAGGACTTGCCGGTTTCACGACGGGATTCCCGCATGACTTCATCGGTGGCGATATCAAAGAGGGTATCAAAAGTATCAAAGCAGACACCCTTGATGCCATAGTCAGCATTGTTTTCGATCAGATCATCGACGATCTGAACAAGGCCGCGGTGGCCGGTTTCTTCATCGTAATCATCGTCCCAGGAGAGGGCTTCTTCGACCTGGAGGTTGTCGAGGTGGTGGAAGCCGGACTCGGTGCCGCAGGAGATGAGCAGACCCTTGGAGGCATTGCCCCAGGCGGCGAGGACGAGGTTGCGCCACCAGGTTGTTTTGCCGAATTTGCGCGGGGACAGCAGCATGTAGTAGGGGTAGCTGGCAAGATCACAGCTGATCTGATTCATTTTGAACGCCATAGGTTCACGCTCCTTTTGTGTTGGTGGTTAATTAAAACAGCTCATCTTCATCCCGCGAGGTGGGGGCGGTGAAGGGCGGGTTTCCGGCTCTTTTTTGGCGGACTTTTCCATATCGGCAACCGATTCATCCTTCGTAGGGGTGTAGATCAGGTCAACAAACTCGGAATTCTTGAGGCCGAGGTCGATCGGGCCATCCTTGAAATCATTGCGGGGCATGGGGCGCATGAGGCGAAGTTCCTGAACACGGTTGCCGTAGATGGAGCCGCGGGGAACGGAAATCATTGAGGGTGGCATTGCCGGCCTTGATGGAACGCAGCTGGAAGGGAGTGAGGCAGGATTCATCGAACGGCTTTTCTTCAGCACCGTTGACAACACGGCCTTCCCACATCATGCAGAACATCGTTTTGGCTTTGGTATCCAGCTCGCCCATGCGGTACTCATAGGTGGACTTTTCACCGGGGTCATCCATGTTGTAGACGGCAGTATTGAAGATCATCTGGAGGGGCAGGTATTTATCGCCTTCGTCCTTATTGATGTAGGATTCAACATAGCCGTTGACGTAAATCTTGCCGGTTTCCTTGAGGTCGGCTTTGTCGATACAATCCTTGTTGAAGATGAAGGGAACCATGATGGCCAGCTTGGGCTTTTCGACCGGTTCGCCGTCTTTATCGAGCAGGGGTTTCCAAACGGAATCAATGTTGAAGTTGCGGCGCAGGATGCCTTTGGAATCGTAACGGAGGACCATGCGGCCATTGACGGTGATGCGGCCGGTGTAGTTCTTGAGAGCTTCAGACAGGTACTCGGCCAGGTCATAGCCGGTGATGAAGGTTTTGGTTTCATCCGAGCCAATGTTGGTGCGGTAGGTGCGGTAGGGGGCAACCTTGGAAATAACATCGGAATCAAGGCGGTCAGACCAGCGGATATCAATGGGGTTATTATCCCGGTCGTAAGTTTTGATGACATCGCCGGAACGAGAAGTATCCAGCAGGGAGACGAACTGAACGCTGCTGCCGACCTTGACACCAAAGCTGAGCTGGAGGCGGGTATCAGACATGCCGCCGTAAGTAGCCGGGGTGGAGGTAAGCAGATCATTTTTGGTGGAAGGAGTAAAATCACCAACAAAGTTGAAGGTGATGGTGTTGTTTTTTTTAGGCATAGAGGACTCCTTAATGTGGCATATTTACGAAAACTTGTAATTAGAAAAGAAAAAAATAAAAAGGACGGGGTTAATCAGCCGTCAAAATCAAGGTCGGAATCGTCATCGTCGTCTTTCTCATCGCTCTTGTCATCCTCGAAGTCATAGGATTCATCGTCCTGGGAGGCGGCACAATCACCGGAGCAGTTAGAGCAATCGCCGGAACATGCTTCATCGCAGGGGAAGAAGGCATCATCGACGGTGAGATGGGGGTTGATGGCACAGACGGATTCAATGGCGTTGGCAACAGTATCAGCACAGGAATCACAGACGGTGAGGTCAAAGATATCGCCGTCATTTTCTGAACCATAGCCGAAGCGGTAGTTCATGCGCATACCGTAACTTTTGAAATCAGGAAAAATCTTTTTGCAGACATTGCAGATAAACATGTAGGAACACCCCGTCGATAGATAAGTAAAAATGATTGCGGTGGTTTGACGAAAAAACGGGGGCGGGGAGCGCGGTAGGATGAACGTGGCGGACACCTCCTGACAAATTCATTTCAAAGCGAGAAGGGCGGTATGCAGGGCGAAGAGTTCTTCCCGATGTGGAGGCCACAATGCGAACCGATGCGGAATAATCCAGGCTCATAAGGGAGAGCAGGCTTTTGGCATTGGCTTGGTTGCCGTTGCGGTCGATGACAACGACCTGGCCGCACTCTTTGGCGACCTGGTTAAGACGCTGGCACTCGGCAAAGCTGCGGATGCGAGCGGTGAATTCGTGTGCTGTGCCCATCACGCAGCATCCTGTTTGGTGTTTTTGCGGGCGATGAAGCCGGGGATGGGTTCATCCATAGCTTTGCAGGCGGCGACACACTTGCCGATCCATTCATTGAAGGGGTCGTGATCGAAAGGCTTGGCGAAACCTTTGGAAGCGGATTTACCGTCAAAGCTGGAGGTATAAATAGCACAGCATACGGTATTGCCGGAACGCTGGAAGACCATATCGCCGCCCTGTTCCGTGAGGCGGGAGGACAGTTCAACAACCTTTTTGCGGGCTGCTGCGATTTCATCATCAGTCCAGGTGATGGAGGAGGGATCATTGGTGGCCTTGGTGATAGCGGCATAGGATTTGAAAGCCAGCTCGACAGCTTTGTGAGCGATGCGGTGAGCTTCGGCCTTGTCGTCCAGGGAGACTTCGATCTCGATGGTGACGGTATCCGGCTCTTCATCATCATCTTCCGGGGCGGGCTTGGTGGATTCGACCAGCTTGATTTCATCTTCCCACAAGACAAAATCGGAACGCTTGCCGCTTTTGCCCTGGTAAGAATAGGCATAAACAGTTTTGCCGTCGGAACGGGTGCGAGGTTTGGATTCGGCTTCAATGATGGTATAGGTATCGCCGGGCTTGACACCACGGATATCTTTATCCAAGCCAAAAAACCTTGTACAGATCACCAAAAATTTTCGCTGTCCTTGACATCATCGGGGATGGGGGCAACATAAGGTTTGATGACGGTGACACGATCACCAAGACGGAACTTAGGTTTCATAATTCATTCTCCTTTGAAGATGGTAAAATTATTAAGATCAACAGCGCCGGAGCCAAATGGTGGTTCCGAAAACACTTTTGAACCGATAGGAGGGGTAAGGCGGTTCTGCCCGGACAAGGGAGCTATCTGCATACCACCGATTCGACCACAAACCGTACAGTAACGGAGCGGATAATAAAGCAATGTTGTTTTGCCGGTAATTTGATTGGTATAGCAATGAACATACCAGGCTTCTGTGTAAATGTGCTTATGCCGGGAGCGAGGACGACCGGTGGATTTGCCAGGTTTGCGGTGAGGTGTAGGTTCATCAAATTCAGATTCCATGACGGTGGTTGGGTGATTGTGTGCGGGTTAGGTTTGGAAGTGTTCATGATCTAGTCCTCCTTATCATGGAGATGAGCGCGGACACCGATGGCGGCATCAACAAGGAAGCCGGCAGCAAAAGCAAGCAGGACAAGAAACAATAAGGTACCGGAATTAAGAATGACCATAAGAACACCTCCAAATGTGGAACATGATTTAATTGGTGGTATCGACAATAATGGGGGCATCAGAACCGGCCTGGACAGTGGGAAGCTGACCGTTCCATTTTTCATACATCTGCTGCTGGATCAGTTCCGGGGTGAGGGACTGGGAGATCAGACGGTTGGCATCGGCCTGAGCCTGGGCTTCGATCAGTTTGGCTTCGGCGTTGATCTGAGCGGTTTCTTTTTCCTGGTTGGCTTTCGTGATAGCGACTTCTTTTTCTTTTTCGGCATTGACATTGGCGGTCTGCTGCTCGATCTTTGCCAGCTCCAGATCCTGCTGAGCGTTGACCTTTTTCTGGACAGCAGCACGGGTTTCGTCATCGGGGTCGATATTGATCAGAGAAACGGATTCAATGATGATACCGTAAGGCTCGAACTTATCCTTGAGGTAGGCGGTGAGTTCCGAGTTGAGGGAAGCACGCTGGTCGCCAAGCAGATCAATGACAGAATACTTGGCCGTAACCTCTTTGGTCCAGGACATGATGTTGGGCTTGATAAAAACCTCTTTGACGTCTTTACCGGACTGACCCTTGAAACGGGTGAAGGTATCGGCGACCTGATCGGGATCAAAACGATAGGTAAAAGTTAAATCGACCGTGAGACCTTTGCCATCATTGGACGGGACTTCGAAGGATTCATCGCCTTTGGAATCACCGTCCGAACCGGAAGTGAGGTAAGACTGTTCGATGCCGATGGTGTAGGTAGTAACTTTTTGGGTGGGTTTGACAAGATGGAAGCCCTGAGTAAGGGTGGTTTCCGCCACGCCGCCGTTCATGTTGTAAATAACACCAACATAACCAGCGGGAATGCGGACGGTACAGAACAGGGCGATAACGATACAGAAAATGATGACAAAGGCAGAGATAACTGCGCCAACGGTTTTGTTCATTGAAAAAACTCCTTATTTTTTGTTGGTGAACTGACGGAAGAAATTGAGAATTTTGGAACCAAATTCATCATAGTGCGGGGAAAGCCAAGCCCAAAAAAGGATGGCTGCGAGGATTATGAGAAGGACAAATGCGGCTGGAATGGAAACACCCCCTTTGAAAAAGAGTAAAAAATAGAAAGCCTCGCAGAAAATGTGCTGCGATGCTTTATGGCTTTTTTGCTGAATAAGAATTCAGTGAATGAGGATTCAGTGAATGTTAATTTTGTGGTAATGGCCGGAAAACGTATCGGTATCGGGGATTAAAACTTCATGCCGATAATCTGTAGGATAGTTGGCTTTGAGCCAGGCGCGTTTTTCTTCGATCTGCGACCAGATGGAGGAGCAATCATACAAAGAATACTGCTCTACAAAGCGGAGGAAACGTGGGATGATACCGCCGAAAATAAATTCATCATAAAGCTTGGAATCAGGGGAGGAGAGGTAAATATCTAATAAAGGACAAGATGAAATGGGGTGCTGATAAGAGATGTAAAGGAAATCGTCCTTAAACATGTGATTGGTGTGATAACAGGGCTGGTACCAAAGACCTTTAATGGAATTAGTACGGAGATAACCCCTGGTGCCATAGTAAGTGCCGGAAAGAAAACAGCCGGGAAGATCTCGATAGGTTAGTTTGGTAGGATATTTGCCCTGAGAGAAAAGGGTTTTGGATTCAGGGTCTAGCCAGTGCCGTGGGCCGATGCGGCGGGTGGTATAAAGGTTGGCAGGAGTGGGACGGGATTTCATTTTGACAGCTCTCCTTAAACGGAAAATATAAGGAGTATCATTGGAAGCGCCGTTTAACAAATATGTATAAGCATTTAGAGCAACCGGGTCGACACCCCTAGACCGGTTTATAGCGTCAATTTGGCGAGCAATTTCATCCCAAGCTTCTCTCCAAGCTTCTCTATAACCCGGACCAGGACAATACGGGAGATTACGTTCAGCGGTATGATATTCGCCCGTTGAAATTGCTGGTGCGTGGTCTGGCATTCGTGTTCACATCCTTTATATATAAAATCAAATTAGTATCAAAAAGGTACCCAGCCAGCTAAGTATGCGATGAGTCGTTTTCTGGGACAATTTCTTGCTTCTGGATATAACCAGAAGTGTGCGCTTGGCACGTTTGCCTGATAAAATCAGTAGAAAGAGAGGTAAGCTGCTGCTGAGTATAGAGCAAGAGAGAACACCTCCTGAATAGAATCGAAAAAAAAATAAAATCCCGGCAAACGACAAGTTCGAGCCGCAGCGAGAACTGTAGGTTGACATCATCGTAGAAAATTTAATCTTCCGAGTATGACCGGGAAGCGGTATGCAAGGCAGGCCGCAAAGGCGGTGCCTGTAGGTACCAGGGACTTTGCCGGGAATATGAAACGCCGGGAGAGGCGAAACACCAAGAAAAAAATCATCCCACTGCGGTTGAATTGATTGGCTAGAATCAATGAACCCAGCCGACTTGGATAAGCGCTCGGATATGACCGGAGTGCGGTGCTGGAGCACGGTTGACCAGCGGGATGATTGGGTGGCAGGTTGGTTCTTGATCGGTGCTGCCATACCGAACGGTGGATTTTTTTTTATGTTATCACCGATAAACCATCAAAAAACGGTTTCAATCCCTTACGGCAAGTCCGTAAGGCTGGTACTCCCACCCTGACTTGAACAGGGATTGCGCACTAATCTGGTGCTAGGCGGGCTATAAGGCCGCTTCTCTGCCATTGAGATATGGGAGCATACTAAGGGGCTTCCCAGTGGAGCTTTCACACCACTTGAGCATTTTTCATTTCTGACTGAGGGATACCCCTACCCTCTCAGATCATCCGGGAGCGACCCGGCCACTGGCGGAGCAAGTGGGATTCGAACCCACGCGGCGGGATAAACCACCCTACGTCCTTAGCAGGGACGCCTCTTATACCAGCTTGAGTATTGCTCCGTGTGAAAGGGCATCCCACCCTTGAGGTACCAGTGACGTGCTTAGCCGTCTCGCCATATGTCGATAGGTACTTACCGCTGCTTACCACTCGCCGCAGCCCGGAGGACTTTCCCATCTTGCCACCAGTTGGAAAGGTGTTTGGAAGCCAACTGGAAGTTCCGCCGACGGTTTCATGCCGGGTGCTGCGTGTTAAGACTGCCGTAAAGACGGCTTTGAACCCGGCAAGGTGGACTGTTACCTGCCCGAAGGTGCAAACGGAATAGTTTTGAGGCAGTGTGCCGCTGCTCTGCCATTGCTTTAGCATCTGGGGGTTAGACCAGAATAAAGCGTCCAGCGAGTTTATTTCACCCACTGATTTGACGGAGAGATAGCCCTCCGCGTACCCCAGACTTGACCGGCGCTAGGAACCATGACGCCCCGGTGTGAACCGGAACGGTGGAGCCAGGTGGGGGAGTCAGACCCACAACCTGCCGCTTACAAAACGGCTGCTCTGCCATTGAGCTAACCTGGCATAGTAACAGAATAAATTCATGATGGAGACGACACCCCGAAATATGGTACATATATTTGTACTGGTGACGGGTACATGGATTCAAATTCAAACACCTGGATATGACCGAGGTGTGGAGCCGTTTGCTACCCGGTGCGGCCGCAGGTTGGCCGTGCCGGTGTGACGGGACTTGACGGTGTGAAACCAAAAATGAAGTTATTCTGTTATGGAGAGGTGTACCGGAGTTGAACCGGCGCTGCCTGCTTGGAAGGCAGGAGTACGAACCGTTATACGAACACCCCAGATTAGCGCCCGGTTGGGATTGAACCAACAATCTTTCGATTACAAGTCAGGCGCTTGACCGCTTTAAGTTGCGGATGCTGAGATTCCTGCCGGGATTGAACCGGTGAAGCAGCCGACCTGCCGGGAATCATACCAGGGCGGATTGTTTTAACGTGCTACCGCCTTCGCACGTTGCCCATGTACCAGCCTTGAGGACAGCGAGGTGCCGACACAGCCATGCACATGACCTTGCGCCAAGGATTTAATAGAGCCTTGAGCCTTGGGGGTTGAGGAATAAACTTTGATGAAAAAATAAGGTTGAAATTTGAGCGTTGAGGTTTAAGCGTTAAGCATTAAACTTTCCGGGCAGAACATTCATTCTAACGGGCTGGGCATACAAAAAAAAGTGCAGCCGCGAGGAATGAACCAATATTTTTATCAATAATTCTAATGATCGTGGAACAGGTGTTTATAGTTTTAACTTTGTCATTATTCCACAGCGGACAAAGCGGCTTGTGGTTTGACGCTTTCGGTACACAGGCAAATGGTATCAAAACAGCTTAGTAGCTGAATGTGATCTGGGTAACGGCGTTGGAAACAGAGAGGGCAGAATCAATTTCGTTGTTGAAGGAATCGATCTGGGTCTGCAGGTCCTCAATGATTTGAGTACAGCCTTTGGTGAGGCCATCGACCAGCTCCATGGAGTTCTGTTCAAGATAGGTGTTGCGGATCTTGGCGACAGTTTCAGGATCGGCATCCTTGGTTTTGGAATCGCCGCCGCAGATCGATTTGACCATATCATCGGCCTTGGCTTCCACACGGAGATTGGCGGAAGTGATCTGAGATGTTTCGTTTGAATACTGGGCCTGAATATGACTGCGCAGGTAGTCCAGGTATTCCATGCCGTGCTGCTTGAGAGAGATGGCTTCGGCCACGGTATAAGTTTTATTGTTGACTGAAATTTCTGTGACCGCGTTGGACTTGGAGACAGCGGCCTTGATGGCGTTGCGGCGATTGATGAGATCCATAGCGGAATCATAACTGGCCTGAGCGGATGTTTTGAATTCATCCACCGTGATTGCACCGAGCTTGGTAGCTTTGGCTTTGGCGGCGACACAGAACTTGGCGGAATCGATCTTTTTGATGATCCGGGAATCAATAGTTTTGAGTTCCACCAGAGCGCGGTGAATGGACATGGATTCGGTAGTCATGGGAAAAACCTCCTGAAAATAGTGTTTGCGAAAACTTGTATTATAGCGCCCGTAAAAATGTGGGACGACGATGCCCCACGATGAGAAAAAATTATTTTAAGTTGAGCTGCTTGTAAGATAGCCACTTTTTGTAAGAGTAAACGAAATCATTGCTATAAACGCCCCAGAGTTTTTCTGACAGCTGTTGTGTTTTGAAGAGCCGCAGGAACCGGCCGGATTTATAACAAGAGCTGACGAGAACTTTTTTGTTTTTGAAGGGATTGTTCACCGGAAGCTGTTCTTGGCGCTGAGAATAGACACGGTTGATGTTATTGACGATATAAAAACCGCTGGCGTCCGGGTCCGGCGTTTCGGCCTTGTTGGCGCCTTTTACACCGCGGATCACATAATCATCGCGGCCAAAAAACGATACTTCACGCATACCGGTACGATTGGGCACCAGGATACCTTGCGCAAGCATGGCTTTTTCAAGGTTGATACAGCAGAAAGAGGAAGAAATCACAATATCCTGCGGGAGGTGATTTTGTTCGGTGGCGTAAATTACCATACGGGTAAGATCGACATCCGCTTTTTGATAAGAGCAATGTTTTGACCTCCACACCGCACCAGGCAAGGGTATAGATTGCACGGGGCATACAGTCCAGATCACTGTTATTAAAGATAGCTTCCAGCAGAGATTCGAATTCTTCATCAGAAAAGAGCATCTGCTGAGAATAGGAATCAAGGGACTGCTGCAGAGTGGGTTTGCTGGGATTGGAAACGGTAGTGAGGGATGGCTTGGACGAAATTTGAGAATTGTCCTCATTATCAGCCAGTGACATCTGAAGAAACTGACGGAACGGATGACCTGTTGACTGATCCAGCGTGATAACGTTTTGAAGAGCCAGGTAATCCAGGTAACAGGAGAGAAGGACCAGCTTGTTGCGGTTGATAACTGCACTTGCCGAGTTGCCAATGATTGCCTGCTTATAAAACGATGCGTACTGCTGATAGGAAAAGGATTCAAACCGGGTGCCGTACTGATGCTCATACGTTTCGAGCGTGTAGGAAAGCCGGGGAATGATTTTTTTGGATATACTGCGGAACGGTTTTGCCGTGATTGACCGTAATATAAGCATTGGTAATATCAGAGATAAGTTGCTGATAACGATCAATACGAACAGAATCATTGTTATACCGATCGATAATAGTTTTGCCCATACAGATCCTGCCTTTCTAGTTATTTATAGTATAACGTATGTAGACAGGAAATGCAAAGAAAAACTATGCAACCGGTGTTGGGCGCGGTTCCGGGATGACCCAGCGGGTAAGGAATGGGTTCTGAGTAAGGAAAGCTTTTTTGGCCTGCTGCCAGTTTTCATCTGAGAAGCGGGCAATCGGTTCACCAAGCTGAGAGTTCAGGAGAGTATCCCGCGCTTCGACCACGAGGGTAGAATCCCGCGTAAGGCCGCGGATGGAACCGGCTGGGTAATCAACATGCGTTGGACTGGCACTTGCAAAGCGCTTGGTGGTGAAGGGAATAACATCGCATTGGCCGCTGAATTTGTTATAAATATCATTGCTGACGACCAGATAGGGATGAATGCCAACGTACTTGTGCGTACCGAGCAGGGCGTGGTCTTGCGGGGTGCAGCCCAGCCGGATTTCGCCAAACTTGGGAACCGATGTACTGGGTTTGAACATAGCGGGGAAACCTCCTTTACTTATTTATTGCTTACCTTGTGATATTATCATACCACGTTACTTACAAGAAGTCAACAGTAAAATTCAAGATTTTTGAAAAATATTTACGGAATAATTTACACCATCCAGAACGAAATCATAGGTGGTGTAGGAGTAGGTATAACGGCCAAAAGGGATTTCATTGCCGGGGGTGCTGGGGGTGACGGCGGCCTGAATGTTGAGAGCCTGCAGGACGATGGTGCTGGTTTTGCTTTGGAAGCGAAGCAGCGGGACGCCGGTGGAGGCGGACATGAAGCGGATTTGATCCGGCTTGAAGGTAGAAAGGGAGGACATTGCCGGGGTGTAGAGGTGGACATTGATGTAGGCTGCGTTCCGGCAGGCGGTGGCAAGCTGGGCAAGGGTGATAGTTTGTGTATTCATGGCTCCTCCTTATTAGTTGACGTCCGAAAAGATGGACTGGAAAATGGTGGGAATTTAATCCCAATAGTTGTAATTGACAACCATTTGTTGTATAATGCGAGTATAGCACAAAGGAATTCAAAATACTAGAACTGAAACCTGTACCAACATTGAAAAGAGGACACGAAAATATGGAGATTGGGCAAATTATACGAGAGTGGCGCAAGGCAAACGGGATGAGCCAACGGGAACTGGCAGAGCGGCTGCGATGCGGAAACCCACACTGTGATGGGGTGGGAGAACGGAATCAACTACCCAGGGATTTTGGGCGCTGGGTGTGTTGCGGACGAGATGCACTGCACGGTAGACTACTTGATGGGGAATGGGAAAATCATTCTGCAGCGGCCTGCAAAGAATCCACGATGGAATCAATGGCATCGGAGGCTTCGGAACAGAGATCAACAGCGGACTGAAGTTCATCCATGGCATCTTGCATGGCGGTGCCGCGGTCGGAATCCTGCATAGACTCCGGCATATTATCGAAGGCTTCTTCCTCAAGATCGTGCAGGTCCTGAACCTGAGAGAAAAGATCGTTCTGGATGGTGGAGGAGAGATCCTCGAAAGCCTTGATAAGACCGCGAATTCTGGAGCGCGTTCTTTATTCATAGCAATTACCTACCTTATTATATAGTAGTTAGAATGAGTGGGTTATGGATTCGGTTACGGTATGGATAATGGCGGGGCTGCAGGACCAGGCAAAGTGGGGCTGGCGGCCGGCAGAAGTGGCGACGGCAGTGACAAGATCCATAGCAGCAAGGACGGCTTTTTGGCGGATGATGTTACGGTCGTGATCTTGAAAAAGATAGCGGCGAACGAAAACATTTTGGATCTCTGAATTGGCCACGGCGATATAGACAGTGCCGGCAGGCTGAGATTCTGCATGAGGACCTGCAATGCCGGTGATACCAACGCCAAGCTCTGCGCCGGATTTTTGAGCTGCGCCGATTGCCATTTGGGCGGCGACAGGACCGGAATAAACAGTATAATTCTTGATGGTATCCGGTTTGACAGAGACAAGGTTCGTTTTGGCAGCGGCAGAGTAAGTGACAAAACCGTACTCCATAACACTGGATGCGCCGGGGATGCTGGCGAGAGAGGAAGAGAAGAGGCCGGCGGTGCAGCTTTCGGCAGCAGAGATGTGAAGAGATTTGGATTTGAGCAGCTCAACAAGCTGTTGGGAGGACTGAGGGATAGAATTCATGATAAGGCTCCTTTGAATGGGAGGATGTACGCCAGGGTTTTGCGACCCTGGTTTTTATTTTTTTTAATAGGACAGAACGAAGAACAGCCAGGTAAGAAAGATTTGACCGGTATGAAGGAGCTGGTCGGTGGTAAGAGAGATAGAACCTTCGTTTGCTTTTTGGTGGTCGATAATAGCATGAAAACCGGTATTGATAAGAATGGCGGAACAGGAATAGGCGATTGCATGGGGATTATAGGGGAAGAACAGAGAATAAACCAGAAGCGGGATCGTAATGCAGGTTGACCACATGAAGGAATGTTCGATGAGGGCGGTAATGTAATCAACAGGATAGTGTTCCTGAACGAATGCCTTGGAGTATTTGAGGTCCCACCACAAACGCTGCTTAAAATCGGCGAGGATGCCCTGGAGATTGTAATCAGCAATGAGGTGGGAGAAGAACATAAGGAGGAGGAGAAGAAATTTGATGGGCATAATGATTCACCTGCCTTAATCTTACATGGTGTAGAGTTTGACAGCGATATCAAGAACTACAAGGACAAAGCAGATACCGATAAAAATCAGGGTACCTTTATCATTATTCTTTTTCATGTTAGTGCTCCTTTCGATTTTTCATGGCTTTCTGAGCCTGAGCGTAAGTGAGGGTTTTGCCTTCGTGGCCAGGGAGAGGTTGAGATTCCCAGGTACCGGGGACGCGGTATTGTTCAAGAGAACGACGATTGAGTTGTTCGATAGAATAACCGGAAACATTGGCAGCGTATTCATGATTGACCTGGATGCCCATATCTTCACAGTCGTGGCAAATCATAATATAGATTGCCTCGGACCAGGAACAGTGGCGTTCTTGCTGGACCTGGAAAGCGTATTCGCCACGCAGGTTGTGGCCATTTTCAGCAATGGCAAGCCAGGAATCTTGGACTTCCTGTTGTTTGCGGGCACACATGGGAAGACCTTCGTTGGGGTCGGATTCAGGAAGAACTTTAAGGGCAACTTTGGCAATACCATATGAGAAGGCATATACAGCGGCGAACATAAGAGTTGCGATAAGGATAGCGGCAAGTAAAGTTAAAAGAATCATGTTGCTACCTCCTTGGATTTTGAAAATTGAAATTTATTTGGAACGAAGACGGCAGCGCATGACCTGGATGGACTGGACGCTGCGCTGAAGACGGGCAGAAAGCTGACGGTCGGGGATGGAGTGGACGAGGATAAGATTCATTTCCTCGGTAGTCCATCCACGCTTGGGATAGCCGGCCGTTTGCCGATAGTTGTTGCGGCGATAATAATTGCGGGCAAGAGGATCAAGACGGGAAGACATGAGGGGAGTGGGTCAGCTCCTTGTTGGATTTATTGGGTGAAATCATGGGCGGACTGGGCAAGGGGCAGGCAGTGGGTACGCAAAATCTGCCAGAGTTTGCAATCCGGTTTTGTGCGGGAGAGGAGTTGCAGGGCACGGTCCCTGGACATATCGCGGTGGGCAAGAGGGCAGTTTTGAGCCAGAAAGTTGCGATGGGATTCATTGTTGGTGAAAAGAAGCTCGGCACCGGGGTGAGTTTCCGTTAAGTAGAAGTAGGGACCGGTAACTTGCAGGCGGATGCCAATGGACGGAGCACAGTAGAGATCGAGAGGAGAATCATCCTTTGCTGAGGTGTAGCCTTTGCCGAAATAAGAGAGCCAGCGGTGGACGTTGGGACCCCAGGGGCATACGGTGGGCGGCGGCATGAAATCATTGCCTTCCCAAACGTTTGGGGTAAAAGTTTCATCATAGGGGTAAGGACAATCCTGTTCCGGGGTGAGAGGCGGGGTGTAGATTAGAGGCGGATAGGCGGGCTGGGTGGTGCAGATAGCTTCCGGCGGAACGGATGCACCTTGGGGCAGAGGAGTGAAATCACAAGCTTCGGTTGGATAGGAATAGCCGGACGAAGAATGAATGTTTTTGGTTTTGACCTGGCGATAGACGGTGCGAAGTTTACCATCCTGATAGAGGTTGCCGAAGATAAAATCGTTCTGGCTGACAAAGTAAAGAATGCTGCGATCGCCATTGAAACAGAAAACAGCGGCGGCAGTTTGGTCGGCCAGGTTGGGACGGGGGATATCCGGGGCGGCGTGATCAAAATAATCCTGGAAGCTTGTCCAATTTTTGAAGTAGAACGGGTAGTTGGGATTGGGAGCAAAATCAGAACAGATGCCCTGATAGGAACCGCGATGAAGATGGGCGCAATCCGAAACAAGATTGACAGTGATGTTATTGGCACGCTTACATTTGATGCCATGATAAGCGCAGTGACGGCAGCGAAGCTCTTCATCGTAAAGCGGATTTGTGGCGGACATGGGGCAACCCCCCGTTTTTTTAGACGGCGTAGTGGATATCGCGGGAGCGGGTGCGACGGAAGGCGAGAGCGGCGGGAGTGGTGGATTTGATCTGGGCGATGGCATCATAGCAAGCCTTTTCATCCGGGTCAGAGAGTTCATCATCGGAGATGTGGCGGTATTCAAATGTGAGATCCTTGCCTTCAACAAAGGGAGTGCCGGAGGTTTTATCGAACTGAACGGAATCATTATTGTAGGTGACTTCGAAGATAAAATCGTCGTTTTTGTTATAGAAGCGAACGTAGTCTTCCGAGGAGGGGTCGAAGAGATCACAGCGGACATTGCTGGCGGTATAGACAACGCCGTTTGCGAATTTCATGGTAACGTTATAGTGCTCAGCGTTGAGATTGACAATGTTCAGATCCTTGATGGCTTCCGTGAAAGGCAGGCCGGTGTTGAGTTCAAAGGCGATGGAACGCAGGCAGTCATAATTGAGGTCAACGCGACCGGCAAAACCGATGACGGCATCGATCTGGTCATAATATTCCGGCTTGAGCTTATCCTGCATGTAGGTGCGGATTTCATCGGCGGTGGGGTAATCGAAGCGGAAGTGGTAATGGAAGCGGCCGGGGCGGTTGACGAGGAAATCATTGAGGTTTTTGAGATCATTGCAGGTGACGACGAAGAGGCGTTTGCCGTTGGAGGTGCCATCGAACAGAGAGAGCATGGTGGACTGAGGATCGGTTTTATCATCATCGGAGGGATGGGCGAAGGTTTTATCGAATTCATCAAAGAGGATCATGACTTCCTGGTCAATGGATTCGAGGTAGGAGGCGATGCCGGGGATGGCTTCATCGACAATGAGGACGGGCAAGCCAGCAGAGATGGCGCGGGTGGAGAGCAGGCGGGCGAACATGGACTTGCCGATACCTTTTGCGCCGCTGAGGATAACGCCAAGAGAACGCGGGAAAGCGTTGTAAGATGCCATGACTTTTGCGACCTTGGATTCATGCGGGCCATAGACAGTTTCATTGACCTGCATATTGGGGCGGGATTCCAGATAGAAGCCGCTGAGCTTGGAGAAGCGGACGCAGTAGGTGGCGGCGGGCAGGGAATCAAAGGTGCGAAGGGAATCATCGTAGATCTGGTATTTGATGCCGGTGTTGACGATTTTCATAAATATGTAACTCCTTTTAATTTTGTTATAGGACAATGTTAAAAATAAAACAAGGTGGTGGAAAATATTACAAAAATGGGAAGTGGTACGGTTATCAGTCCGGGGCTTTGAGATTATGGGGGTTATAGGGGGTGTAAGTGATCTCGATTTTGCCGGGGCAGGTACAGGTTTTTCCATTGACAAAATACTGACGCCAGTAGTCATCGTCACATTCGCCTTTGGAGGTAATACGGAAGGTGAGGGAAGGGAAGGAGCGGGAGAGGGCGATCATATCATTGGCGACATCGAACGGACATTCGTTTTCGGAGCCGAAGGTGAGGATATCGTTCTCGTCATCATAAAAATAGGCGGAAGGATCGAAGGGTCTGAGGCAAGGGGAAGCATCAGCGTAAAGGGTTTGGAGTTCATGCTGGATGGCACGACGGGTGGGTTCCGGGATGAGAGTGGGGTCGTCATCGCGGAAGATATCGAGGGTATGGCGGGTAAAGTAGGACATAGAATCATCTCCTTAATTTAAGATGCGGCAGCGGAATCGGTAAGGGATTTGAACATCGTTTTGGGAAGGCCGGGGGTAGATTCCTGGCGGGAAATCCACTGGCGCTGGTAGGAGACAGCACGGGGATAATCAGCAGCAGGGGAAACAAGTTTTGGGGTTTCGATGTTTTCAAAGACACATTCCGCGATGATCTGCAGGATTTCCGGCAAGGTGGTATCAGAACCATAGGCGGCGACAAGACCGCGCAGAGAACAGTAATAAGGCTCAACGGCTTGTTCCAGCTGGCGGATGGTGTAGGCAGAGAGGTCGATCGTTTCGGCGGCAACGGCATAATAATTGCGGTTGGGAGAGGCCGATTTGGAGTGAAAAGGAACGATGCCAGTGAACTGGTATGTAGTGGGAGAGAGGGCGCGGCAATACTGGCGGGTGTCTGGGTCAGTTTGGAAAAATTGTTTCATTGGAGTGGTCCTTTCAGGGGGTGGTGAGAGGCTGGATGAGGGAATCAAAAGAAATGGAGGAAATGGGAATGGACTGTGGGGAGGAAGAATAACCAACAAGAGCACAGATAGGGAAGTAAAAATGGCAACCGTAAAAAGAATACGTTCGTCTATCAGATGTATAGTGAACCTCTTTTACAACATAAGAGTTACCGCAGAATCGTTTCATGCTTTTCAAAATGGTGATACGCGGAGTTTTAATTTCGCCACTTTCATTCAAACCGTATTCTTCTGCCATGTCATCCCATGTACGGATGGTGACTGTATCACCGGGCTGAGGGTTGAAATCCATTAAGAAGCTCCTTTCAGAAGGTCATCAAAGGTGAGAGAGGATTCAAAGACGGGCAACACAAGAGAACAGACAGGAAAATCATAGCTTACATCCGCAAAAGAGCCCCAGGAGCCAACAGCGGTAGTGGTTACTCTTTCAACAGTGTAGAAATGACCGCAATATTGTTTCATATTTTGAAAGATGGTGGCAGGAAGCGTTGGGATATCCCCATAGGAATCAGTGCCAAACTCTTTTACCATATCATCCCAGGGGCGGATCATAATAAAATCACCGACTTGAGGAAAATACGAACTCATTATGTGACTCCTTTCATAAGATCGTCGAAAGAAATGGTAGAAGTAGGAACAGGTGAGGCAAAAACGAACATATCTTCCGTAAAGGGAGCCAGCTGCCGTCTAATCCATAAATCCAATATTTATCGTTAATGGATGGCCGGACATATTCAACTTTGAAAGAGCGACCGCAAAACTGTTTCATATTATCGTCAAAGGTTAAATAAGGGAGTTTAATCCCTCGTTTAACCAGGCTGCCATATTGAGAGAGCATATCATCCCAGGCGCGGATTGTGACCGTATCGCCAGGCTGAAATTTGTGAGGGTAAAACGGCATAGGTTAAGCACCACCTTGAAGTAAATCATCGAAGGAAACGGAAGGGGGAGGAGTAGGCACGGGGGAGGATTCAATGAAGAGATT
>ENA-OQBL01000605-OQBL01000605.1-human-gut-metagenome-genome-assembly--contig:-NODE-605-length-18049-cov-3.846948_pt1 | contig 18049 bp, 22 predicted proteins | sample MGYA00242747_ERZ504553 | MGnify/ENA primary metagenome ERZ504553 (study PRJEB26092, sample SAMD00036240) | human gut metagenome | host: Homo sapiens | study: EMG produced TPA metagenomics assembly of...
TGCCAAAGATTGGTTCATCCGGCGGGAAAGGAATTAATAACAATTTACTTTTGTTGGTGGAGATATTTATTCTGCTTAAATTTGCGATGCACTTAAAATTTATACAAGTATGATTAGATTAAATGTTTTTATTCAGGTAAGTGCGGAGAACCGTGCCGCAGTATTGGAATCTGCCAAAGAACTGGTCGCATATTCCTTGAAGGACAATGGATGCATTGCCTATGATGTGTTTGAGAGCGCCACTCGCAGCGATGTTCTTATGATTTGTGAAACATGGAAAGATGCAGAGTCATTGTCTGCCCATGAAAAAGCAGACCATTTTGTGGCCCTGGTGCCCAAAATCCAGGGGCTGGCTGCCATGAAGTTGGAAAAATTCGAGTTCTGAATCAGTAATTTGAGGTAGTAAGGGGTTGTGTGATCATGCGTAAATAAGTATATTTGTGCATTCTTAATATACATATTTATGCTGATTACCCTTATTATCCTTGTTCTCTCCGCTGCCTTTTTTGTAGCAGGCAAAGTCCGTTCGGACATTGTGGCGCTTTGTGCGCTGATTGGTTTATTGATATTTCAGATTCTTACTCCTGAAGAGGCCCTTTCCGGCTTCTCCAACTCGGTGGTGATTATGATGGTGGGTTTGTTCGTTGTGGGCGGCGCCATTTTTCAGACCGGGCTGGCTAAAATGATAAGTTCGCGCATTTTAAAGCTGGCGGGCAAGAGCGAACTGAAACTCTTCTTGCTGGTGATGCTGGTTACCTCTGCCATTGGTGCTTTTGTGAGCAATACGGGAACGGTGGCTTTGATGCTGCCTATCGTGGTGAGCTTGGCGCTGAGTGCCGGAATGAATCCCAGCCGTTTATTGATGCCTTTGGCTTTTGCCAGCAGTATGGGCGGTATGATGACACTTATCGGTACGCCTCCTAACTTGGTCATTCAGAATACATTGACGGGAGCGGGCTTTGAACCGCTGTCTTTCTTCTCCTTCTTGCCGGTGGGCATTGTGTGCGTGATAGTGGGAACTTTGGTTTTAATGCCTCTGACCAAATGGTTTCTCTCCAAGAAAGGCAAAAAGAATGACGGAACATTGTCAGGTAAATCATTGGACCAACTGGTACAGGAGTACGGACTTTCCAGCAACCTGTTCCGTTTGAGGGCTGTCAATGACTCCCGTCTGATAGGAAAAACCATCATAGACCTGGATGTACGCCGCAAGTATGGTCTGAATATCATTGAAGTACGGCGTGTAGACTCTTCCCAACATAGATTCCTGAAAACTATTACCCAGAAATTGGCATCACCCGATACGACTATTTGGGTGGGCGACGTGCTTTATATTACGGGAGAGGTATCGAACGTAAATCGTTTTGCTGAAGACTTTTTAATGGAAATGCTCGACGGGCATACCACTGAAGAAGCCTCTAAAGCCGACAAGTCCCTTGACTTTTATGACATCGGAATTGCCGAAATTGTGTGATGCCTTCTTCCAATATCGTGAACCGGACGGTGAAGGAAGCTGGGTTCCGTGATAAATTTAATGTAAATGTATTGGGCATCCGTCGTAAAAAAGGAATATATATTACGTGAATTGGGACGTGAGCGTATGCATAGTGGTGATGTTTTGCTGGTGCAGGGTGCGTGGCAGGACATCGCACGGATAAGCAGGGAAGATTCCGATTGGGTGGTATTGGGACAGCCTTTGGCAGAAGCCGCCAAAGTGACGCTGGATTATAAAGCGCCCATAGCTGCCGCTATCATGGTGCTGATGGTTGCCATGATGGTCTTCGACTTTATTCCGGTGGCCCCGGTGACAGCGGTGATGATTGCCGGTTTGCTGATGGTGCTGACGGGATGTTTCAGGAATGTGGAAGCCGCCTATAAAACGATAAACTGGGAAACAATTGTACTCTTTGCAGCCATGCTCCCCATGTCTCTTGCACTCGAAAAGACCGGTGCCTCGGAATATATATCCAACAGTCTTGTAAGTGGGTTGGGCAGTTATGGTCCTATTGTGTTGATGGCAGGTATCTATTTCACCACTTCATTGATGACCATGTTCATCAGCAATACGGTGACGGCAGTGCTGATGGCCCCTATTGCTCTTCAAAGTGCGATTCAGATTGGAGTAAGTCCCGTTCCGTTCTTGTTTGCCGTGACGGTTGCGGCAAGTATGTGTTTCGCTTCTCCATTCTCTACACCGCCCAATGCACTGGTGATGCCGGCAGGACAATATACATTCATGGATTATATAAAAGTGGGGCTCCCGTTGCAGATTATTATGGGAGTGGTGATGGTATTTGTGCTGCCGTTGTTGTTTCCTTTTTAGCAAAGTATATGACCACTTCATTATGCTGTAATATTAGGCGCGGATTACGTGGAGTAACGCGGACTATGCAAATTGGATTCTTGAAATCTGCGTAATCCGCGCCTAAAAAATAGTAAGGTAGTTTTGACACGTTCCTCCTTTTTACTGTTACAGCTTTATACTCTTTTTCTTTCCTGCATAGCTTATTGTCTTTCTGCCTTTCATCGGACGGTCTCCCGTACCGGAGTCCTGACCGACCAGGACAACCTTGAACTTGCGGCTTTTCAGCATGTTCGGAAAACTGCTTTCCCGCTCTTCTATCGTCAGAGGACGGGCCTTGTCCTCTGACGATACACTGTGGTTCAAGGTCTGTCTGTCCTGCTGCTTTTCGTTACTCCAGAAGTCCCACCAGTCTGCGCCTTGAGGGAGGTAAACCGGCGCAAAATCCATTACTAAAGGACGCTTGAATGTACCGTCATTGTGGAACACATCCCAGAAAGTGCTGTAAACGTAGGGCAGAAGGCGATAGCGCGGATTAATTATCTTCTCGTGGGCATCGAAACACCACTCGCCACGCTTGCCGAAGTTCCAGATTTCACGGGGCAACTCCGTACCGTGCGAACGCATTATCGGGCAGAAAGTGCCGAACTGCATCCAGCGTCCGGTAAAGAAGCCACTTATGTCACTGTTCCAGTTCGGGATGCCCATCAAGGTATAGTTCAGTGCGGCAGGAATCTGTTTCTCCAGCATGTCCCAAGTGGAGGTCACGTCACCACTCCAGGTGTTGCAGCCGTAACGTTGTTGTCCGATAAATCCGGAACGGGTCAGGATGACAACGCGTTTGTCTTTGCTCAAAGCCTTTTGATGCGAGGCTATTCCGCTGTTGTTCATCAGTGAGTAGACATTTTTTACACTCCGGTAAGACCCCAAGTGAGTGGGAAGGTCATAGTCCGATTCTTGTCGGTTGATATGGTCAGTCTCTGTAGAATCGAGCCACCAGTCGTCGTTGCCGATGTAACTGAAAATGCCTTTATTCAGATATTTCCAATAAATGTCCCTTGCTTCGGGATTGTAGACGTCGTAGGGGCGTGTGCCACTTTTGGGTGGCCAAGTGTTGAAGTTGATAATCATCCCTTTGGCATCCAACTCCTTGCGTTGCTCTGTGTGGGTGCCAAAGCCGGGTCATGCCACAATCATCAGCTTGGCATTCAGCTTGTGACCACTACCAGACTTTCTTTGTTGTAGGGTTTGCCTTCGGGAGTTTTGAAACCTGCACAATGGAAGGCGAATAGAATTCCACACGGATGTCCATTCCTTATGTGGTGCATTTCATTCCTTGAGGTGTGCGTTCTGTGTTCTGGGCGGCACACAAGTTTGCAAGCATGGTTGCACAAGTCAGCACGAAGCCGGCTCTTTTCATAAAATTCATTTTCATGGTTCTTTTAAAATTATGCTGCAAAAGTAGCCCTGAATCCTCTTTAGACGGCAACAATCTTGTTGAAACGGAACAACACTCAGGTTGATTTCTGCATTTTTTCCGCATATTCCGAGAGGTGGCAACCGTACATTTCTTTTGTTCCGCTTCATAACGGCTGCACTGCTTTATCAAGTTGCGGATGCGGAGCAAAAGGATTTCTTCTTTGTGTTTCCGTTCCATCTCCTTTCGGGTGCGGTATATGTAGAGGCGGATGCTTGCTGTAATGATGGCATATCATGAACTTTATATTTGCTGGATGGAATTTTTCCATCTTTATTTTCTCCCTTTCCAGATACTGATAATTTTTTTGCCTATTGCCAAAATATTCAGCAGTGATACAGCAAAAAATAATAGGCAACCGATCAATATACATGGAAGCAGTGATCCGCTCTCCAATTGCGGGAAGAGGCTTTGGACTACTTCTATATAGTAACTGCGCACCCATGCCACGCAGCCTATGGCGAGGAGCAGTACCAGTACATTCAGCCCTACTGTCAGTATATAATAAGGTGTGGCTACCTGCGTCGGGCTATATCCTATCAGCAGCAGGTTTTCCAGTTTTACCGTATTCTTTTGGAGAAGCAGGAAGATGCTCAGCATCAGGATGTAGAATGACAGAATGCTGATGAACAATCCTACTCCCATGACGATGGCCGTAATGAGGCGCAGGAAATAAGTTGTCTTCCCGGCATCCAGATTGTTGCCTTCGGTTTCGTAATTCTTTTGCTGGAAATAGTCGGTGATGGCTGTGTCGGTAGGATTTTTCACTTCCACAATCAGCCGGGACGGTTCCGCTTCTTTTTCCGGTGCAAAGTTCTTGTTGGCCCAGTCCATGAAGGATTGGGGAACGAGAATGGTATTCAGCCGGTTGGAGAATCCTACAATGTTGCCTTTATATTGTTCCACACGTCTGTTACCCCGCATCATCACATCCATTTGTACCAGACTCATCAGGCCTTCGGAGAGTTTCGGCAGACTCCGGCTTTGTGCAAAGCCAAAGTTGTAGAGGTTCAGATAGTTACGTGGAATGATGATGGGAATTACCCGGGCATCTTCGTCAAAATGCCATTTGTCCAGACTGACATCCACATATTCGTCGGGTACAGACTCGAAAAACATCTCCGTTGACAGACGGATACCGGCTTCCTGCATACCGAGTCCGGCAGAAACCTTGAACTGGGAAGGAGTGAACGCGCCTACCCCTAGTAAAAGGTTGGCTTCAGGTCCTTTATCTCCTCTTTGGAGAAGGTATTGCCTTTTTCCCGGCAAAGCTGCCCAGAGTACTGGAATTTTTTTGGTAGCAATGATATACTCCTTCTTCATGAAACTATCCCCTTCCGTAAAAACGGGAAGGACATCACGATAGAATTGTACGCTCAGCAATACAATCATCATGCCGAAGAGATTGGCGAGGAAAAAGCCTGCCAGCTGTCCGACACTGATGTGCTGGCGGAGAAGTTTCCAAACAAGTCGATTCATATTAGCTACATTTATAATTTATAAATTTCGTCATACTCTAGTTCCAGATGCTTACCTATGGAAGTCACTATGATTCCCGCTTCTTGGCGGCTGGCTTCTTCTGTCAGCAGTTTGCCCATGATTGTTCCGTTCTCGTTATCCAGATGGCTGATGGGTTCGTCCAGGAAGATGAAGTCGAAAGGCTGGCAGAGGCTGCGGATAAAGGCGACTCTTTGTTGCTGGCCAAAAGATAGCTTTCCGGCTTTTTCGTTTACCTTGTCGGCAATGCCGATGGCCTCAAAGAGGGTAAGGACTTCTTTCCATTTTTTTGAAATTGGTAAGCCGGTTCTTCAGTTGTATGTTCTCGATGGCGGTAAGTTCGGGAAAGATACGCAACTCCTGAAAAAGAATGCTGAGAGAGTGTTTGCGTATATCTGTCCAGTCATTGACGGAGAGTGAACGGATGTTGCGTTCATCAAAGTTGATGATTCCCTGATAATCGTGCCGATAGCCGTAAATATAGCTACAAAGCGATGACTTTCCGGTACCCGAAGCGGCTTCTATGAGATAACGTTTCCCTTTGTGGAACGTAATGTCCCGATGCCATACGTCTGAGGTAATGGCATCACGGTCGGCAAACACTTGAGGTAGTGTTTGCCGTAGGTGAATCCTATTCATGAGTGGTATTAATCCTTAATCTCTAATCTTTAATCCTTAAATTACATTCCTGCAAACTGCTTGATGAAGTCCACAATCTGTTTCAACGCATTTACATCCTTATTCTTCAGTTGCAGGGTAACGGTTGCCTTGTCCTCGTTACCGACAGCTTCCAGATACGAGATATTGCCGAGCAGCGAGTAATAGGTGCTATACTCTTGTCCGCCGAACCCAACAAGCAATTTTATAACGGGCAGGTCGAGTACGGCTTCCGCATTGATGACAAAGGCTGTACGCTTGCCTTTCAGACTGGAAGCGAAGTCTGTTTCTTTGGCAGACGGGTCAGCGGTCTTGCAGGCATTCTTATACAGCAGTTCGTCGTTGGTGGCGTACATTTGTTTGTCTCGTATGCCGAAGAAAATGTTGATAGCGCGTGATTTATAGACATATTCATTCTCATTCAATTTCACGATGTCTTCGCCGCGTTTCAGTCCCAGTTCGGACTTTTTCTCATAAAGGGCTTTCAGAGGAGCATCGTTCTTTACGCTGGCGTAGGCAAGGAAAGAAGGATTACTGTTCATGGTTACATTGATAAGGCCTATGGTCAGGTCGTTGTGGAAAGCACTGAACAAGTCCTTTACTTCAGCGGCTTTGGTAATGGAGAAATCGTTGCGGAACTGCTCATTCTCTTGCAGTACATTGTAGAACTCCTCTCCATTGATACCTATGCTGAGCAGTGCCAGCGTAGATTTGGGGAAATATTTCAGAAATGTGTTTTCGATGGGGCAAGTGCTTTTGGCCTGCTTTTCGAAGAGAGCTTTCAGTTCTGCATTCTCTGTATAGTTATCTATCTTCAGCTCAATTTTTCCTTTTTCGAAAGAGAGGCTTCCCAGCATCTTCAAATCTTTCAAATCAATACTTTGGGATATTCCGTAATTCAGCGGACTGGCATAGGCACTCAGCAGGCTGGAGGGAGTAATGAGCATGTTGACGTCTCCGTTCTGCTTTTGCATCTTCTTGAAAGCAGTATTGCTGTTGATACTGTTCTCTTCCGTCTGTTTCAGTAGGGCGGGTATTTCCTCCTTGACTTTTTTCCAATTGCGATGTGCCGGTGTAGTTCACCACCATAAGCGTGGTGGGAGTGAAAGCGAGCAGTGCCTGCTTGTTGATTTGTGCAAAGCTGTAGCCGTCCGCTTCTGACACGTGGCTGATTATCTGTTCTTTCTCCGTAACTTCCAGCAGTTTCAGCAAGTCATCCTTGTTCTGAACCTTGGCTACCATGGTGGTGTAGGGGAACGAGGGAGCATTGAAGATATAGATGGGCGCATGAACGTCCACTCCCGATTTGGCAGGGTCTTTCAGTACAGCCTCCAATTGTTGGAAAGTGGCTGCATTCATATCGCTTTTCAAGGCATCTGTCAGCTTTTGCAGTGCTTCTTTAGTCTCTTTATCTTTGGTACCGGCCTTGTCTGCCAATGATTTTAAATTGACAGCGATGACTTGCGAGGCATCGGAGGGAATCACATTGGTATATTCCGACTTTTTGGACGAACAAGCGCTTATCAGCACGATGAGCATTGCCAGTACTGAGAAGTGGAAGAATAGGTTCTTTTTCATATAGTTTTTGTTTTAGTGAGTATCATTGATTCTGTAAGTTGAGGATGTGGCAGGCAACCAGTGCCGCCGTCTCTGTGCGCAGCCTTGATTTTCCCAGGCTGATGGGGATAAACCCGTTTTCCGCCGCCTTCCGGACTTCCTCTTCGCTGAAGTCTCCTTCGGGACCGATTAGTACGAGGGCATCCTCTCCGGGATGTACCATATCCTTCAAAAGCGGTTTTTCGCCTTCATAACAGTGGGCGATGAATTTCTGGCCCGGAAAAGGCTGTGTGATGAACTTGTTGAAGTCTGTCATCTCATTCAGATTGGGCCCAGGCGTGCCTTGAGCGACTGCTTGATGGCGGAAACCAGTATTTTGGAAATGCGCTCCGTCTTGATGACTTTCCGTTCCGAGAAACGGCAGTTCAGGAATGTCAGTTCGTCAAACCCAATTTCCGTCGCTTTCTCGGCAAACCACTCTGTGCGGTCCATATTCTTGGTAGGCGCCATGGCAATGTGCAGATGACCTTTCCACAAGGGGGCTTGCGGAAGGGTTTCCAGGATATTCACCAGACAGCGCTTGTTTGTAGCCGTACTGATTTCGGCACGATAAAAGCAGCCTTTTCCGTCTGTCAACATGACCTCGTCTCCAGCCTGCAAGCGCAAGACGCGTACGGCGTGTGCGGCTTCCTCTTCGGGCAGCTCTGCGTGGGCTTGTATGTCGGGGGTATAGAATACGTGCATATTACAAATTGTTCTTGAGTTGGTTAATCTGGTCTCTTAGCTGTGCGGCACGTTCATAGTCCTCTTCATCGACTGCTTTTTGCAGGGCCGTTTTCAGTATGCCTATCGTGTCTTCCTGCAGCAGTTCGTCTTTGTCCGGTTCGCTGCCTTCCATCGGGTCGATGGAACCTTCGACGGTTTTCAGACATTCTGCTTCGAGGATGTCTTCGTAGACAAAGATAGGGGCATTCATGCGCAATGCCAGGGCAACGGCGTCGCTGGTACGCGCATCAATCCGGAGAATGGTTTCTTCGGCTTTCATATAAAGGTAAGAGTAGAATACTCCGTTGTCTACTTTATAGATAAGAATACGCATCAGTTTTACGCCCAGCACTTCAAGAACGGAAGCGAATAGGTTATGGGTCAGCGGACGGGGCGGTACAATACCTTTCATCTCGATGACCATAGCTTGTGCTTCGGTGGCACCTATAATAATCGGAAGCTGACGCTCGCCGCCCGCTTCACCCAGTACCAGGGCATAGGCGCCCGCTTGCGCCTGGCTGTTGGAAATGTTTAGTACTTGTAGTTCTATCTTCTTCTTATTCATACCTATTAAATCAACCTGATTTTCAATCAGTTTTTCTCTATTTTCTCCGGATTATGCTTATAGCGGAATACTATTCCAAATAACAGACCAATGACTAAGGCATATCCTGCAAAGATAAACCATACCGGTGTCCAGTCGCGGCTTACCAGTCCTCCGCCTTCGGCATATACCGAGAAGGCATCCACCACGGCTCCGCTGGCATAACCTCCGATGATGGCTCCCACACCGTTCGTCATCATGAAGAACAAGCCTTGTGCGCTGGCACGGATACTGGGATGTGCCTCCATTTCTGTAAACAGCGAGCCCGATACATTGAAAAAGTCAAATGCCATGCCGTAGACAATCATCGAGAGAATGAGCATCCAAAGTCCGCTTCCCGGGTCTCCGAGGGCGAAAAGCCCGAAACGGAATACCCATGCAAACATACTGATTAACATAACACGCTTGATTCCGAAATGTTTCAGGAAGAAGGGGATGGCAAGGATAAACAGCGTCTCACTCATTTGCGAGATGGAGAGCAGGATGACGGAGTGTTTCACACCGAACGAATCTGCATATTCCGGTATGGAAGCAAACGAACCCAGGAAAATGGTCACCATAGGTGTTTGTTATTTGGAGGGCGCTCCCAGCAACATGGAGAATAGGAAGAAGATGGCCATCTTCTTGCGCTTGAACAGCACCAGTGCATCCAGTCCGAAAGCGGAGAGCATCGTTTTTCCTTCGCAGCGCATGGGAGGGCAGGCAGGCAGGGTGAAGGCGTAAAGCCCCAGCATGGCTGCCGAGATGGCTGCCACATAGAGTTGTGCCGCACTTGCCTTGAACCCGGTAAGGTCCACAGCCCACATGGCACAGATAAAGCCTACCGTTCCCCATACACGGATGGGGGGGTAAGTCTTTTACCAAATCCATTTTATATCTTTCCAGCGCATTGTAGGACACGGTGTTGGCCAGGGATAGCGTGGGCATATAAACAAGCATGTTGAGCAGCATGGCCCAGTACATGTGGGTGTACGTAGTGGCAGTGGAAGCATAAATCAGAGCACCGGCACCGATAAGGTGGAGTATGCCATAAAGGCGTTCGGCGTTTATCCATTTGTCGGCGATGATACCGGTCAGTCCGGGCATTATCAGTGAGGCTATACCCATGGTTGCAAAGATTGCTCCGATTTGTCCGCCTTCAAAATGTAACGTACCGCCCATGTAACCACCTAATGAAATCAGCCATGCTCCCCAAACGAAGAATTGCAGGAATTGCATGGCAGTGAGTCGGAATTTGATGCTCATAATATTAGCTTTTTATATTTTAAATTATGTAATAGATGCAAATGTACAATGAGACTAGGAGAAAAACAAGTTCTGTACGGCTTTTTCTTCAACGAAAGAGATTAATGAGGGATGGATTTTGGGAAGGAATGTATTATAAAAAAAGAAGGGTATCTATCCCAGACACCCAATCTTCATTAACCTTAAATCTAATACCATGAAAAACACAGTGCAAATATACATGGTTTATGTTATATAACATGCTATTTTGGCACTTTTCTACTTTTTATTAACTCTATTTAAGAAAAGAAGGCCGATGAGGCCTTCTTTTTCCTTTATTCTACATATAGAACCAGCCCTTTCAGGTATTCCCCTTCCGGATGATAGATGCTTACCGGGTGGTCGGCAGGTTGTGTCAGTTGGTGCAGGATGCGTACGCTGCGGCCGGACATGGCAGCGGCTGTGAACACGGCCGTGCGGAAGTTCTCTTTACTGACGGCTTGCGAGCACGAGAAAGTGAAAAGAATACCTCCGGGCTTGATTTTTTTCGAAAGCCTTGACATTGAGTTTGCGGTAGCCTTGCAGGGCATTACGCAGGGCATCGCGGTGCTTGGCAAAAGCAGGAGGGTCAAGAACTATCAGGTCGTATTGGTCGCCCATGCGGTCAAGGTATTTGAAGGCATCTTCTGCATAGGCGGCATGGCGGGTGTCACCCGGGAAGTTCAGTTCGATGTTCTTGTTGGTCAAGTCGATGGCTTTGGCGGAGCTGTCCACGGAATGCACCAGTTTGGCGTCTCCACGCATAGCATATACGGAGAAGCCGCCGGTATAGCAGAACATATTCAGTACGCTGCGGCCTTTGGCATAACGTTCCAGTAGCGAACGGTTCTCGCGTTGGTCTACGAAGAAACCGGTTTTTTGGCCTTTCAGCCAGTCGATGTGGAACTTCAGGCCGTACTCCATGGCTACATTGTCCGTGCTGCCGCCTTTCAAGAAACCATTCTCCGGATAGAGGTCGGCCTTGAAGGGAAGGGTCGTCTCCGATTTGTAATAGATATTGTCAATCTGGCTGCCCATCACTTCGGTAAGGGCATCGGCAATGGCCATGCGGTCGAGGTGCATGCCGGCAGAATGTGCCTGCATCACTGCGGTACAGGCATAAATGTCGATAACCAGCCCCGGCAGGTTGTCTCCCTCCCCGTGCACCAGGCGATAGGTGTTGTTTGTCGGGTTTCCGGCTATGCCGATACTGCGGCGCATGTCGTATGCTATGCTGAGTTTGCGTTTCCAGAAGTCCGCATTGATTTCTTCTTCTTGACGGAAGGTCAGTACGCGTACGGCGATACTGCCAATCTGAAAATGCCCTTTGGCTATGAATTCCTTTTTGGACGTGTAGATTTCAACAACTTCCCCTTCTTCGGGCTCTCCGTCGAAATGTGCGATGGCGCCGGAAAACACCCACGGGTGAAAACGCTTTAATGACTCCTCTTTATTGGGTTTAAGGTATACTTTGTACATATATATAATGTGATTAATGTGGTAATGTGATAATGTGCATTACATTACCACATTATTATTGGCTTCTATCTCAAAATCTCCTGTCCGTTTCAGTTCTTGCAGCTTGTTGTAGATGTTGAGGCATGCCCAGGCATCGGTGGCGGCATACAGTTTCTGCGGTTCGGTCAAGGTTTCGGCTTCCCAGTTGGAAAGGCGCTGGCTTTTCGAAATCTTTTCCCCGAAGAGGATGGCATATATCTTTTGCAGGCTTTTATCCTGGATGCCGAAAGCGCGGACGTATTCCTGCAATTCAATGCACGCATGTTGTTCGAAAGGAGCACGCTTGTGCAGCATCATGAAGTCATCCCGCAAGGAAAGGCCTACTTTCGTTACACTTGGGTTTTCCAGCAATGTGATAACCGGCAGAGTCAGTCCCGTCAGGTTGAGGCGGAACAGAAAGCAATGTTCCTCTGAGGAAATCTGCAGCAGGGCCACCTTGTGTATCTGTCCTTTTGTGAACGATGGACGGGTTTCGCTGTCTATGCCCAGCAACGGGCAGGACTTCAGATAGGCGACTGCCTTCTCCGCTTCCCACGGTGTCTGTACGACATGTATCTGTCCCGGAAAGGTGGCTTTGGGCAGGTCTTTCACTGTTCTTTATCTATTGTTCTTTTGATAACCTAATTTAATATTCAAAGTCTGCGGTTTCCTCCTCTTCATCCTCGCCTTGCGCATACTTCACCTCGTGCAGGGCACGCAGGGTGTTGACAAGCTTTTGTCCCCAATGGAGGCGGAAGTTTTCCTGGCAGATGGCAAGCGAATCGTTCATCGTCTCGTTGAAACCCAGCTGGAATACGAAGATAAAGTCCTTGATGTCCTGGTATATGTCGGCCAAGTCTTCGGAAATGTTCCTGGTGATGGGCTGGTCACTATACTTCATGTCGGATACGAATACGTCCAGGTAGTCGTCTTTCTCGGCCAGGATATTGGCGAGGTTCATGCGGAGTACCTCATAGGTCTCTTCGGTGACGAATGTTTCCGGCGCCTCGTCTCCTATGGTTTCGCACTCGGGCAGCATGGAGGCCTTCAGGTAGAGCAGCGGAAGTATTTTTAAGGAGGTATCGACGAACGCGGAACGTTTCACCCCTTCCGCTTGTTCCAGAAACTTGCAAAACTCGGCGGCTACGGTCACAAACTCTACGGCATTCCGGTCGAATATCACTTGACTTTCTTTTTTCATATCTTCTTGATTTGAAACGCAAAGATAGCGCAAACCGAAAGTAGAAGCAAATTAATTGGCAGGATTATTCTTTTTTCACTACATGATATTCTGTTCCTCTTGTCTTCCGGCGGCTGCTGATGCCCAGTTTGTGGAGTGCACGTCCGAACAGAGCCACTTTATTGATGGACAGCCGGTCTTTGGTCTTGGTTTGCAAGAAGGAGAGAATCTTAGGGGTCATCCAGTCTCCTTCCTCTTCATTTTCGGCGGGATGGAAGTGGCAGAGGAAGAGCTGTTCCAACGGTGTGGGCTGTTCAAACTCCCGGTTGGTCTGTTTCAAGATGGCTTCGTCGGAATCGTCCAGCCAGTAGCGTTCACCTTTGGCTATGGCATCCATGGCTTGTGCGTAGAGTTGCCGGTAGTTGATGGTGACATTGGTATGGATGGGGCCGGTGACTTCGATGCAGATGAAACGGCGGCTGCCGCTGGGGTCTGTCAGCAGGTCTTTCTGGTTGCTGGTGGCTATAAAGGAGGCGTAGCGTCTTATTTCCTGGATGGCGGTGCCGTAAGGCTTGCGCAGGTTTGCCACGGGTTTCTGCAGCAGATGCTTTAGAAAACCTTGCTGATTGACGCTGATTTGGTCGAATTCGTCGATGTTTATCAGGAAAAAGCGGCCGAGGCTCCGCTCTGCGTCCTGCTTGCTTTTGAAGTCGATACTGTCGGTATATCCGAAGCGCAGTTCGGGTGGCAGCAGGATGCGGCAGAATGTTAAGTTGTTAAAGTTATACCTTGCTATTGAAAATACTCTTTATCTTTGCATCAAAGATAAGATAAACAATGAAAAGAGTTATAGGTTATATTCGTGTTTCTACTGATAATCAAGACCTTGAAAGGCAAAGGGTGTTGATTAGAAAGTATTGTGAGAATAAGGGGTACTCTCTGTTAAGAATAGAAGAAGACTATGCCATATCTGGAACAGTCAGCAACAGAAACGGATTGAACAGTATTCTAAACATTACCAATAGCGTTGCTGACATGGTAGTAGTTAGTGAGTTGTCTAGACTGTCACGTCAAGATGATATATTTGAAACTTTGACACAGATTCACACAATCATTAGAAACGTGGATTTAGTAATACTAGACGAACCAGACAAGGTATATGAAGCTGGAAAAACTATCATTCTTTCTGACTTTTTAATGCTTGCAATCAAAGCCTATGGAGCAGCGGATGAAAGAAAGAAAATAGTAAGCCGTATGACTACAGGTAAAGACAGTAAAGTACAAGCGTTTCCGTTAATGCTTACAGACAGTAATATACCAACTGGCTTTAAGGCAGTGCCCAATCCGAATTATATAAAGGGAGCAACCCCCAAAATGTTATTGGTGGAAGATGAGGAACGTATGCAGTTAGTCAGAGATATATTTAACTATGTGGCAAACGGTCTTTCTCTAGGAAAAACAGCAGAAAAACTGAATATGCTTGGATATAGGACAGCAAGAAACAAACCGTTCTATGAACAGTCTATCAGAACAATTATAAATGATTCCATTTATAACGGTGTCAGATATTGGAAAGGCATGAAACTGGAACTTCCCGTAAAATTCATATCAGATGAAATCTGGAATCTGGCACACAAGAAAGTGCAGGAGAACAAGAATTATAGCGGTGAGGCACAAAAACATTATAACCCGTTGAAAGGCATTATCAAGTGTCCTTGTGGGCAAACCTCAATGTATGGCAGAACCTCATCCTGCATTACCTACAGATGTCTTGACAGAATAAAGATGGGAATAAAAAGCCCATGCACCAATGTTGGCATAAAGGCTGAAACTTTAATATATGCGGTGTGGAAAGATGTCAGACTTAGAACTCTGGATGAAACTTACCAAGCCAAGAGCAATGAGAAAATTGCAGAAATAGAAGCTGAAAATATAAAACTGACACAAAGCATAAAAGAAAAGGATTCTGAAATAGCCAAACTACAGTCTGATTTGAAAACAGTCATAGATAATGTTATGGCTTCCACCAATATAACAATAGTCAAGGCATTGAATGGCAAGGCGGATTCAATAGACAGCCAGATAAAGAGTATAGAAGCGGAAAAGACAGCCATTGATGAAGAAATTGCATCCAATAACAGAAGAATAGCGGATGAAATAAAGAGCCAGTCAAGAAAAGAACTTGACAGCCTTTCTCTGGAGGGCAAGGGAGAAATGTTCAGAGAATTACTTAGTAAAGTAGTTTATTATTCCGTTTCTTTAAATAGCGGATTCATAGTCATTACTTACAAGAATGACTTGGAAACTATCATAGCGTATCATAATAGGAACAAACCATTTTTATGGGCACTTCCTATAACTTTCAGATTCAACAAGGTAAAACGGACTGTAATAGTTCCAACTTTACCAGAGCAACCTAAAATGACTTCTTTTGTCTTGGAACGTATCAAAGAGAAAGAATACACATTTAAACAGTTGCAGGAAAGTTTCAATCTGGAAGAATATAAAATATAAAAGTCTGTATTCTACAAACTTTTCTGTTATTTTGCAGTAGAACTAATAATGAATGTACCATGCTAGAAGAAAAACTATATCAGATAGAGGAACTTTCAGATTTGAAAGTTTATTGGACTGAAAGCTACAAATGTCTGGATGAGCCACTATTAGAATATGTGTGGGAAGTAGCCAACCACTTTCTACCAGATTATGAAGAAACAGATAAGGGAATGATACCAATAGAATCTACAGCACCTGCTATATTTGCCAACAGATATGCGGAAAGAAACTTGTCCGTTGAAGAAAGATACGAGAGAAACAAAGAAATGAACACTTTCAAAGGAACTTTGGAAGAATACAAAAAACGGGAATACAGAAATCTGGATGATTCTTTCAAAGAGAAGTTTCTAACTAATGAAGATTTACAGAATACCATTGAAGCATATAAGCTAGATGTTAGCAAGTTTTGGTATCTACTTCTGTTCGTATATGACTTTATAGAGGATATTGGTACAAACGCACCTGCATTAAATAAGTCCGTATTAGAAGATTTTAGCTATTTTCATGCCAATCTATTGGAAGCTACAAGTATCACCTTAAAGAAGAACAACAAGAAAAGCTATGTTGTTGAAAGAGAGGACACAATTAGAATCATTCAAGCAGCCTTGCAGCATTTTATCAATACATACAGTGATATTATACATAGTGAACAAGACAGAGAAACCATGATTAAACAATTAAAGAACATAGGTTTGGGTGGATTTATCAGAAATGACTTATCGTCAAAAATCAGCTTTACGGACAAGTTCAGTCTTGACATATCTTATAAGAAGTGGAAGTTTACGGATATGTTTCTGTTCTTCATTGAGAGAAGAAAGGCTACCACCATACCCAATAAAAAGGTAAAGGTATCTAAAGACAAGATGATGCTTGTTTCAAGGCTTATCTATACAGTTGGCTATGATGGCAAGAGGTATAATGAAGAATACGATTTAGAGGGCAACAAGAACAGAATGTTATCCAATCTCCTTAGAAGATACAAGAACGAGATATTTCCGTCTGTTATAGCTAATAACTACATGGTAGTCTCATAAACAACATACATAAAACCATAGTAAAAATGCGTACTGAAAGGGCTGTCCTTTTTGGGTACGCATTTTTTTTGCGTACTGGAATGGGCACGTTTTCTACACACATGGGCATTCGGCAAATTCCTTTGTCACCCCTAAATTCCTACCTAATTTTGCATCATCAAAAGGGAACAAACGAGTGAGTGCGCATTACCTTGGGTAGTTACCAATTGATATTAATGTTTAATCTCTAATGTCTATAAATATGGCAAAAGAAGTAAAGGCTGCGACCTTAACGTAACAGAGTTAGTTAACGCTACAGAAGTAGCAAGTATTGAACAATCAAATACCAATAACATGGAAAAGAAAGAAATATCTGAGAATGGAAACGCTGCTAAAATGCAGCAAGTAATGAACTTAAATCATGGGGAAAAGACATGGGAGTTAAACCTACCACTGTTAAAGACTCGTATTAATGGTGAAGTGCAAACGATTATCGTAGCCCATACAGAATACGGGATGAGGCATGACAAGAAAATGGATAAGATGTTAACAACGGCAAACAGGGATAAACTGCTTACGCCAAGATACCACTTCTGCAAGCCGGATATATTTTGGAAAGAGGGATATAACCTTTTTGACAACAATGGGGAACTGATAGAGCAAGGTACGACAAATGTTCTTACTCACTGTGAGACCCCCGAAACTTCGGAAAGAATCTATATTGATGAGTTTTTTGGAAGATGTGGAGATACACGATTTTGAATCCGTTGCCGACTATGCACAGCATATAGGTGAGACAGTCTTAATCAGCCGTATGCCGTCTAAGGTAGAAGAAATGGGCATCGCAGCATTGGCTACCGGAGATGAAGCTGTAAAAGAAGCATACGAATTTGCAATAGAAAATGGCATAACATACACACAATCGTTAGGCTTCATGGCTGGAGAAATGAAAGCTGCTACATTGAAATTAATGATGCGTGGCGTCAAAGCCAAACCTACATTGGCACTTGGACGTACAAAAGAACAAGCCCAAATGCTCTACGATGAATCATGCAAGAGCTTAGGTGAAGGAGAATCTAAAAAACGTTATGTTCCCCGATGCACTTAACATCATTCTAAAGAAAGAAAAATTTAGCTTTGATATGGTAATTGAAGCATTGAGAACTATTCCGTCAAGTGAGGTGACAATGGCAAAACTCGCAGATTGCGGAGAGAAAGAGGCTTGTATTGCAGGAGCACTCATAAGTTGGATTCTCACGTTACAACGTCAAAAAGAGACAAAAACCGCTGCATAGCAAGCTGAAACGGAAGCCTACATGAGAGGTGGGCTTCTGTTGAATCAAATTCAATGGCGGTAGATTTTTCAATTCCGGGCATATAAAGTGAAAAAATTTTCTGAAAGCCTACCGCCCTGAATAATTCAGTAACAAGATATAATATTGTAAATAAAAAGATTATGAAAATAATTAAAACCATATTGCATAAAGGCGAGTGGTTGCTTGACGCATTAAAACGTATGGGCTGCAACATGATACCTACCAATACCATTCTGAACAAGACCTTAACGGGACTTGGGGCTACCCACAGCGAGATACATTCAAAACGCAACTCTATAATCATAGAACCGAATGTACCCGTGATACTTGGCAAGCTGAATGAGAACGAGAATTTGGAAGCGGTC
>ENA-OQBL01000606-OQBL01000606.1-human-gut-metagenome-genome-assembly--contig:-NODE-606-length-18029-cov-4.491007_pt1 | contig 18029 bp, 18 predicted proteins | sample MGYA00242747_ERZ504553 | MGnify/ENA primary metagenome ERZ504553 (study PRJEB26092, sample SAMD00036240) | human gut metagenome | host: Homo sapiens | study: EMG produced TPA metagenomics assembly of...
TATGATGCGGATGAAGTTTTCCATTGGCATCCCAATTTCGTAATGTCTGGGCAGATACGCCTATAATTTTTGAAAATTCATGTATAGAATAATATTTACTCAAAGTATCAACTCCTTTCAATAATATTCTACTCTAATATCTTATAAAACTCAACATATACTTATATGATTTTATAATTTATATTTAACTGTTAATAACCTCCTGAAAATTCATTTGGAGATAATATGCAAAAAAATAGGAAGGAAAATTAGAACATTTCTCCTCCGCGGAGGCATTGTCCCAGGAAAAATTGGATAAATGGATATGCAAAAGTGGTTTTCCGCGGAGAATAAAAGTATTTTGAGATGCAAAAAAGACTCCAGTCATATTAACTGAAGTCTCTTTCCATTCTGATCACTTTTTGTAATCCGTCACGCTGCAGGTTGGTAATCCTTTGGTATCCCATGACATACCTGCCTTTTTCTTCCATGTCCGGCTGCCAAGCAGGAATCCGCCAGACTGCGCATCCAGAATATACCATTTGCCGCCAACTCTTACCTGATTCCACTGATGGCTTGGGTTACTTGCCTTGGAGTCTGCATGTACATATCTGCAGTCTACTCCGATTGCATCACAGAGTGCTTTCATGGCTCTGGCATATCCGGAGCATTGTGCTTCTCCATATACCAATGCACCCCAGGCGGTGTTTGCATAATTATACTGCCAGCCTTTATAAGCGTAGCTGCAGTTGCTGCGGAGATAATTATATGCAGTCAGTACCCTGTCATAGTCTGACATTCCTTTACGGATGTAATTGATCTTGAAACTCTGGACAACACTCCGGACCTGTGCCAGATGCTGCGCGTCCAGATACGGACCGTAGACGCTGCCATACTGATAATCACCTTTTACAGTTGCTGTTTTTAAGGTAATCTTTCGGGCTTTGCTTTTGGAATCTGTAAATATTTTTGCCCTTTATGACTCTGTACGCCAGCACTCTGTACTGATAAGTCTTTCCGGCCTGTACATTTTTGTCAGTTGTGGAGATTACATTTCTTTTTTTCGACATTTTTCAGGAATGACCACTTTCCGTTATCATATCGGTACACCCTGTAGCCGTCTGCCTGTGCGATATAGCTCCAGGAAAGATTTACGGTTTTATTGTCCGTGGAGTAACACTTGTAAAGCTCCGGTGTCTGCAGATTGGCCCTTTACATCAATGATATTTGATACAATCTCCACGCTATATTCTCCGCTGTCCGGATCATACACCATGTCGCCATAGACCAGTCTGTAGGAATATTGATGTCCGGCTTTTGCCGTAGTATCTACAAAAGTCAGATTTCCCTCCACGCATGTATCATGGGAATAGCACTGTACCTTGAAATTGTCTCCATAGTTCATATACAGATTGTCACCGAGGACTTCCCAGAAGTCTCCTATTACCCTGAAACTATCCAGTTTTTCTAATTTTCCACCTTGAGATACCGGCTTTTCTGAACGATAGATGTCTATTCGATTAGAGTCTGGAGTGGCTACCTCTGCCTTAAACTGAATCTGACTTGCCTCTATAGACTTTCCGTCATATATTTTCAAGAGTTTTGTATCTTCTCTTTGCGCTGCATTTACCGTAAAACCTGTTCCGAGACATATCCATAATGTCATTATTATCAGCAAAAATATTGATTTCTGTATAAATGAGTTTTGTTTTCTTTCTTCTAATTTCATGGTTTTCCCTCTTTTATTTTGATGTAATTCCTTGAGAATGCCCGGTAGATACAACTTAGGCTTGAAAAGGATTCATGTCCTGCAACGACCAGACAGAAATTACATTCCTAATTTCTGTTTGGTATTTGAAAGTTCTTTTCTTATTAAGTTGTTATTTGATGACTGAGCAAAGCTATACCATGTAGCGTTTGCATGATATTTCTTGTAATAAGTTTCATACATATTCCCTGAGGTTTTCTTGCCGTCCATATACCAGTCTCCTTCCATTGATCCCCTTCCATATGAACTTGTGGACCAGTCCAACAGACCCATCTTTTTTTGGTTCCATAGTAATAATTATCCCCACACGCATTACCAGTTAGCTCTAACAGATATTTTCCGTTGTATTTACATATACCCAAACCTCCAAAATATGGCATATTGTTTCCAGACCATGAAATACGTGAGGTAACCCGTTTTGCAGATTTTCCGCCATACTTCCACAATTCTACATGATATTGAACTTTGTCTTTGTTATACCTTTCTGTTTGGTATGTCAGGATAAGTTCGTTGATGCCGTCATTATTGAAATCCAACAATTTGGCATAGCATAGTCCCGTCCAAAACTGTTTCTGCTCATTTAATTGAGCTTTCCCATATTTTTTCTCATAACTTTGTATCAGATTCCGGTAAGCTGAAGTTGGATCTTTGATATTTCCTTCTTTTTTGACCGTTACCTTGCAGACGAGATTGTAAGTATCGCCATACTGTTTAACTTTACACCTGATATAAGTTGTACCGGCTTTTTTTGCCTGGATCTCGCCGGAAGAATTGACTTTTGCTACCTTCTTGTTATCAGAAGAATACTTTACGTTTGACAAATAACTGATGCCTGTACAAGGGAACTCTTTTTTCTCCTTTACTTTCAGTGTGATCTTTGTGGTATCCGTATCCGGCTTCAGGGATGCAAGTTTTACTTTCTTTTTCGTCCAGAAAAATACAAAGGGAACCATATGCCATAATCAATGCATCCGCATCTGCGAACGCCTGATAATCATAAACTACATTGAACTGATAATCATAATCATCTTCCGTATCTTCGCCAAAATAAGATTTATAGTAATAACTACTGTGAATCCCAAGAAAAACAGAACATTTACGTCCATAGACTTAGCTGCATGAAAAATACCCTGCATCAGATTCATCGTATGCGGTGAATTTGCATTTCCGATCATTACACCAATCGTATACCTTTTCTCCATACGTATGCTCCCTTTCCACAAGTCTTTGTTTTCGTTTTATTTTACAATATTTTTTGCCATCATTCAATATATTTTAGTTGTTTTTACCAAATTATTTAAATATCTGCAACCCCTTTCCCGTTTACAGGATTCTACGCCTCATGCGGAGCACTATATATCACAGGTACATTACGAAGTAATTTCCTGCGACATACAAAAATTACCGCCAGGTCTATTTCAATCCGCGGTAATTTTCATTTTCTGTTATTCAGATTTCATGATCAGTAGATTGTCACTGCCATAATTATATATACAAGAATAGATACCAGACAGTACATGGAGTTTGTTGTGGAAACATAAGCGCTTCCTTCTTCATCTTTCATAAAAGTCTGCATACTGAATGTGGCCGGTGCTGACATATAACTGATAATTGCAAGATTGACCAGCCGATCATCACCTACCAGATAATGTACAGCAACAAGAACTCCTGCGATCATCACTGCCTGAAGCAATACACGTAAGATGATCGTGGCAATGCATGGCTTTAATAATTTCGCATTCAGTTCCATGCTGTATCCCACTACCAGTAAAATAATGGCAGTCACAGATGTGGTGAGAATATTTTCCACACTCTGGTACACGCCTCCGAAAGGACTGTCTAAAACTGCAAGGATCACCTTCGATAATCCTGCAATAATTCCCAGGATACTTGCAATAAATGCCGGAGTCTTTAATGCACTGAAAAACAGTTTTTTCACATCAATCTTCTCACCGTTTTCCACCTGTCCCAGCATTCCCATATATACACTGAATCCAAACAGCAGTCCGGCAATATCCAGAACTGCAATATGGGAAAGATTTTCACTGCCACAGAGGCTTGTATATAACGGATAGGCCATAAGTCCCCCTTCATATACGCTTACCATAAACGGTAGATATTTCTGATAGGTTCCTTTCAGAAATGGCTTCAGCAAAAAGCCCAGACCAAAGGATACTACCAGCATTACAAACATGATCAAAATCAGGATTCCGGTTTCTTTATTATATTCCGCTGTTGCCAGAGCATGAAAAATAGCAACCGGAAGCATAACATTCGTTACAAGCACCTTCATGTTATTGATTCCGTCTCTGGTCAGAATCTTCCATTTTCTGCACAGCATACCGACCACGATCATAACCAGTACAGGCAGAACAATTTCTAATACATTCACTTTTTTACTCCTCCTAATATATAACTCAGCTTTGTTTATTGTAACTCAAAAAAACATTTTTCGCCACCTATACTTTCTGTTGTATTTTCACTTTTTTGCAGTTATAATTTTATGTGAATTTACGAAAAAAAAGGAGAACTCAAATGAATACTTTCAGCATTCTGACTGCTCAGATCGGAATGTTCGTGATCTACATGCTTGCAGGCGTGATCCTGATCCGCACACGGGTTATGAACAGAGAAAATCTTGAAGTCATTTCAAAATTTGTAATAAAACTGGCGCTTCCTGTAATGATTTTTATCAATACTGTAAACGGAGTGGAACGTAAAACTCTTTTTCATTCACTGAGCATTTTTCTGATTGCGGGAATTATGTATATATGTCTGTTTTTACTCAGCTACATATCTGGTAATTTTTTTTCATCTGCATGGTAACCACAGGCAGCTTTACAGTGCCATGAGCGTATTCGGAAATGTGGGATTTATGGGTATTCCCATAGTAACCAGTATTTATCCGGAAAACGGTATGCTCTACATCTGTGTATTTACCATTATTGATCAGCTCATGCTGTGGACAGCAGGTGTACGCCTTACTTCAGGTACAGACAGTCAAAAAAACCGTTTTGATTTCCGGAAGCTGATCAATCCTGTTACTGTTTCCATCTTTCTTGCTGTGATCTGTGTGCTGACAGGAATCCGGCTTCCTGAAGTTCTGAACAATTCCCTTCAGAAAATCGGCCAGACCGCCACACCTCTCGCAATGATCTATCTTGGCGGTGTTTTCGCCTGTATCGATGTACTGAAAAATATCCGGAGACTGGATTATTATGGAATTGTCATCCTAAAAATGCTTTTGTTTCCGCTTTTCTTCTATGTATTACTTGGATATCTTCCGGTTTCTTCAGAAATCCGCACTACCATGGCTCTGACTTCTGCAATGCCAGTTATGTCCTCTATGGTAATGATGGCAAATGCCTACGGATCAGATGGCGATTATGCAATGGGTGGAATTCTTGTTACAACTATCTGTTCTGTTTTTACACTTCCATTTATTTACTGGATTTTTCATTTTATCGGATGATTTAAATATAATACCTTTTTTATAAATATTTATAAATTTCATTTATAAAAAAAGTGTGGTATACCAACTCTACGACAGCGCTTTCCGCATTCTGGATATCCGCAACAATCTTCTGGAGAATTTCACCGGTTCCAGAAAGCAGATCATTGATCTGGCAGCCTCCACCATTCCTTCTTCTTATCTCCTTCCTGAACTTCTCGCAGGTTTTGGCAGAATGTATCCTGATGTATATTTCCATTCCTGGCAGACAGACAGTTCCGGCGCTATTAACCGTGTACTGGATGGGACCGTAGATCTGGCTTTGACAGGACAGAATACAGGAGACGACAGCTGTGTATTTATTCCCTTCTGTCAGGATAATATGGTGATTGCTATCCCTGTGAATGATCATTATTTAAACTTAAAACAAAAAGAACAACCTGTTGTTTTTCAGGACTTTATCAAGGATCCTGTTATCATCAGGGAAAAAGGCTCCGGAACCAAAAAGGAAATGGATATTTTTCTGGAAAATGCCGGTATTGAACCTTCCAGTCTGAATGTAGTAGCCCGCATGAATGACCTGCAAAAAACAAAGCAGATTCTTCTGTTTCCATTAGAAGAATCTGCTCACAAACGCAGTTTTTATATTGTTTACAGTAAAAACAGAATTCTGAAATCCCATGTACGCCAGTTCATTCACTATGTAAAAGAATACTATCAGACAGTCTGATTAATATTCTGATATTTTTTGGCATCCAATTTCCCTTCCATGCATAGATAAGCATGAGTACCATTCCTACAGCCCATGAAACAGGATACAGTACATATATAATATCAATGCTGGTGAAATGTGGAACCACAAACTGAATCCACAGAATACGGAACAGGCATAATGCAAGCAGCATCACTACCATGGGAGGTACCGTCTTTCCTGTTCCGCGAATGGTTCCTGCCAGGGAATGCATAATTCCCAGAAGGAAATAGAACGGGCAGAAATATTTCATTGCCTGTGCCCCATAATAGATTACTTCTTTATCACTGCTGAAAATCCCTATGATCGGTCTGGAAAAGGTCAGCAGGAGAATTCCTGTCACGATCGTATAAAGCACGCTCATTCCAAGAGTTACTCTCAATCCTTTCCTGATTCTGTCTGTTTTTCCCGCACCATAGTTCTGACCGGTAAAAGTCGTTGCTGCCATACTAAAACTCATTACCGGCAGAATGTTAAACCCATCTACTTTCAGGTATGCACCAAAACCCGCCATTGCACTGGCTCCGAATCCATTGACACCAGATTGTACCAGTACATTTGAAAAGGAGATTACCGTGTTTTGAATTGCAGTCGGCAGACCTACCTGGATAATCCGTCCTGCCATTGTTCTATCAATGGAAAGTTTCTTCGGATTTATGCGGTAAATATCCGGAACTCTCATCAAAAACCATAATGCAAAAATGCAGGAAAGTACCTGGCTGATATCTGTTGCAATTGCAGCACCCTCGACTCCCATGTGCATTCCGCCGATAAGCCATAAATCCAGAAAAATATTGGAAAACGAAGCTACTGCCAGATACATCAGCGAACGTCTGGAGTTACCTACTGCATTCAGGATCCCCGCTGCCATATTATAGATGACATTAAAAACCAGTCCATAAGAATAAATTCTCAAATACAGAACTGACTGATTCATTACTTCTTCCGGAGTTCTCATCCACCTGAGAATTGCAGGTGAAAATACAATTCCAGCGATAGTAAGAACAATTCCCAGAATAAGCGCAAGCATCAAGGCTGTATGTGCAGAACGCTGAACGCCATTCTCATCTCCTGCTCCATAAAACTGGGATACAATAACTCCCGCACCTGCAGATGCCCCCATACTGAATGCAATCAGCAGACAAATCAGCGACGTACTGGAACCAACTGCAGCCAGTGCATTGCTGCCCACAAAATTTCCTACAATAATTGAGTCCACTGTATTGTACATCTGTTGGAGCAGATTTCCCAGTATCAATGGAATAGAAAACAGAAGGATCTGTCTCCAGATGGTCCCTTCTGTCATGGTACTGATCGATTTTAACTTCACACTCTTACTCTTTTCATATGCTGCCACTCTCATTCCCCCATTCATATATTATTGCTGTTCACAACGCGTCCGGCAGCACCCTTCGGCATTCCTATTATAAAATATTTTATATAAAAATCAAGCCGCCACTATTTATAGCATTGCATTTCCTGTCAGTTTACTGTACAATACTTTTATATTGTAAAGTACGAAACAGGAGGTAATTTATTATGGCTTTTGATATCACACCTTATGTAGATATGTCCCCAAAGAAAGTTCGTGAACTGATCCGCAAGGGAGTTATTGATTTCCCCACTGCAGGAATGTGCCGTGGCTATGCGCAGGCAAATCTGGTAATTCTGCCACCGGAATATGCTGCAGATTTTGAAGAATTTGCACACAAGAATCCATTTCCGTGTCCAATTCTCGAGATTATCAAAGGAACTCCTGAAACTCATGATATGGGTGAGGGCGGAAATATCTGCACGGATATCCCGAAATACCGGATTTATGAAAACGGTGTATTTACAAAAGAAATTACTGACGCTTCCGAGTATTGGAAAGAGGGATATGTTGGATTTCTTATCGGCTGTTCTTTCTCGTTTGAAGAAGCACTGATTAGAGAAGGGATTGAAATCCGTCATATCGCCCAGGGACGAAATGTACCGATGTTCAAAACTAACATTCAGACAGTTCCTGTTGGTCCATTTTCCGGTCCTATGGTCTGCTCCATGCGCCCGATGACACCGGAAAACGCAAAAAAAAGCTTATGACATTACTTTCAAAATGCCGAATGTTCATGGTGCCCCTGTACATATGGGAGATCCGAAAGAGGTCGGTGTTGATGACGTTATGAAACCTGATTACGGTGAAGCAGTGGATATTTACAAAGGGGAAATTCCTGTGTTCTGGCCATGCGGCGTAACTCCGCAGGCAGCAATTGAGAATGCCAAACCGCCAATCGTTATCACTCATGCTCCCGGACATATGTTCATTACAGATATTCCAAATGCAGAGTTAAACGACTATCTGGAAGCAAAAAAGAAATAATCAGAAAGCAGCAGAAACCATGGAATTTACATTTCCCAACTATTATAAAGAATTTTCTTGCATTGCCGGGTCCTGTCCGGATACCTGCTGTGCAGGATGGCAGATTGTTATTGACAATAAAACCCTGAAGAGATATCAGCATTTCAAAGGTCCTTTTCACAATCGACTGCACAACGATATCGACTGGAAGGAACATGTCTTCCGCCAGTACAACCGACGGTGTGCATTTCTGAACGAAGAAAATCTGTGTGATATTTACACAGAAGCAGGTCCGAAAATGCTTTGCGACACCTGCAGAAATTATCCACGACACATTGAAGAATTTGAGGGCCTGCGTGAGATTTCTTTGTCTCTTTCCTGCCCGGAAGCAGCAAGAATTCTGCTGTCTCAGAAAGAAAAAGTTCATTTTGTTACCATCGAAAAGGAAGCCGCTGAAGAAACCTATGATGATTTTGATTACTTTTATTTACTGCACTGATGAATACCAGAGATCTTCTGATAAAAATCATCCAGAACAGAAATGTCCCCATACGGAAACGCCTGTGGAAAGTACTTGCCATCACACATGATTTTCAGCTGTGTTTAAATAAAAACGAACTTTTTAAATGGGAAGAGATTCGGAAACGTCATGAAGATTCCGGATTCGGAAAAACATTTTGTGATAAAGTTCATTCCAGAATGAATACTTCTGACACATCAAAGGATCTATTTAAAAACATGTGGAAAACTATTGTTCCGGAAATGGAAGTTCTTCGTCCCGGATGGAAAGAATTTCTGAAGGAACGTCTTGATTCCTTATATATTTCTTCAGGAGAAAACGATTATATATATCAGAAAAGCGAATTTGATTTCTACTGTCCGGACTGGCATATTCAGGAAGAACAGCTTCTGGTTTACTGGATTTATACTTATTTCTGTGGTACAGTCTATGACGATGAAATCTTTACCAAGGTTAAAATGGCTGTCGTCTGTACTTTGTTTATCCATGAGCTTGATGTCGGAACATATCTGAAAAACGAACATCATTTTAACCTGAATGATCAGATTCAGATCTGTTATCAGTTCTCCAGAGAGCTTGAGCATTCGGATCTTAATCTGAATAAATTTCAAGAACTGATGTCTGAAAATAATATTTTCTCCTTTGAAAATCTGTTAAAGATATGCTGAATGACAAAAAACTTGCTGCTCAATTTCTTATTCTTTTTACAATTGCATTATTTGATATAAAAAACTTGTATTCTTTCGGAATTTGGTAATCATCGCCTTCTATAAATTGCATTCACCCCAAATTGCGTATATTCTCCTGCTCGATATCCCCATCTGCACATACCCAGTTCCAGTCCATGTTCTGACTGTCCAATGACTGGTGCGACATCGGTCGGACGGATATCTCCTTGTGTCAGCCGAATCCTCCCATCTATGTTCTGTACCACTCTGGAAATCTCCTCCATCATATTGGGATCTATATAATATCTGCTGCACATATTCTCTCCTATTTTAGAATCTTTCTTATCTGCGTATCCGCGGCTTCTGGATAAAGCTGTTTCATATGATCAACAATTTTTCCCCAGGATGTCCGCGGATCTTCCTTATAACAGGAAGTAACATGGTCATATCCATAAATGTGTTCCGGAGAAGAATACACAGCCACATCCCAGCCGTACTCCACACCTTTTTGATTGATCCTTTTCCGAAAGTCGCAGTTACACAGATATGTCTGCATCATAAGGCTGGTAATGGCTCCGTCAAATCCCTTTTCGCCATCTTTTCCAAATCCAGCCAATTTTTTCAATTCGTAGGAGTAGATTTCTGCATCATTTTCCATAAAATGATCCATAATATTCTTATGTTTGATCGGTGCTTTTTCATCCTCAAACAGAGCATCAAAATCATAGCCGTCCCTGCGGTAGTTGGCAAATACCGGCAGCCATTTTTTGGAAATAAACCCGGCTTTTTTGGCAAAGAATTTTCCGTAAAGAACATCATGTCTTTTGGCAATGGCAATCCTCCATCTCCACGGATCCCTCACCGGATCATCAGACCACCAATATTCTGCCACTGTCCGTTTCTCCAGAGAAAACCCCGGAATTTCGTTCTTAAAAAGAGAAAGAAAACCAACCCGGTTGATATATTCGACTGCTTCATCCACATCGTGGATGCATTTCGGATCATCCCATGTTACTCCATGAATGATCCATTCCCCTGCTTCGTTTCCCATGACTTTCTCCTTTCTGTATTTGCTGTCTTAAATATACCACACATTGACAAGGCAAGACAAAGATATATATTTTTATCGAAAAAATTGATGACATTTTTGTTACTGTTCATACACAATGTCATTAACTTAAGCAATTTGCCAATACTGCATTGATGAAAATATCAGCAGAAGGATTTAATTATGATAAAAAATGGGAATATTGAGGGATTAAGATGCAATGTCTTGCTGAAATTCGGGTATAACAAAAAGGACAAAATCAATATTTAATATTGAAATTTGTCTAAAGATGAAATATAGTAATATACCACCTTCTGCAATAACTGGTTTATCCACCATTTTTGTGTTAATATAAAAGTAATAAAATTACATTTAAGGACAAGAAGGGTGTAAATATTATGGATATTTCAGATTTGTTAAGAAAGCAAAAGAATATAATGTTCTTGGAATTCAAAATTTCAAAAGATAATGAACTTGCAGCAGAGTGGTACAGCGAACCGGAATGCAGAAGGAATATTTATTCTGCAACAAAGAGCTTCACATCCTGTGCAGTTGGCTTTGCTGTTCAGGAAGGGCTGATCGATCTTAATGAAAAACTAACAGAAGCATTTTCAGGTGACTTGCCGGAGTGTATAGATGAGAACCTGAAAGAAGCAACTGTTCGTGATCTTCTTACCATGTGCCTTGGACAGGAGAAGGGCAGTCTGATGGGAGAACAACGACCTTTATATGAAGAAGATAACTGGGTAAAAATGTCTCTGGCTATTCCCTTTAAGTATAAGCCGGGTACGCATTTTGTGTATAATAACGTTGGTCCCTATCTGGCAGGCATTCTTGTACAGAGACGCTCTGGCTGCGATCTTGTTTCTTACCTTACACCCAGACTTTTTTCCAAACTTGGAATAAAACGTCCTACATGGGAGACTGATCCACTTGGAAACAGTTTTGGAGCCGGCGGATTATTTCTGACCCTTTCTGAACTTCACAAATTTGGACTGTTTTATCTTAATAAAGGCAGGTGGAATGGAAAACAGATACTGTCTGAGAAATGGATAGAAGAAAGTACAAAGGCAGCTGATGTTGGATACTATGGTTATCTTTTCTGGCGTGGTGAATATAATTCTTTCCGGGCGGATGGAAAATACTCCCAGATATCTATGATCCTTCCGAAAAAAAAACGCAGTCGTTTCGTTTGTTTCAGAATGCCGCAGGGGAGACGAACTTCTGAAGACAGTTTATGAGCTTGTCTGCGCAAAATTATAATATCTTTTCTCCGCGGAAAAACAATCTTCTCTTTCTATAATGCTGAGTTAGTGGATATGGGAGTTTCCGCGGAGAGAATCCAATTTCCTGTTTTAAGGCAATCGCCGATTATTTGAGAAAATAATACTACAATCAGAACCCGAGTCTGATTTGGCTGCTACCCTGCTTGGTTTCCACGCAGCAGAAAAGCGACGGGGTTCCCCGCCGCAATATCTCTTATACTTGATCAACCACCATTGGTTCTGTCTCTCTGTAGAACCGCCGCTGCTCTACCCTGAAAAGCTGCTCCAGTCGTGCCGGGCTGTCCAGTCGCCCTTCGTATTCCTCTTTATTCTCCGCATGTATAATAACGGAGCAATATCTGCCTGCAGGCATTGCACAAATGCAATGATGCGGGCTACCTTATAACATGAGAAAAGCATTAAACAAGGAGACTCACGCCAAAACTATGAATCTCCTTGTTTAATAAAGGTTCGAAGTATCCCTCCGGGTATATCTATATCTTATTTTTGATTAATCTCTGCGAATCCAGCAGCATCAATTTTTAATTCTATTTTTTCGCCTTTTTTAAGTTCTTTCCATTGAGAAAAATCCATTTCATATCTTCCTGTTTCGGTCTTGCCCTTCTTTTTCTCATATGTAGCGGTCACAAAATAATGCTCTTCTTCTGCTCCTGTTCTCTGTCCGTCTTTAAGTTTCGGTTCCGGCCAGGAAGGGTTCTGATCATTGCCGGAACTTTTTGCAGTATCGACAACCGTCCATTTGTCTATTTCATAGTAATATTTTGTAGCATACACAGGCTCCTTCCGGTAGACTGGTTTTTCTACATCTTCGGTGTAGGTTTCCTCAGTATATACCGGAACGCTTTCCGTTTGCTCCTCAAAATATCCATTTCCAAGATCAACATAAGAACTCTTCTCTTCGTAGTGGTCTATGACGCTGCGTGTTTTGGTTTCTGTAACTGTCTCGTAATGGTCGAGAACGTCTTTATAGGATTGAATTTCACTTTTTGTATATTGCAGCCTCGCATCATCGGGCAGCGACCAGTCACTTTCATTGTGAGTTACAACCTCTTCAATGTCAATGGTTCTTTCCCAATCCAAGTCATCAATCGTTACGTTTTTGATCTTCGGTGCCAGGCATGACATCATGCCAAAAATGATTGCTGCGAAGATTCCCAGAATGAGCAGCATCCGCTTCAGCAGTGGCTTTTTCTTTGGTGTATTTTGGGGAATATTTTTCTGGCAGGATTCTTTTTTCTCTTCTTTCTTTCGTTTCTTTTCCTCTTCCTGCTGCCTCATCTCGAAGTAGTTTCTCTCCGAATCTTCTTTTGTGGCACCACAGTTTTTGCAGACATTCAGATCGTCGCTGTTAAGACTGCCGCAAAAGCTGCACTGCCAGTCCGGATTACGGCTGATCTTTTCTGCTTCCTCCTCAGAAACATATTTAATTTCATCCGGCATATAGAATTTTGTATTTTCGTCCTGCGGATGCCCACAATCGGGACAGGTTTTTTGACCGCTCTAATCCTTTTATTCCCACAAAACGGGCAATCCCAGAGACCTTTCGATTATCTTTCCCATTATCAGACTCTCCTCTTTCCTTCCTCAATAACAATTTCAACAAGTATTTAGATTTCTCTTCAATTTTTATAATTTTCTGCAGTTTTTTTATTTGCTCATTTATAGATTACTGTTTCTTTTTCATCTCTGCTACTCTGTCCAGAATCTGTTTCTTTAATTCTTCTACATTATCGGTCCGATATTTTAATCCTGCTGCGGAGATATGTCCTCCACCGCCAAAAGGTTTCAACAGTTCATTAACATTGATCCATTTCCCGTCTGAACGGAAAGAACATCTCCACCCGTTTTCTTCTTCCTCATACATGGTAAAACCAAGTTCAATATCGTCGCAATCACGCAGAATCGTGCTGATACAGTGGATGTCTTCGTATGTGATATCTTTTTCGGCAATTTCCTTCTGTCCCATAATGACATAAGCAACCCGGCCATCCATCGCACGTACTGCCCCATGAAGAATATCGGCTCTTTTGTACAGAATGTCCAGGGTATCACTGTGTAAGGTTTTCATAATCCTGCCATGGTCAACTCCCATAGCCATCAGATCAGCTACTGCCTGAAAAATACCCTGGTTTGCCCTTGCCAGTCCTCCGGTATCATGCAGGATGCCAAGGTAAATATAATCTGCGGCATTGGGGTACGCTTCTTTTTGGGCTGCATTTAGAAGCAGTTCGGAAGAAAGCATATGGTATACATTTTCCGCACACGCCTCAGAAACCTTTGTCCAGTTCACATCTCCGTATCCTTCATTGGAAGCGTGATGATCAATAACAATGCTGGCCGCGGCATTTTGGTAATATTCCAATCCGATCATACGCTCCAGAGTTGCATTATCACAGACTATGACACAATATTGTTTTCCGGATATGTCCGGCATCTCAAAAGGAACAAATGTCTTATCTTCCACGACCATTTTTTTCGGGCCGCGCTCCAGCGTTTTTGCAAGATATGGAAACACCCTGTATTGTGGATAATTGACATGGATATAGTGCGCAAGGCTCATCACCGATCCGGCAGCATCGCCATCCGGATTTAAGTGTCCCAGAATCACTACAGTGTCCAGATTGCGTGTCTGCATGGTTTCATCAAAAACAGTATCAAAATTAAACTCTGTCATTCCTACCTCCTTCGTATATCACTTCCCTGTTATATTTTAATTTTATCATCTAGCAGATCAGATAGCAAGTTGTGGGCACATACAAGCCAAAATTCGTTACTGTTCACTCCGTTCACAGTAACGTAGCCAAAATTCATTCCAGATTGCCTGCGGCAATGGAATTTTGGCTTGTATGTCTCGGGATTTTGGCATATTCATGCCAAAACACCTCGCGGGATAGTGGTGTGTGAACAGTAAGCCAAAATTCGTTACAGATTGCATTATTTTGCGGAATTGCTATAGAACCAAAAGAGACCACTTGTCTCTTTTGGTCTCTTTTCTGTCTCTTTTTAAAAAACTATAGCAATTTCGTAAGATTTCTATAGTTTTTTCAGGGTTTCTGTACTATAATGAAACCCATAAAGAGATTGTCATATCAAAAATAGTAATATAATTTTCTGCTAGAAAATCAGATCATCTCCCATCAAACTGGAAATTCAGGGAAAGTTGTTCTGATATTATTATGAAAAAGATGATCGAAGCCCAGGAAAGACAGATGTCCAGTGGTTCCCAGGGCGGACAGTACTAATCAGATAAAAGCCTCTCAGTTGAGGAACTGAAAAAAACCGATGGTGATGACTGAAAACAGTCAAATCCATCGGTTTTTCTATAAAAGCGAATTAATAAAATCAGATCATCCCTATCAGATGTACGATCAGCGCAGCCACCCAGGCAATCACACACTGCCATACCACAACACCAACAGCCCATTTGCTGCCCATTTCACGTTTGATCGAAGCGATAGCCGCCACACATGGTGTATAGAGCAAACTGAATACCAGCAGGGATGCTGCTGCCAACGGAGTCAGTACAGAGGCAATATTTCCACTGAAAAGTACTTCCAGAGTAGATACCACGCTCTCTTTTGCCATAAATCCGCTGATAAGAGCTGTACAGATTCTCCAGTCTCCCAGTCCGATCGGTTTAAATATAGGTGCCAGGACTCCCGCCACCATTGCCAGAATACTGTCTGCAGAATCTTTTACAAGATTTAAATGCAGATCAAAGCTCTGCAGGAACCAGATTATCATTGATGCAAGCAGGATAATAGAAAACGCTCTCTGCAGGAAATCTTTTGCTTTTTCCCACAAAAGCTGACCTACATTCCTTGCTCCCGGCAGCCGGTAATTGGGAAGTTCCATGACAAACGGTACGGGATCTCCCTTGAAAAGAGTTCTGTTATACAAAAATGCCGCCAGGATTCCCACCAAAATTCCAAGCAGGTAAAGACCTGCCATAATAAATCCGCCCTTCTTCGGGAAAAAAGCACTTACAAAGAAAGAATAAATCGGCAGCTTCGCAGTACAGCTCATAAATGGAGTCAGCAAAATCGTCATCTTTCTGTCACGCTCACTTGTAAGTGTACGTGTGGCCATAACAGCCGGAACCGTACATCCGAATCCAATCAGCATTGGCACAATGCTTCTTCCTGAAAGGCCGATCTTACGCAGAAGTTTGTCCATCACAAAAGCAACACGTGCAACGTATCCGCTGTCTTCCATAAGAGACAGGAAGAAAAACAGGGTTACGATAATCGGCAGAAAACTGAGTACACTTCCCACACCTGTAAAAATACCGTCAATGACCAGGCTATGCATGGCACTGTTTACATTTGCTGCTGTCAGTGCTGCTTCTACCAGCGCAGAAACCTTATCAATTCCAATCTCCAGAAGCCCCTGAAGCCACGCTCCGATCACATTAAAGGTAAGATAAAATACCAGTACCATGATTCCGATGAAACAGGGAATCGCTGTATATTTTCCTGTAAGAATCTTATCAATTTTCTCACTTCGGATTCTTTCTTTGCTTTCTTTAGGCTTTACAACTGTCTGTTCACACAAACGCTCAATAAAGTCAAAACGCATATCTGCGATCGCAGCGCTTCTGTCAACCTGACGCTCTGTTTCCATCTGCTGTACGATATGCTCCAGCATCTCCGTCTCATTTGTGTCCAGCTTCAGCTTCTCAAGAATCAGCGGATCTCCCTCGATTGCCTTGGTTGCTGCAAAACGGGTAGGAATATCAGCCTGCGCCGCATGATCCTCAATCAGGTGCATGACCGCATGAATACAGCGGTGTACTGCACCGTCATGGTCACTCTTATCACAGAAATCCTGACGCAGCGGATGTTCCTGATATTTCGCTATATGTAACGCATGGTCAACCAGCTCATCAACCCCTTCATTCTTTGCTGCGGAAATAGGGATTACAGGTACTCCAAGCAGCGATTCCATCTTATTTACATCTATAGAACCCTGATTTCCCAGCACTTCATCCATCATGTTCATTGCAACTACCATAGGAATATCCATCTCCAGAAGCTGCATGGTCAGATACAGGTTTCTCTCAATATTGGTAGCATCCACAATGTTGATGATCGCACTTGGTTTCTCATCCAGGACAAAATTTCTGGAGACAATCTCCTCACTGCTGTAAGGGGACATGGAATAAATTCCCGGAAGGTCTGTGATTTCTGTATCCGGATGGCCTTTAATCGAACCGGTCTTACGATCCACCGTTACTCCTGGAAAGTTTCCCACATGTTGACTGGAACCTGTCAGTTGGTTAAACAGTGTAGTTTTTCCACAGTTCTGATTTCCCACCAATGCGTACGTCAGTGTAGTTCCCTCAGGCAGTGGATGTTCATCTTCTCTGGAATGATACTTTCCATCCTCTCCAAGTCCCGGATGTGCCAGGTCGCTTACAGCCTCTATTCCGGCGTGACTTCTGCTTCGCTTCGGGATCTGTTCGATTTCTATCTGCTCTGCTTCCGCAAGTCTTAATGTCAGTTCATATCCATGTACCTGTAATTCCATGGGATCTCCCATGGGTGCAAACTTCACGACTGTGACCTCAGCTCCCGGAATCATACCCATATCCAGGAAATGCTGACGCAGGGCACCCTTGCCGCCAACCGACGTGATCACAGCACTTTTTCCGATTTCCAAATCTTTTAATGTCATTTTCAGTCGCTCACCTTTTGTATTTGTATTTGGTTATCATCGTCGTTATTATAGCAATCCTCGTAAATAATGCATCTTAATCCAGCCCATCAGAGTGTGAAATCCTGCGTCAGATATCTTTGCCGTGCGTCAGCACGCCTGCAGATATCTTCCTTGTCTTTCGCACTCTGCTGAACTGTCTTAAATGCATTATTTACGAGGATTGCTATAATTTTGATCTCCGTAATCACTGTTATGATATAAAGTATAGTTACACAGGATTGACATTGATATAACACAAATTTATAATACATATTAGTATTACTTTTCTCCGCTTTGAAATAGAAAGGTTATCCTGCGAGACTGTTGTAAGAATTAATTTGATGCGATAGTATGAGTGAGTTATGAATATGTGGGGAATACTTGTAACATTAGAGTGTGTCTGAAAAATCATTCCCGCAATCTGCACGCCCCACTTTGCGGGATATTTCACCCGAATTCAGTTGCCGTAGCCCGCTACGGCGCCCTCATCCGGGCAAAATATCCCACAAATTGTGACGCACAT
>ENA-OQBL01000607-OQBL01000607.1-human-gut-metagenome-genome-assembly--contig:-NODE-607-length-18025-cov-5.079562_pt1 | contig 18025 bp, 17 predicted proteins | sample MGYA00242747_ERZ504553 | MGnify/ENA primary metagenome ERZ504553 (study PRJEB26092, sample SAMD00036240) | human gut metagenome | host: Homo sapiens | study: EMG produced TPA metagenomics assembly of...
ACTTTTTTGTTGATGTGGGGAACATCCTTTTTATAAGGATAATCTTTTTGTTCCGAACGATGACCATGATCCCAACGAACGTTCCAAGCTGGTTATCGGGGCCGCGGGTTTTGGACCAGATCCTGGGGCGTCGTTACGTCCGCCTTTACGGCTGTGCTGGTTGCGGTCAACGAACATGTGGGCAACTATCACGACTCATTTGCCATTCTGATCACCGGTATTGTTGGTGCAGCGATGGTGCTCTCCCTTATTGGCTGGTTCCTTGTCAAGGAAAAGCACAGTGTGCAGGAAGAAGAGGCAGAGCCGGTAAAGTTTAAGGACTTCTTTCTTCTGTTCAAAGAGAACAAGCCGATGGTGGTCTACTATTTGAAAGGCATCTTTTCCGGTTTTATCTGGTCCCTTATTTTTGCCACGCCTGCGTATTACATAAAATGGGGATTCTGCACGGATTTGACCACCGGCGTCACAAACATGGAGCAGTATGGTGTCCTCAACGGCATTTCTTCCATGATGATGCTCATACCGCTGCTGGTTGGTGCAGTTATTGGTCGTCCGCTCTTGAAGCTCTTTAAGAACAACCCGATCAGAATGACTTGTTTCCTTCTGGTTGTGCAGTCTGTCGGCGGGGTGGTCCTGTTTACTACCCAGATGGCGGGTCTGCTTACGAAGGTTCCTGCGCTGTTCTTCATTACCCTGTTCATCATGGCAGTGGGGGTGGGAACTGACTTTGTCCCGCAATCCATGGTGGAAATGGAGATTATGGACTACAACATTTATAAAACCGGCAAGGATCGTTCCGCCTTGACAATGGTTGTCGGCGGCTTCATTGTCAAAGCCCAGGCAGCGCTTTCGGCTGCGATTATTGGCGCTGTGCTCATGTCAATCGGCTACAACGTGGATCCCGTCACCTCCGAATACATGGGGGAACTGTCGCAGATTCCGACCATGCTCAATTGGTTTATCGTTATCATGGGTCTTGTTCCTGCCATCCTCGGCGTATTGTCGGCTTTGATCCTGCGGACATACCCGATCAAGGACGATGAGCGCCGAAAAATCCGGGAATGCCTGGATCACCGCAATGCCGGGTAAGGATCATTCCTCCGCAATATGGCGGCGGTATTCCAATGGGGTGAGGCCGTACTCGCGCCGAAACACTTTGTAGAATTGCGTTCTGTTCTCATAGCCCATGGATGCCGCGATCTGGCAGATCGGCAGCTCTGTGGTTCTCAGAAGCCGCGCCGCCTCGGCCATCTGTACCTTTTGACAGTACGCTTTCAGAGTGTATCCGGTGTTTGTCTTGATGATGCGGGATATATGCTCGCAGGAGTAGTTAAGTGCCTCCGCCAGATTGGTCCGCTGGATAGCCCCGTGGTGAGTTTCAATCAGTTTCTTGACCTGTTCCGCCGTCAGCAGTTCTTGACTGTTCCTCAGCGAAATGTGTGCTGCTTTGTATATGTCAGGATTCTCCAAGGCGGCAAACAGCCGGAGCAGAGAGGAATAAACGTCAAACTGGTATCCAATCCGCTTGACCGTAAAGGCGCGAATCAATTCCTGAGTGAGCTGCGGGATCGTATCTTCGCCTAAAAGGGTAAAGTCCAGGTAATCCTTTTTATAGTCGGCACGTTCCGACAGATTGTCGCTGAAAAACTGATTGAGAATGCTTTTGTACTGAAAGGGCGGCGGAAATGATTTGGGCCACTGTGTCAGCAGAGAGGCATCGATGCCGATGTAAACGATATCCGCATTCGACATATCTGTTTCGCGATGCATGGTGTTTCGATTGAGGAGACAAAGGTTTCCCTGCGTATAGGTAGTCTCGGCCCCCTCGATCATCACCCGGACTTGGCCCCGCTGCACATACATCAGCTCGAAAAAAATTATGCTTGTGCATATAGGTCTCATGAAAGAATTCGTGTTTGTTCGGGGTGTGAACGCAAAAGGACCATGCATCCATATAGTTGGAAAACAGATACTCCTGAGGCTTCTGGATGCTGGTTACAATGGACAACGGAGAAAAATAGTCCCGTTCGGCCGTATGGTTGCGAAGATAGTTCGGACCATGGCTGCCGGTCTGGTTCCGCATTTCATCAATGCTGTCAAAAAACAGGTGTTCCATGCGGGCATCCCCCCTTTTATGGCAGTATAGCATGGAATTGAGTATAGTATAACATAGAATTGAGTATTTTTGAAGGAGGAAATATCTGTGAAACGGCAATGCTATAACCCCTATCTTCCCAGTTGGGAATACATCCCGGATGCTGAACCGAGGGTATTTGGTCAGCGGCTGTACATTTATGGGAGCCATGATCTCTTTGGTGCCAAGGAATACTGTGAGGGCGATTACGTATGCTGGTCGACCCCGGTAGAGGATCTTTCCGACTGGCGGTATGAAGGCGTAATCTTCAAAAAGCAAGATACGCCGTGGAATAAAGAGAACCTGTCCTACTATGCACCGGATGTGGTGCGCGGCACAGACGGACGGTACTACCTTTACTATTCGGTGGCCAATACGTCGATCACATCGGTCGCTGTGTGTGACAAGCCTGCGGGAAAATACCAATATTTGGGCGATGTTCACTTCCCGGACGGGCGAGTCTACGGCTCAAAGCCGGAGGATTGGTTTATGTTTGACCCAGCCGTTCTGGTGGATGATGACGGGCGGGTGTTTCTCTACGTGGGTAGCGGGCAGAAATCCAATGGAGAATTCGGCCACGAGATCAAGGGTCTGTTTGTGATGGAACTCAGCTCTGATATGCTGACCATCATCAGCGAACCCACCATCATCATGCCGGCGGATTTTGATCACAAGAAGCCGAACTATTGGGAAGGACCCTCTATCCGTCACATCGGTGAGTGGTATTATCTGGTCTATCCGGCCACGGACATCACCGGTCTCAATTACGCGATGAGCCTGTTCCCCGACAAGGGATTTATCCACAAGGGACCGATCCATTCCTCAAGTGATATCGGTCTGGAGGGCAGAAAGCTCATGAATGCGGCATATCCGATGGGAAACAGCCACGGCGGTATGGTATGCGTCCACGGGCAATGGTATATATTTGACCACCGAACGACCAATGGCGCCAAACGAAACCGGCAGGCGGTAGCTGAGCCCATTGAGATCCGTGAGGACGGGACCATCCGCATGGTGGAGTCCACGAGCTGCGGATTGAATGGCGGCCCTTTGAAGGGAATCGGGACCTATCCGGCCTACATTGCCTGCGTCCTGCACCATGCCGGAATGTTTGGTCTGCGCAACCCGATGGACGGACCCGAGATCACCCAGGATGGTCCGGACTACGAGCCGCCGGAGCCCGCGGAACGGGAAGTGACCATAGAGACAGAGAGCGCGGCACCAAAGGCGTATATTTCCAAAATGAAGAATGGCAGTATTGCCGGTTTCCGATATTTTGATCTGACTGAAAGCACCCACATTGCTGTAACGGTTCGCGGCGCAGGCGGCGTGCTGGAACTCTTACCCGGGGAAAAAGACCCTGTCATAGCATCCATTCCCCTTGCCGGGACGGCCGACTGGACAACCGCCGGAGTAAAATTCGATGCCGGACGTCTGGCGCTGGAGAGCGGGTGCCCCCTGGATTCCTGCCCGCTGTATTTCCGGTATAAGGGAAAGGGAACGCTTGACATCTTGAGTATTACGTTGGCATAAAGGAGGATAACGATGGACTGGACACCAATCTGGCACCAAGCCGCGGCCCCTGCCTTCGCGATGGGCTTTTTGGCGGGCAAGAAAAAAACAGTGGTGTATTCTGTGATATCCCAGGTTTCGGGCGAGAAACTTCGGGTCCGCTTCTCCAACCACTATGGAAAGAAACCCTACACCATTGGGGGACTGACCGTGTGGGCACAGGGAGAGAGGCATACCATCACGCGGGACGGCAGCTGTGTTTTCACGGTTCCCGCGGGGGAAAGCTGCTATTCGGATGCGTTGACGCTCCCGGTGACGATGGGGGAAGAGCTGGAAATCAGACTCTACTATGCATCCAAGGTCATGGACAGCAATATGATCGAGGAAAATGCGGTAAGCTACCAGGGAAATCATACGACGGACAGCGAGCTGCCCCCACCCCGGCGGGAAAAGTATATGGAACAGTACAGCCTTTATGAAGCGATTCCCGGGATGGATCAGATCGAGGTGTTTACCGGTCAGCCTTCCAAAATCATCGTGGCGTTCGGGGACAGTATAACGGCTATGAACCGCTGGGTAAAACCGTTGCAAAGGCGTCTGTTCGATGCGTATGGCGGTGACTACGCACTGATGAACGCCGGAATCAGCGGGAATTGTCTGCTTTATGATGTCCCGGGCCTGATGGGAGCTTCCTACGGGGAAAAAGGGGTGTCCCGCTTTGAGCGCGATGTACTCCGTTTTTCAGAACTCTGCGGCGTGATTTTGGCGTTGGGGGTCAATGATGTAGCCTACTATTCCCAAAAGACAGGGGCGGTCATCTCGCTGGAACAATATGGTTCGGCCGTAACCGATATTGTGGATCGGCTTCATAAGGCCGGTGTCCGGGTGATTGCCCAGACGCTTCCGCCCCGCAGCGGTTTTGTGAAAAAAGGGTATACCCCGGAGATGGAGGCGCTGAGAGTCAGCATCAATGAATGGATCCGAGATAGCGCGCTGTTCGATTATATGGTTGATGCGGATGCACTGCTGCGCGATCCGAAGAATCCTTCGTTCACCGACGAGCGTTATCACCAGGGGGATCACCTGCACCCGAATCAGGCCGGAGGAATGCTGCTGGCGCAGGCGTATGATTTGCAAAAGCTGACAGGGGAGGCGTAGGCATGGGAAAAAAGTATTTCACGCTCAGCTTTGATGATGGACTGGAACAGGACAAACGGGTGATCCGGCTCATGAGGCAATACGGGCTCAAAGGGACCTTCAACCTCAATGCCGGCCTGCTTGGCACACGCGGTGAGGTGAAGGGGCTTGGAACCTTCTCTTTTCAGGATTGCCCCGAAGGCGTAAAGCACAAGTGGCCATTTTCCTATGTGCAGCACAACCGAATCCCACAGGACGAGGTGTGCCAGGTCTATGAGGGAATGGAGATTGCCACCCATGGTTTCCGGCATGAACCGCTGGGGGGCTGTCAGCGAGGATGAAATGCGCGCATCGGTGGATGCGGACAAGACCGCGCTGGAAAAAATCTTCGGCACCACGGTCGTGGGGCACGCCTATGCGCAGGGTTCAACCTCGCCGGCTACCCAGGCGTATCTGAAGGCGCAGGGGTATCAATATGCCAGAGCGGTCTTTCCCTCCGGCGGCTTTGCGTTCCCGGAGGATCCGATGAACTTTCGGCCTTCCTCCTCGCTGATTCTGAAAAATGCCGCAAAGCTGGTGGAGCGCTTCAAATGTGAGGAACCAGGAGAAAAGGATCTGCTGTTGTTCCTGTGGGCACACAGTTATGAAATGGACTACGACAAGGGAAACGCCAGTTGGTATGCTTTGGAGCGGCTTTTTGAATCGATCGCAGGCCGAAACGATATCGTATATTGCACAAACAGCGAAGCGTTCGCGCATATTTAAGGAGAGCAGGAAAGTGAAAAAGAAAGATTTTAACCGAGGTTGGCTATTTGGTGCCGTGGGAAAGGAACCGTCTATGCAGCCGGTCACGCTTCCCCACGATGCCATGCTGTACGAGAAACGCTCGAAGGATGCGGCAACAGCGGGAGCGTGCGGATACTTTCCCGGCGGAGCCTATGTCTACGTCAAACGGTTTCTTGTGCCTGAAACGTGGCGGACACAGTCCGCTGTACTGGAATTTGAGGCAGTTTATCAAAACGCGCAGGTGTTCGTGAACGATGCGCTTGTGGCTGAACAGCGGTACGGGTATACCAACTTCTTTGTGGTGCTGGACCCACAACTGAAGTATGGCGAAGAAAATGAAATCAAAGTGATCGCGGACAACTCGTCGGTACCCAATTCCCGTTGGTATTCCGGCAGCGGAATTTATCGCAGCGTAAACCTCTTCCTGGGGGATAAGAGTCATATCCGCCCGGATGGACTGCTCGTCTCCACCTCCGGAAACGATACGGCCCATGTGAAAGTTTCTGTCACCGGCGGTGATACGGTCAGAGTCTCTGTTCTGGATGGTGAAAAGGTGGTGGCGCAGGCCGAAGCTGCGGTTAAGGAAGGCACTGCGTCGGCAGACATTCCCGTTTCCCAGCCGCGGCTTTGGGACGCGGAACATCCCGAACTGTACCGATGCAGAGCGGAACTGCTGAAAAATGGTGAGCTGGTGGATGAGGCGGACGCCTGGTTTGGATTCCGTACCCTTAGCTGGAGCACCAGAGGATTTTTTGTAAACGGCAAGAAAACGCTGTTCCGTGGCGCCTGCGTCCACCACGACAATGGTATTCTGGGCGCATGCTCTTTTGAGGATGCCGAGTTGCGCCGTGTCCGTCTGCTCAAGGAGGCCGGTTTCAACGCGATACGTTCCGCCCACAACCCTGCCTCCAAGGCGCTGTTGGATGCCTGTGACCGGCTGGGTCTGTATGTCATGGATGAATTCTGCGACAACTGGCTGGTACATAAAAACCCCTACGACTATGCGGACCGGGATTTCCGCGCATGGTGGCAGCAGGATCTCACAGCTATGGTCATCAAAAACTACAATCATCCCAGTGTGGTCATGAACTCTATCGGAAATGAAATCTCCGAACTGGCTATACCCGAAGGACAGGAGTACTGTAAAAAATTAGCGGTCCTGGCACGAAAGCTGGACCCGGACAAAGCAGTGACGATGGGGGTCAACCTGATGCTGTGCAGTATGTCGGCCAAGGGCGGCGGCATATACGGCAACAAAAAGAACGGGAAAGAGAATCAAAACGGCAGTCAGACGATGGACAATGTTCCCACCAGTGCCTTCTTCAACATGCTGATGAACCTGGCCGGGGGTATGATTGAAAAAATGGCCGCCAAACCTGCCGCGGATGATGCCACAAAGGTGAGCTTCTCTTATCTGGATATTGGCGGTTACAACTACGCCGCGTCCCGATATGAGAAGGACGGTACGCTCCATCCCGACCGCGTCATTGTCGGGTCCGAGACCCTGCCCAAGAACCTGTATCATAACTGGCAACTGGTGAAAAAATTTCCCTATGTCATCGGCGACTTTATGTGGACGGGCTGGGATTATCTGGGAGAGGCGGGCATCGGTACCGTCCGTTACAAAAGCTTCAAAAATCCCGGTCAGGACGCGCCCATCATCTCCGCCGGCTGCGGCGTGATTGACATTTGCGGAAAGCTTCGCCCCGAGGTACAGTGGAATCGGCTGGTCTGGGGGCTGGACCATACCCCCGGCATCGGCGTAGAACCGTACACCCACGCAGGGGAAACCGGCTCCGAATCCATGTGGCGTGACACAGACGCAGTGGCAAGCTGGTCCTGGGCCGGCTGTGAAGGCAAAAAAACCAAGGTCACGGTCTACTCTGACGGCGAAACGGCGGAACTCATTGTCAACGGGCATTCCTATGGCAGAAAAAAGACGAAGGAATACAAGGCTGTCTTTAAACACGTTGTCTATGAGCCCGGTACCATCACCGCAATCAGCTACGATGGCGAGGGAAAAGAACAGAGCCGCACTTCCATGAAGACAGCTGCAGGACCTGCCGAACTGCGTGTGGTGGCCGACCGGAGCACCTTGCAGGCAAAAACGCAGGATTTGGCCTACATCAGCATTGACCTGACGGGGGCGGATGGCATCACAAAATCTTCTGAGGATACTGCGGTCACGGTGGAGGTTGACGGTGCCGGGACGCTGCTGGCCCTTGGTTCTGCACGTCCTAACATGGGGGAAAACTTTTTCTCCGATACCCACACGACCTACTGCGGCAAGGCATTGGCCGTGGTCCGCGGCGGCGATGCCCCCGGAAAGATTACGGTCACGGTGAGAGCAAAAGGCCTGCCGGCCAAAACGCTTGAATTGGAGGTAATCTGAGGAAAAGGCATAGGCCAAACGGCAAATCCCGATGTCTAACCAAAAAGACTGCAACAATTGTTGCAGTCTTTTTCTACGTGATCTACTTTATAGATTTTGCGTAAATTCACATTTTCCTGAAAGTTGGCACATCGGCTAGTTTCAACAGCATATCATCGGTGGCGTCTGTGTACTGCCCCTGTTGAATTTTCTTGTTTCGCAACTGATTTACAGCACTTCTTGCATGGCGGACTTCCTCACTGGTGAAAACTGGTTTATACCCATTGGGAGAATCCACTTTGAGTATCAGATAACCTGTTTCCTGCCAGCCTGCGTTCATGGCTCGCTGCCGGTAGTAGTAATCGCTCAGCGCTTTCAGCAAAATAATTTTATTGCAGCGCGTCAGCTTAATCTTCTTACCATTCATCATAATCCAATCGCCTTTCCCAACTTTTCCTGCGCCTCGCGCTTGTTCTTGTCAAAGGCGTGGGCGTAAATGTCCAGCGTAGTGCTGGCCTGTGCGTGGCCTAACAGGCTGGCCACGGTGCGGACGTCAACCCCCTGCGCAATCAGCAGGCTGGCGTTCGTATGCCGTAAGCCATGCACATTTAAATCCAGCGGCAAGTTGTTGGCTTTCAAAATCAGCTTGAAGCGATAGGTAAATGCTCATGTGCCATAAAGTAACACCACAATATGAAAGACGGCTATCCCCATTATTCCGTAATCAGTAAAGGTGATTTGACATTTTTCTTGAAGTGGTGTATACTTTTCATGTAAGTATGAAAAACATGAATTAAGGAGATGCTGTACAATGTCCATGCCAAAAGGAAAGCACATATTTGGAACTGTTAAGGTTGGGGAGCGCGGACAAATTGTCATTCCCAAAGAAGCGCGAGAAATATTTGACATAAATCCCGGAGACACGCTACTCGTTTTAGGCGATGAGGAACAAGGAATAGCTGTAGTCAAAGCTGATGTAATGAAAGAGGTTGCTGTAAAGATTTTGAAAGGTTTAGGCCACTTCAAGGGAGGAAATGATGATGAAACTAAATGAAACTACGCTTCCCTTTTTAGAAGTGGATTGTATTCAACAGTTTGGGCAAGAAAAAGGAAAGCTGATTTTTGAGCAAGCAGAAAAAATTTATCAAGAACTTCTGAATAACGCCGACTATCGCAATAACGCCGCAATTCAAAATCATTTGCAATTAAAGCTATTTCCAACGTTGGCTTATTACAAGGCACTTCGAGGAGAGGGTATAAACCAAAATGAAGCGTTAGAATATGTTAGAAACGAAACCCATAAAGCCGCAAACGTTCAAAAAGAAGAAATGAAAAAGTTAGGAAGTATGCCTTTTGCATATACCATCTATCGGTTAGGTGTAAAAAAGCATATGCGAAAAAATTTTCCCGATGACGGTTGGACAACGGAATGGGTTAAATGTAATGGCAAAGAGATACACTTCAATTTGCATAATTGCATTTATTGGGAACTAACAAAAATGTATGATTGTCCAGAGTTATGTTGTGTGTATTGTGAAAATGATGATATTTCTTTTTCAGGTTTATTACCCAAAATTCGTTTTGAACGAACTGGCACATTAGGAAATGGTTCGCCATATTGCGATTTTCATTTTCTAAAAGTGAGGTAAAACCAATGATTAAGAATTATTTATCTCATTTTTTGCCGGTGCTTTTGGCATTAGATTTAATTATTCCATTCTTGTTAGCTCCATTTTACAAAGACTATAATCATTTGACACAAGTAATGAGCGTTTTAGGAAATTCAAAAGCACCATTACATTCAATTTATAACATTTGGCTGGTTGCGTTTGGAGTTGCAATTTTAATCAGCACCTTACAGCTTTATCCTACTGTCGCACAAGTATCAAGTTCTATATCCATAATGCTTTTTTCCGTTATTGTGATTTACGCCGTAGGCGGTTGTATTCTTTCCGGGATTTTTTCAGTTGGAGAAACCAAAAGCCTTGAAACTCTTTCCGCAAAGATACATGGTTATGGTTCAGTAATAGGTTTTCTACTTTTAACACTTGCACCATTGTTTGTCGGATTATATTTTTTCCAAAGTGTCTAATGGGTTATTAGGAATTTTATCTTTAATTTGCTTTATCTTTGCAATAGTCTTTTTTGCGCTATTTGTAATGGCTGATAAGCCGAATTATAGAGGAACAATAATTGCGTTTGAAGGACTATGGCAGAGATTATCCCTTTTGAGTATGTATCTTCCCATTGCGGCACTTTGTATCTTTCAGAAATAGCAAAGCCAGCCGAGCCAGTCAACGGTCAAGATGAACGGCGCATACGCGCCGCCGTTGACAGCCCCGCCCGCCTTTGCAGATAGGCAATTTCCAGATTTCTCTTGTATCCGGCCAGCGTAGTGGCCTTGAAATACGGTTCCTGCCGTTTCAGCCACGACTCGGCGTAGCGGTCAAAGTGTGTCTGGTCGTTTTCCTCAATGCCATACTTGAACTTTTTCTCGATGCGTTCAGCTTCAGCCATAACATACTGCTGAATTCCACGCTTGGGAACTTCCGGCGGTACTGTTATCGTTTGTGCTTTCATACGTTTCTGCCCGTTGACCTTATAGCCGTTGCAGACAGTGATTTTGTACTTGCGTTCGGACTTTTGTTTGATATAAGCCATTGTACCTCCTTGCTTGTAAATCAAATCAGCGTCATTGCTGATTTTAGCGTCATTTCTTTTTTCTACGTTTCAGAAGTAGCGTCATTTCTTGGCAGTTCAATAACTCATCGTGTCTACGTTTATATCTGTACCAAGTAAGCGGTTCTCTACGAGGTTACGCCCCATATTTTCCGCGCCAAGGCTTGGCCGATGACGCTAATGACGCTTGTGACGCTATTTTTGAGATATCCCAGCCGGATAATTGAGTTATGTCAATATCAGCGTCATCAGCGTCATTTTCAGAATGGGAAAACTTCAGCAAGCGCGTCTGCGATGTGCGATGCGTTTCATAGTGGATATCCTTTGGTACAAATACCGTGTCAAAGTGTTCCACGATTTTTCGGGTAAGCATATGGGGCAAAACGCCGTCAACACCAGCTGCAGACAACAACTCGGTAGCAGTTCCCTGCCACTTTCCGGCTTGCTCGATGTATTCTGCAACTCTCCAAAGATATTCCGGCACAGCTTTCAGTCGCTGTTCTTCTGCGGTTTCTTCCTCGTCCAACAGCCAAATGCAGTTTTCCTCATGCAGATACAGCGTTCGCCTGTCCAAATCGCGTCCTGTCAGGATAATGTCAGCATTCTTGCTCGTTCGTTTGCGCTGCATGACCCATGTGGTGTCTGCTGCCCCCATCAGACCATTTGAGCCGGAAATCTGGTCAAAGGGGTCGGACGCTGCCCGTTTACGCAGATGATGAATCAACAGAATGCAGATGCCGTACTTGTCCGCAAGAGATTTCAGTGCGCTGACGTCCTTGTAGTCACTGGCGTACATACTGCCGCTTTGGTCGCAGGAGCGCACTTTCTGCAAGGTGTCAATGACTACCAGCCCGGTATCCGGATAGTTATGAACAAAGTCCACAATCTGTTCCTCCAAGCCTTGCCCAATGCCCGGACATTCGGTTTGCAGGATCAGCCGCTTCGGGGTATCCTCGCTGCCTACAAGTCGGAACAGACGGTCTTGCAGGCGGTTGAGCGTGTCCTCCAACGAGAGGTACAGCACCGTGCGCGACTCAATTTCTCGCCCCCACACCGGCTTCCCCTGTGCGACCTGCAGACAAAGCCACAGTGTCAGCCAGCTTTTGCCCGCCTTGCTGGGACCTGCAAACAAGGCAAGGCCAGCCGGGAGCAGGCCGGGGATAATCCACTTGACCGGCGGCAGCGGCGTGGAGAGCAGTTCTTCTGCAGTGATTGTTTTCGGAAGTTTCGTAAAAAGTCATTTGCATCATCCCTTCTTGTTTGGTATACATCTATTATCTCATAGTATCGTAAATTTTGCGTGTAGTAAGTTTTACTCTCTAGTGTTAAGTTGTACGGCTCGCGCCGCCACACAGCCCCACAAACGCGCCAAACGGCGGATTTTGCAGGTGATGTCGCGCCGTGTGCGACGCGGAGTATCTGCCCCACACGGGGCAGATTTGGGCGGTTACTGCGAGTGAATCAGATTTGATTCACATTTTTCGAATTTTGTACTCAAATAGTGAATCAGTTCTGATTCACTTCGGCGGTCCTCGTGCGTATTTCGCACAATCTCTCAGAATTGGTCTAATCATAAGTTCACTTCCTTTCCGTGCTGTACCGTTATTCTGTGTAACCCTCTTGAATACACTTTCCGGAGAGAAAAAAGAGCCCGGAGGACCTTACCAAATCGGTAAGGTCCTCCGGGCTCTTTCTATATTTTCTCTGTTTTATCCGGGCGTAAGGGTACACTTTCCCCGCAAATCTTGATGTAAATTCAATAAAAATTCAAATAATACGCATAATAGCGTTAATCACACGATCATGTAAATAATAAAAGAAACCGCGTACATCAAAATAAATGCTGAAGAAAAATGTCTAATTTGCCGCTCTCCCCCAAGACATGGGAACATAACAGGCAGGCTGCTGGCAGGCAGCCGTTCACTGACCTTGTTAGGATCTTACTTCTTACAATCCTAACTCAGTCACCCCATCTGACGCGTGGGGCAGCAGGAGTATCATCATGCCCTCTCCCCAGTCGCGGGTTATGGTCTGCCGTGACCATGCTGTGCGCCCCACCGGGAGAGTAAAGTACCTGTTATGCTGTGTATTCAGTTGTAAAGGTGCTGCGCAGAGAATTTCTGCAGGTTCAGGATACCATACAGCTTCCCAGCCTGTCAATGGAAAGTGGCTATAATTGAGAAAATCGTAACATTTTTCGACTGCAGGGGTTTGGGGTTCACCCCAAAAATGCGTTGTGGATATCCAAACGCTATGCTTGCGTTACAGTTCGCGTACTCTGAAAGCGTCGCACCCTATGCAAGAAAACACCCAAAGTATTGATGAGAGCTATTTCTTACTCTCTGTGTCGAATTTGTTTCTTTTAGGAATACAGATTTCCCCATTATAATTGAGATACCTAAAAATTTCTGTCAGGAGGTATATTATGTCAATTCCCACATTGAAACAACAAGCAAACGGCACGGTGCTGACACTACACGACAAGCCCTATATCATGCTTGCTGGTGAAGTCGGCAATTTCCAATTCTTCATCTGTGGAAATATATGGAGGGCGTCTGGCAAACTGCCGAGCAACTCGGCATGAATACCCTGCTGCTGCCAATCACATGGGACCAGGTCGAGCCAGAGGAAGGACAGTTTGACTTCTCTTTGCTGGACGGCCTTGTGTTGCAGGCACGTGGCAAAGGCAAGCACCTTGTTCTGCTTTGGTTTGGCAGTTGGAAAAACGCCGAATGTATGTACGCTCCTGCATGGGTAAAGACAGATTTACAGAGGTTCCGGCGCGGCCAGATTGTCAAAGGGAAAAACAAAGCGCCCCGCGAAAACGCCTATGGTATGCTGTATACGACCCTTTCTTATCTGTGCGAGGAGACCTGTGCTGCTGATGCCCGTGCCTTTGGCAGACTGATGCGACATCTGCGCACACTCGATGGTGAGGAAAACACCGTTCTTGCCGTTCAGGTGGAGAACGAAACCGGACTTTTGGGAACTGCTCGGGAACGTTCCGACGAGGCCGATGTTGCATTTGCTGCAGATGTTCCGCAGGACTTTGCTGGGTATATGCGTTCTCACATCGAAACAATGGTGCAGGACGTGCAGGAGGCTGTCGAGAACGGTGCAACCTCAGGCAGTTGGGGCGAAGTATTTGGCTCAGTTGCAGAGGAAATTTTCAGTGCATATTATATCTCACGCTATGTCAACCGTGTTGCTCAGGCCGGAAAAAAAGGAATATCCATTGCCCATGACTGCAAACTGCTGGTTGGACAAGGGCGGCGAACCGGGCACTTATCCCAGCGGTGGGCCGGTTTCCCGTATGTATGAAGTCTGGCAGTACGGTGCCCCCTGCATTGACCTACATACGCCCGATATTTATGTTCATGATTTCTGTAACATTTGTGACGAGTATACCCGCCGCGGTAAACCTTTAATGATTCCCGAATGCAGTACACACAGCTATTCCGGCCCGCGTATGCTCTATACGGTCGGTCATTATCATGCACTTTGCTATGCCCCCTTTGGCTTTGAAAATATGGGGCAGCCTTTTACCGGAACCCAAGGATATTTATTTGGCATGGACGTAACCGATCCCTTGCTTATAACGCCGCAGAATACGGCGGAATACGGCTGGTACGGCCGTACACTGAACAGTCTTATGCCGCTGTTGGGCGAACGCTACGGCACAAAGAACCTACAGGCTGTCTGCAGCGAGCGTAAAGACCAGTGCGCTATGAACTTTGGCAAATTTACGGTCTATGCCATTGTAGAACATCCCATGATTCAGCAAAAGGACGGCGTTTGTCTGGCTATGAAACTGTCTGAAGATGAATGTATGCTTGTTGTAAACCGCTGCGGACTGCAGTTTGTTTCTGCGGAAGCAGACAAGCCCAATCTGGATTTACTTTCCGTGGAGGAAGGCCGCATGGAAAACGGCGAGTGGAAAGTGACACGCCGATTGAACGGTGACGAGGCCGCTTTGATGACTTTCTTTGAGCCGACCGTCCTGAAAGTTAAAGTGTTCACTTACGTATAAACACTTTTTCAAGTGATTTTCTTTGTTTGATACTCTTTATCTGCAAAAAGACAGACCGCGCATCTCCCCTTGCCGGGAAATGCGCGGTCTGTTATTTCAGAACTGTTTTATAAATCAATCATTTCTGTTTCAGGCGTTTTCAGCCGGGGCGGCTTTGGCCTTCTGGGCGGCTTCCCATGCGGGGATTTTCTTTTCCAGCTTCATAAAGCCAAAGGAGCAGGCTGCAATCACAATCATCAGCACGGCGGGGACGAGTGCATAGTCAATGCGAATCATCATCAGTGCGCTTGCGGGCTGATCAACCGTACCCTCTGCGGCAATGTAACCGCCGACGCTGAGCAGGATGCCGGTGATGAAGCTGCCCATAGCACCGCCGCACTTGCCCATGAAGTTTGCCAGAATACCGGCAGAGCCATCCATGCGGGGCAGGCCAATCATCTCGTTATAGGTGCAGCAGTTCATAATGAACAGAACGCCGTAGTATGCCAAAGGCAGACCGGCCAGGCCGCCCAGCACACCGCCGAGCAGGACGCCGGTCAGGTTTGCGCCGGAGACGAAAACAATGATGTAACCAACGATACCGATGCAGGCAAAAGCACCGACCATCTTGCTCATACCGCCGATTTTCTTCATAATCCACGGGAATACCAGCATCAGCGGCAGCAGCACAATGCTGAAAATGGAGGTAACGCTCATCATAGCGGTGTTGCCGATGATGTACTTGAAGTAGTAGGTCGTAACGGCCAGAGAGGTGCTGATGTTATAGCACAGCATAATAATGGCATACAGCCAGACATATTTGTTGCGGCGGAACATCGAGAAAATCTCATTCAGACGGACCGGCTGGAACTGCTCGTCACCACCGTCCACGCTGGGGTCCTCCTTGCAGAAGAAGAAACGCAGCAGAGAAATCAGCAGCAGGGGAAGGACAAAGATTGCCACAGTGGTACGCCAGCCGCCGGCGCTGGTGGCCAGCTTGCTCATTACGATGGGGAACAGGATGCTGACGATCATCGAACCGGCCATCGTGATAATGCCGCCGTAGGAGGCAACCTTGCGAATCAGGATGGGGTTGTTGCTGAAGTGGCGGATGGTGTACGGTGTGTTGGCCGCACCGCGCAGGGTGGTGAAGATGGAGAACACCAGCGTGTACATACAGAAAATCCACACGACTTTTATCGTGTTGCTCCATGCAGGGCTGCCGGAGAACAGGCCCAGAGAGCAGAGCATAACGCCGACAATGGCAAGCTCATAGGGGCGGCCCTTGCCCAGCTTGGTATGGGTGTTATCGACCAGCCAGCCCGCAAAAATATCCGTAAAAGCGTCGATGATTTTACTTACCATCAGCACAGTACCCACAACTGCAGGTGCAATGCCAAGGGTGTCGCTGCAATAAATGCTCAGATAGCCCAGAACGATTACGTTCAGGCCGGCCATAGCAATGTCCGAACTTTTCCACGCCATCAGGCGGCCGAAACCGAGATGGTTGGGGTCATTTTTCTTGTTAGCCATAGTATTGTTTCTCTCTTTCTTTTTACAAAATTTTCAATGTAGTTGTGGCACTGCCTTACAGGTCCTGCGCTCACCCCTCCTTTTTTATCTGATTCAATGCGGCGTTCAGCTCATGTACAAAGGCGGGTTTGACCAGCTTACCCATCTGCTTCAGGGTGGCCTCCACGCTCATCTTGTCCATCATGCGCTGCATGGATTCGGGAATCTGAATATTTTTAGCAACATCGCCGTAGGCGGCTGCGGCCTTGGCCTGCAGCGGGGCAATAAGCTCATTCAGCACAGCAGAGGCTTGCGGATGGGCCTTGACATCTCCCATAGAATCCTTGATGGAGAAATACCCCTCCTTGACAATCTCGTCCTCGCGGTCAAACCAGTTCACAACCTCGCCGCCCGCTTTCACGTAGGCGGGGTTGGGCTTATCGACCTTGCGGATGGCAATGGTATCGCTGCAGGCACCGCTGTGGGCTTCGATTGTATGCTCGCCGGAAATCGGCACCGTGAATTTGAAAATCTTGTCGCCGTCCTGTGCGGCAAACTCCTTGCCGTCCACAAACAGTGTCACACGCGGCTGGTTGGAATAGACCTTGATTTCGGTTTCTCTCTCAGCACGGTCGGCGTAGCGGCGGCCGCAGATATGCACAAACGGCTCCTTGCTCAGGTAGGCCTTATAAATGTAGAAGGCATCCCTTTTTCGTCTTGCGGTCAAAGGTGACAAAGGGCCCTTCTGGTTCTGGCCGGGCTTGCCGCCCTCATCGCGGCCATCCGCGCCGAAGTCGAACATATTCCAGCAGTGCATCGCCCAGATATAGGGCCGATCTGCCCACATTTTGAGCATGTGCTCGTGGTAGACGGCCTGATAGCCCTCGCTCCAATCGCCCTTGGCTGGCTTGGCGCTCTGGTAGGCGGGGTTTGCATCCGCGCCGTACTCGGACAGGCCAATCACGGCATCGGGGTGGTTCTTGTGGAACTCATCAAACCACGCATCGTTCTGGTCCCACTCCCCTACATACCAGCCATAATAGAGGTTGTAGCTGCGGATGTCGGGCAGGAATACCAGCGGGTCATTGGCATCCAGCATAAAGATGTGCGCCATGGTGGTGGGGCGGGTGGCGTCCAGCTTGTGGCAGAGGTCGTTGAGCAGCTTGTGGTTTTCGACCAGATCCTCCGTCTTACCGCTGCCGGTAATCTCGTTGGAAAGGCCCCAGCAGACGATGGACGGGTGGTTATAGTTCTGCACAACCAGCTCGGTCATCTGGGAGAGGGTGTTGGCGCGGCCCTCGGGCATATGCTCGGTGATGTAGGGGATTTCTGCCCACGCCACAAGGCCGTATTTATCGCACAGGTCGTAGAAATACTGCGCGTGCTGGTAGTGGGCCAGGCGCACGGTGTTGGCGCCCATCTCACGCAGCAGGGCCATATCCTCGTCGTGCTCTTTTTCGGTCAGTGCGTTGCCAAGACCCTGGCGGTCCTGATGCCGCGCCGCACCGTACAGGCGGTAGGGGCGGCCGTTCAGGATAAAGCCCTTCTCCGCGTCAAAGGCAATCGTGCGGCAGCCGAAAATTGGGCTTCCACGGCATCGCCGCTATCGAGCGTGGCCTGCATTTTGTACAGATACGGGTCATTGACGCCATCCCACAGGTGGACGTTCTCGAGCTTGAACGTACCCTCGGCCTTGCCGTCCGTGACAGCCGCGGAAAGCGTTTCTTCGCCCAGCGTGAACTGCACGCTCTGCGCGGTGCCGGTAACCCACGCCTCAGCGTGAATTTCAGCGGTTTTTAAATCGGCGCTCAGCACAGGGGTAACGCGCAGGCCGGGCGCGCCGTGGTAGTCCAGCGCAAAATGCGCCTTGGGGCACAACCAGCAG
>ENA-OQBL01000609-OQBL01000609.1-human-gut-metagenome-genome-assembly--contig:-NODE-609-length-18001-cov-5.106020_pt1 | contig 18001 bp, 19 predicted proteins | sample MGYA00242747_ERZ504553 | MGnify/ENA primary metagenome ERZ504553 (study PRJEB26092, sample SAMD00036240) | human gut metagenome | host: Homo sapiens | study: EMG produced TPA metagenomics assembly of...
CAATCACGAACAGCAGTGTGACGACAAATTTCGCCAGGCCCCAAGTCACATGGAAGGCCAAACCGACAGACTTGACGAACAGCCAGGCAAAAACAAAAAGAACAAACAGCGTAAACATCCTCTATAACTCCTTTGTGCAGGTACGCGGTCAGGCGAGGGCGTGTTCCCTCAGCCTGTAATACGATTTTAGCACGGGAATTGTTGCAGAAACAGGAGAAAAAGAGAAAAATAGAGGGAAATTTTTGCTGGTGGGGGAGAGATAGAAGGTTATTCCTCCAGCTTCCTTTTATACGTCTCCGCGTCGATCTGGCCGTTGGTCAGCATGCGCTCGGTCCAGAGCTGGAGGGTCTCCACGGTGAGGGAGATGCGCTCAAGCTCCTGACGGATATGGATGAAATCGTCGATTTCGTCGTTGGAAATTTTGCCGTCAGCGGCGATCTCGATCAGGCGCTCCTTCTTGCTGTTCATTGCGTTCAGCGAGGCCAGCATCTCAAGGATGATGGCCGGCAGCTCGCGCTGCGTGACAAACGGTACGTACCGCTGGCCGATAGGGCACTGCTGCGAGCAGTAGCAGTTGCACAGCGACGGGCGCTTGTACTTTTCGGCCATCGTCAGCACCTCGTCGGGCCGGGGCACGGTGCGTTCGTTCTCAATTTTTTCAATGCGCTCGGGGGCTATCGTTTCCAGCAGCTCACTGGCTTTTTCGCGGGTCAGGCCCAGCTCCTCGCGGGCAAGCTGGTAGCTATTTTTGTTTTCTTTGGTGGATGTACGTCCCATGTTCGGCCTCGTTTCCTTGTTATAGATAAAAGGGTAGCACATTTTCCGGTTTGCCGCAAGGGATTCGACAGGGAATTGTTGCACTTTGCGCGCGGAATTGCTATAATATATTCTGTAAATTTGTATGCAACGGAGGGCTTCTCCCATGAACTGGATCGATAAACTCGAACGCCGCTACGGCAACCTCGGCATCCCGAACCTCATCAACGGGCTGCTGATCGGACAGCTGGCGGCAGGCATCATCATGCTGTTCTTCAACCGCGATTTCGGCAGTCTGCTGATGCTGAGCCGCACCTATGTGCTGCACGGACAGATTTGGCGCCTTATCACGTTTTTGTTTGTGCCCATCTGGCTGGGCGGCGTCTTTGGCGTGCTGAACCTGCTGTTCTACTACTGGCTGGGCAACGCGCTGGCCCGCGTCTGGGGCGATTTCCGCACGACGCTGTTTCTGGCGCTGGGCATGCTGGGTGCGTGGGTCAGCTGCTTTCTGACAGGCTACGCCGGGCCGAGCGCCATCTTCCAGAGCATGCTGTTCGCCTACACCTGGCTGTGGCCGGATCAGATGGTGCTGCTGTTTGGCATCATTCCGTTCAAGATGAAATACCTGGGCTGGATCGAGCTGGCGTTTTGGGCCTTCAGCTTTTTGACGGGCAGCTTCGCCATCAAGGTCAGCCTCGTGCTGGGGCTGGCGGGTTTTCTGGCGTTTTATGGCCGCGAGGTCTTTGACTGGTGCGTTGACGCCGTGAAGGACTGGAAGCGCCGCCGCGACTGGGAAAACCGCAACCGCTGAAAAATTCGATGTATCAATAGAAAGGCTGGATAACCATGAAGCTTATCACTGCAATCGTCAATAAAGAGGATTCCAAGAATGTCTGCAACGAGCTGCTGAAAAGCAAGTTCTACGTCACCCGTCTGGCCACCACCGGCGGCTTCCTGATGGCGGGCAACATGACGCTGCTGATCTGCACCGATGACGAGCGCGTCGATGACTGCATCGGCATCATCTCCAAGTGCTGCAAGCAGCGCACCGAGATCGTGCCCGGCACGGCCACGCTGGGCCTGGGCATTGAGAGCACGATGCCGATGGAGGTCACGGTCGGCGGCGCTACCGTCATGGTCACGAACGTCGAGCGCTTCGAGAAGCTGTGATGCTGGAGCGCCTGGCGGGCAATGACGCGCTGAAAGCCGAGCTTGGCACGGCACTGCGCGGCGGGCGGCTGCCCCATGCGGTTTTGCTGGTGGGGGAGCCGGGCTGCGGCGCGGGCTTTGCTGCGCGCTGTCTTGCTGCCGATTACCTGTACCCTGCCGGCGGCCCCCACGCCGAGGCCGTGCTGAAAAAAGAGGACACCGAATGCCTGGTTCTGCAGGGCGAGGGTGCAAGCGGGCAGATCCCCGTTAAAAAGGTGCGCGAGGCACGGGAGGCGATCCAGCGCTCGGCGCTGTCCACCGACGCGGCGGGCCGCGTGCTGTTCATCTACGGCGCGCAGAATCTGAACGGGTCATCCGCCAACGCGATGCTGAAGATCATCGAGGAGCCGCCCGAGGGGGTGCTGTTCCTGCTGACGGCGACGAGCGCGGCCACCGTGCTGCCGACGATCCGCAGCCGGTGCGCAGCCTACACGATTGCGCCGGTGCCCGCGGCAGACTGTGCCGCCCGCTTAAAGGCCGAGCGTCTGCCCGCCAAGGCGGCGGAGGAGCTGGCGTTTTTGTATGAGGGGCACATCGGCACCGCGCTGAAAAGCTGGAACGACCCGACAGCCAAAGCCGCGCTGGGCATGGCCAAAACGCTGTGCGGCTACGCGGCGCAGGGCGACACCTACCGCGCGCTGGCGCTGCTGACGAAGTACGAGCGCGACAAGGACGGCTTTGCGGCCCTGCTGTGGACGCTGGACCAGCTGTGCAGCGCCGTGCTGCGCCGCCCCGCCTACGGGCAGGAGCAGTGCGGCGGGCTGACCCCGGCGGGCGCGGCGAAGATTTTGAACGCCGACGCCCGGGCAAGGAAAAGCCTGACCGGAAACGGAAACCTGCGGTTAAACGTGGCCGTGCTGGCGGGGGAAATTGCGTGAAAAAGCCTTCCCCGAGGGGAGAGGTGGCCTGCCGGGCCGGATGAGGGGAAACCTACCGGCAGCAACCCATTGACGGACGACTGCGGAAACTCCGCCCTCATCGGTCAGCGGTCAGGGCCGCTGACAGCTTCCCCCGAGGGGGAAGCCGCCCTACATGCGTCGGGGGTGACGCCCCCTACAACAATGCTAAAATGACAATGACCATATAAAAGGACCGAACCAATGAAAGTAGTATCCGTTAAATTTAAAGAGAATGGCCGGGCGTATTATTTTGACCCGGGCGAGTTCAAGATCAAGGAGGGCGACTTTGTCGTCGTCACGACGGCCCGCGGCACCGAATGCGGCGAGGTCGTCCGCGCCGCGCATGAGGTGCCGGGCTTCTCCCGCGAGGTCAAGCCGGTCATCCGCGTGGCCGACGCCGTGGACGTGCGCCGTATGCGCCAGAACCGCGCCGATGTGCAGCAGGCGTACCATATCTGTGAGCAGCGCATTGCCGCCCACAACCTGAAAATGAAGCTGGTCGATGCCGAGTACACGCTGGACCGCAGCAAGCTGGTGTTCTACTTCACGGCCGACAACCGCGTGGACTTCCGCGAGCTGGTCAAGGACCTGGCGTCCCAGTTCCACACCCGCATCGAGCTGCGCCAGATCGGCGTGCGCGATGAGAGCAAGATGCTGGGCGGCCTGGGGCTTTGCGGTCAGCCGTTCTGCTGCAGCCGGTTTTTGAAAAACTTCCAGCCCGTGTCCATCAAGATGGCGAAGGAGCAGGGGCTGAGCCTGAACCCCGCCAAGATCAGTGGGTCGTGCGGACGCCTGATGTGCTGTTTGGCTTATGAACAAAAGAGCTATGAATACCTGAACTCGATCACGCCGCAGGTGGGCAGCATCGTCCGCACGCCGGACGGCGAGGGCACGGTCATTGAAGTGAACGTGGTGGCGGGCACACTGAAGGTGCGCTCCAACGTGGAAATCCTGGTGCCGCGCATCTATAAGCGCGACGAATGCGTCTATGTCCGCGGCGGCAAGCGCACCCCGCTCCCTGCTGATAAAGAGGACAAATAACGGACTACAGCAGTAGTTAGTTGCGACTTACCGTTGAAAAAATTCAAGATATGGCACTTGCCAAATCAGTCGTAATGTGATACACTAAATACAACGCAGTAGGCAGAGCAAACCGACTGTGTGCCATCCCGGGGAGCAGCCGTGCAGGGCCGGGAGGGTACAAACTATAGATTCAGCACGGAGATAAGGAGTTCACGATGGCTCATACCGTTTCCAGCGAGTGCGTTGCTTGCGGTGCATGTGTTGACACCTGCCCCGTTGGCGCAATCACCATGGAGGACAAGGCTGTTGTCGATGCAGCTTCCTGCGTTGACTGCGGCGCTTGCGAGGGCGCTTGCCCCACCGGTGCTATCCAGGCTGAGTAAGCTACATTAGCACATTCCGCGCGGCCCCCAGGCAAAGGGGGCCGCGCGTTTTTTTGTTTTGAGAACAGGAAAACGCCTGTTTGCCTTTTGCATCGTAGGGTGGGGTCTTGACCCCACCGTGCCGCATCCCGAAAATGCGATTTCCCGGGACGGCCTTCGGAGCGGTCAAGACCGCTCCCTACAAAGCAATGGCAAACAGGCGTTTTTTATTGTAGCAGTGCCGTAGGGGCCGGGCATGCCCGGCCCGGCGGTGTACGGCGGACGGGCGCTTGCGGGAAGGCCGCGGCCGGACATGTCCGGCCCCTACAGAGGCGCATTACAGGTGCGTTACAGGCGCGTTACAGGGGCGCGGTTATCAGCTTGGCCTTCAGCAGATCCGCGGGCGGCTGGCCGGGGGCGCTGGCGGAGGTGCCGGAGGTCACACCGAAGGTCGCGCAGCTGCCGAAGGCGCCGCCGCAGAAGCGGGTGACGGCACCCAGCGGGCCCATGCTCATTGTGATGAGCGGCGTGTCCGGGCGGGCGTCGGCGGCGCGGGCCGTGGCCTCCAGCAGGCGGGCGGCGTCGGCGGCACAGCGGGGCATAACGGCCAGCTTGGCAATGTCGGCTCCGGCGTCGGCCATGCCGGTCAGGGTATCCGCCATGGCATCCGTGGCGGGCGTGGCGTCAAAGTGATGCTCGCTGAAAAGCGCTGCGGCCCCGGCGGCGTGGGCGGCGTCGCGCAGCTCGGCGCGGAACGCGCCGCAGGCCCGCCACTCAATGTCCAGCACGTCCACGCCGCCGCGTGCCAGCAGGGCACGGCAGTGCACGGCGTAGGCATCGGGCGTCAGGGCAAGCTCACCGCCCTCGGCCCGGGTGCGGATCGTGACGACCAGCGGCTTGTCCACGATGCCGCGCACAAGCGCCAGCGCGTTCAGAAATTCATCCGCGGGCAGCGGGTCCAGACGCAGCTCGACCAGCTCGGCGGCGGGGTCGGCGCCGGCGGCTTTCGCCAAAGGGCAGAGCGCTGCCGGATCGCGGGCAAACAGCGGCACAATGATGCGCGGCCGGGCGGCGGTCAGTGTGAGACCGCGAAGGGATACCATAGCAATCATCCTCTCGGAGCGTTTTCTCTATTTTAGCACAATTTGCCCGATGTGTAAAACTGCGGCGCTTTTTTGCTTGCACCTGCGGATTTTATACGGTAAAATAGCCAAATAGGGGGTGCTGTTTATGAGCAAAATCACGATACCGGACAATTCGATCCTGCTGTTGGAGGGCGGCTCGCTGCGCGGGCTGTTCACGGCGGGCGTGCTGGATACCTTTATGGAGAACGACGTCTATTTCCCGGCGGTGGCTGGAGTCTCTGCCGGGTCACTGAACGCACTGAACTATGCGTCCCACCAGCCGGGGCGGTCCGCCAGCATCAACCTGCGCTACCGCCACGACAGCCGGTACTTCGGCCCCAAGGCGGCACTGCGCGGCGGCAGCCTGTTCGGCCTGAAATTTATGCTGAACGACGTCAAAAAGGAAGTGCCCTTCGACGAGGAGACCTTCGCCCACGGCGGTATGCGGGTCATTGCGGTGGCGACGAACGTCGAGACCGGCAAGCCCGCCTACTTTGAGAAGGGAAAGACGGATTTTCCGTTCGACGAGGCCGTGCGCGCGTCGGCCAGCCTGCCGCTGGCATCCGTGCCTGTCGTGCTGGATGGCCAGCCGTACCTCGACGGCGGATGCTCTTGCCCAATCGCGCTGAACTGGGCGCTGAACGAGGGCTTTGAAAAGATCGTTGTCATCACGACGCGGCAGAAGGGTTTCCGCAAGGCGATGCCCGGCCAGCGGATGGTGGACCTGTACGACGACTTTTACGGCGATAAGCCGCTGTTTCTGGCCGATATGCTGACCCAGGAGCTGCGCTACAACACCCTGATGGATCAGCTGGATGAGCTGGAGGCGGACGGGCGCATCTGCTGCGTGCGCCCGCAGGAGCCGATCACGATAGGCCGGTTTGAGGGCGACGAGAACAAGCTGCTGGACCTGTACAACCGCGGCCACCGCGAGGGCCGCGAGGCGCTGGACAAGGTGCAGGGGTATCTGGAAAAGTGAAAAAGCCTTCCCCTGCGGGGGAAGGTGGCCCGTAGGGCCGGATGAGGGGCAAGTTTGCGGAAATTGCCCTTGAATGGGTTGTAGTGGCACACTTTGCCCTCATCAGTCGCCTGCGGCGACAGCTTCCCCCGAGGGAGAAGCCTAGACTGTCGAAAAAGGTGCGTTCACCCCTTAGCCCCCTCTGTGAGGGGGCTCCGCCCGCAGGCGGTGGGGGAGAGAACTGTACGGCTGCCCGAAATATTTCGGGCTATGGCAAGGTTCTCTCCCTCCGCCCCTTCGGGGCACCTCCCTCGCAGAGGGAGGCTTTTTCGACACGCTGAGCTTGCCCCCGCTGGGGGGGAGCCATTTTTTCTTGCATCATGTCCGAAACTGCGGTACAATAGAGAAAATTATGTTTCGCGAAAGGATGACACCGATGGTAAAAGGCGTTATTTTTGATATGGACGGGCTGATGTTTGACACCGAGCGCCTGTGGGATACCCTGTGGGAACCCGCGTGCGCCGCGCTGGGTCTGCCGCTGCCCGCGGATATGGAGAAGTTTAGGGCCGGGGGACGCGGCCTGGCGGGGGATAACCTGCGCCGCCATGTGGCCGAGTACATCCCCGGCGACCCGCAGAAGGTGCTGGACAAGATCTGGCAGCTGGCGGACGAGCGCTTTGCCCGGGGCGTACCCTGCAAAAAGGGTCTGAAGGAGCTGCTGGGCGCGTTGGAGGACATGGGCCTGCCGCGCATTGTGGCCAGCTCGAGCCCGCGGAATATGATCGAGATGAATTTGCAGACCACCGGCACGGCGCGGTATTTCCACGATGTTGTCTCCGGTACGGAGGTCGCCCACAGCAAGCCCGCACCCGACACCCTTTTTGGTCGCGGCGAAAAAGCTGCACCTTGACCCGCATGACTGCCTGGTGCTGGAGGACAGCTTTAACGGTGTGCGCGCGGGCCGCGCCGCGGGCTGTGTGACCGTGATGGTGCCGGATCTGATGCAGCCGACGGAGGAGATCGCGCAGCTGTATGACAGAAAATGTGAGGATCTGCTGGAAGTCAGAGACTTGCTGATCGAGGGGAAGCTGTAATTTATACGCCTTCCCCCGTGGGGGAAGCCTTTTGGCAGCCGATTTTTTGCTTGCGTTTTCCTGCTGTTTGCTGTATACTTGGTTTCGGCGGTCCGATAGGACCGTACATTTGCGCTGTACTCCCGATTTGTAGGAGACGGCAGCAGGAGGAAAATTGAATATGAAAAACCGTACCAACGTCCGTTGGCTCACCCAGCTTGCGCTGCTGGTGGCCATTCTGCTTGTGTTGAACTACACGCCGCTGGGCTATCTGCAGATCGGCCCGCTGTCGGCGTCGCTGCTCACCGTGCCCGTGGCCATCGGCGCTATGACGATGAACCCTATGGCAGGTGCTATTCTGGGCGGTGTCTTTGGCGCAACCAGCTTTATTCAGGCTGTTGAGGGCAAGTCCGCCATGGGCGCAGCCCTGTTCCAGGTCAGCCCTGCGGGCACCTTTGTGGTCTGCTTTGTGGCCCGTGTGCTGATGGGACTGTGCACCGCGCTGATCTTCAACGCGCTGCGCAAGGCTATGCCCAAGAATGAGAAGCTGGCCTGCTTCCTGGGCGGCTTGTCCGCGCCGGTGCTGAACACCGTGTTCTTCATGGGCTTTCTGGTACTGATCTTCTATAACTGTGACTATGTGCAGAACCTGGCCAACACGCTGGGCGCACAGAATGCGTTTATGTTCATTGTGCTGCTGGTCGGCGTGCAGGCTATTTTTGAGTGGGTCCTCTGCTGCGTCGTTGCTGGTGCCGTGTCGCTGCCGGTACGGAAATATCTGAAGATGAATTAAAAAAACAGAGCGTTCTTCCCGGCATGAGAGGGACGCTCTGTGTTTTTTATAGAGCAGTAGGGGCCGCACATGTGCGGCCCGGAGGTGCACAGTGGGCGGATGCCGGCGGGAAAGCTGCGGGCCGGGCATGCCCGGCCCCTACGGGGCGGCAATGATTACACCGCCCCGTAAATTCCCTTTACGCTGACCTCGCCGGTAAAGACGCGGGTGTCGCCGGTCTCGTCGCGGACGATGAGACGGCCCTCGTCGTCCACGTCAACGGCGGTTCCGGCGCCGCCGTCGTAGGTGACGCGGCGGCCCAGATTGACGCAGAGCGCCTTGTAGCGCTCGCGGTAGGGGGCGAAGCCCTCGGCCTCGTAGGTGTAGAGCGCACGGTCAAAGCCGAAGTCGGTCATGTATTGAGCCAGCCACTCCGGGTCGGTGTCCATGTCTACGGATACGCCCTGCAGAGCCAGGCTGGTGCCGTGGGGCAGACCCGCGGCGTCGAAATATTCCTGCGGCTGGGCCAGATTGATGCCGATGCCCACCACGATGCTGTGGCCGTCGGGGCCGACCTCGCACAGGATGCCGACGATTTTTTTGCCGTTCAGCAAAAGGTCGTTCGGCCACTTGATCTGGCAGTCGATGCGGTAGCGCTCGCGCAGGGCGTCGCAGACGGCCAGACTGGCAAACAGCGGCAGCGTGGCGGGCTGGACCAGATCGGTCCTGATGACGGCGGTGTAGTACAGGCCCTTGTGGGGCGCATCAAGCCAGCTGCGGCCAAGGCGGCCCCGCCCGGCGGTCTGGTGGGTGGTGTAGACCGCGCCGATGGGACCGAACTTGTCCAGATTATGCTTGGCCCAAAGGTTGGTGCTGTCTACCTCGGGCAGGTAAATAACGCTCTCGTTCAAAATTCAGGCACCCTCTTCCAGGTAAAGCTGCATTTGCCGTTTTCAATCGTAATGACACCGTAGCTGCCGCCGTCGCGCAGACTGCCGGGGTTGAACACCGTGGCCGCCGTGCCGACGCCGCGCACCAGCTCGCGCCGGTGGGTGTGGCCGAACAGCGCCACATCTGCGCCGCGCTCACCGGCACACTCGGCCAGGCGTTCACTGCCCATCTTGACGCCGTAGTGATGCCCGTGGGTGTAGAAGAAAAGCACCCCGCCGAAGGGGGCGAGCCCCTCGGACGGCTCGCTGTAGTTGACGTCGCAGTTGCCGGCCACGCGGTAGATGGGATAGGGCACCGGCTCCCTGCGCAGCTCCAGCGCGGCGTTCAGGTCGTACAGACCGTCACCGAGGTAGAACATGGCGTCGGCGGTCTCGTTTTGCAGCACCCACCGCAGATCGCGCAGGCGGCCATGAACGTCGGAAATGACTAGAATTTTACACATAGAAATAGACTCCTGTTGAAAAAGGCTTCTCCCCTGGGGGAGAAGCTGCCGCCGCAGGCGGCTGATGAGGGGAAAGCTTGCGGAGGTATGGCCGTGAATGGGCGATGACGCAGGGCTGCCCCTCATCCGGCCTCGGGCGAGGCCTCGGCCGCCTTCAGTCTCCGCGCTAAGGGACGCCTACGGCGGTTGCGCTCCGACACGCGCCTGCGGGCGCAGCCCCAAGGGGGAAGGCTTTTTATTTTATAAGCTCTTTATATATTTCACCCTTACTAAACGGTGTCCCGGCGGCGGCCTGTTTGGCGGCGGCGGCGGGGGGCAGACCGCCCGCTTGCAGGGCGCGGGCGGCGGCGACGGCTTCTTCCAGGGTCGGCGCGGCGGCCTGCTCGACGGCGGCAGGGTCGGTACCGGCCAGAACCAGCACATACTCGCCGCGGGGGTCGTTGTCCTTATAAAAGGCCACGGCCTCGCCGAGAGTCGTCTTTTTGATTTCCTCGTGCAGTTTGGTCAGCTCACGGCAGAGCGAGACCGAGCGGTCCGCACCGAAGGCAGCGGCCAGGTCGTCCAGCGTGCCGCGCAGCTTGTGCGGGGCCTCGTAGAAGATCATCGTGCGGGTCTCGTTCTGCAAAAAGGCCAGCCGTTCGCGGCGATCCCGCTTGGGGACGGGCAGAAAGCCCTCGAACACAAAGCGGGCCGTGGGCTGGCCGCTGGCCGCCAGCGCTGTGACGCAGGCCGATGCCGCCGGGATGGGCACGACCCTGATGCCGCGCTCGTGGGCCTCGCGGACGATCTGCTCGCCGGGGTCGCTGATGCAGGGCATACCGGCATCGCTGCACAGGGCGCAATTCTCCCCGGCCTCGATGCGGTTCAGGATGGCCTCGCCGTGGTGGAGCGCGTGCTCATAGTAGCTGACCATCGGCTTTTTGAGGCCCAGATGGTTGAGCAGCCGCAGCGTGACGCGGGTGTCCTCAGCCGCGACGAAGTCCGCCAGGCCGAAGGTAGCCGCCACACGCGGCGGCATGTCATCCAGATTGCCGATAGGCGTGGCGACAAGATATAAAGTACCGGGCAATGTGAAAACCCCTTTTGATGTTGATATAATAGTATTATACCTGCAATAACAGACAAGTGCAAGCCAAAAAGAGAGGAGATAGGAGTGAGAAGATAGGAGATTTTCCCACAGCAGGGTTCTCTCCTCTCTCCTAACACCTATCTCCTCTCTGAAAATTACTCTCCGCTCCGCTCCCCAAACCCGTATTCGTGCTCCTTTATGGGCAGGGGAGTGACTTCAACGTTCTCGATGCGGGCCCAGCGGTTGCTGCGCTCGATGAGGGGGACAAGGGCGTCGAGGGCGGCACGCTCGCCCTGGGCCTCCAGCGTGACGCTGCCGTCCCAGTTGTTGGCGACCCAGCCGGTCAGGCCCAGATGCAGGGCTGCGGCGCGGGCATAATAGCGGAAGCCTACGCCCTGCACTGTGCCGGTGAAGCGCCAGCGGCGGCGGATGGCGCTCATGCGTCGATGCCAGTGACGGTGTAATCCCTGGCCTCGACAGCGGTCTTGAGGTCGGCGTCGGCCACATCGTGGGTCAGGGACACAACGGCAGTGCCCTTCTCGTGGCTGACCTCGGCGCTCTGCACGCCGTCCAGGGCCTCCAATGCCTTCTTCACGGTGGCCTCGCAGTGGCCGCACATCATGCCTTCAATGTGAATCGTCTTTTTCATGGCAGTTCCCTCCGTTTGGGTGGTTTTATTTTCCGGGGCAGGCTGCACGGGGCAGCTGCCGGTGGGGCAGAGGATCTCGGGCGCAGACGCGCGGACCGGGGCTTTGCGCTTCGGCGGGGCATCGTGGGCGGCGCTGCGCGGGTCAAAGGTGTTCAGCCGCAGGGCATTTGTGACGACGCAGACGCTGGACAGGCTCATGGCCGCGGAGGCGATCATCGGGTTCAGCGTGATGCCGAAGCCCGTGAACACGCCCGCCGCCAGCGGGATGCAGATGGCGTTGTAGAAGAACGCCCAGAACAGGTTCTGATGGATGTTGCGCACCACCGCGCGGGACAGGCGCACCGCGGCGGGCACATCGGCCAGGTCGCTGCGCACCAGCACAACGTCGGCGGCGTCCAGTGCGACGTCCGCACCGGCACCGATGGCAATGCCGGTCTCGGCGCGGGTCAGGGCGGGGGCGTCGTTGATGCCGTCACCGACCATGGCGACGCGGCCCTGCTTTTGCAGTGCGCGGACCTCGGCTTCCTTGCCCGCGGGCAGGACGCCCGCAATGACATGGTCGGCGTTGAGGCCGACCGCCGCGCCGATGTGGCGGGCCGTGGCGGCGTTGTCGCCGGTCAGCATCACGACCTGCAGGCCGAGAGTTTGCATCTGGGCGATGGCGGCGGCGGAGGACTCCTTGACGACGTCGGACACGCCGATGACGCCTGCGGCCTTACCGGCCAGCGAGAAGTAGAGCGGCGTGATGCCGTCGGCGCTCATCTCGTCGCCCGCCTGCTGCAGGTCGTCGGGCAGGGCGCAGGTCTCGCGGATGAAATCGGCATTGCCGCCCGCAATGACCTTGCCCGCGACCTTGCCGCGCAGACCCTTGCCGGGTACGGCCTCAAAGTCGGTCACAGTGGCGTAGGACAGATGGTCCTTCTCGGCGCGCTGCAGGATGGCGCGGGCCAGCGGGTGCTCACTGCGCAGCTCCAGACCGGCGGCCATGCTGAGCAGGAATTTCTCGGGCACGTTGCGGGTGCCGAAGATTTTTACAACGTTGGGTTCACCGGTGGTGACGGTGCCGGTCTTATCCAGCAGCACGGCGTCGGTGTAGCCGGTGGTTTCGAGGCTGGCGGCGGTCTTGAACAGGATGCCGTTTTTGGCACCCACGCCGCTGCCGACCATGATGGCGACGGGCGTCGCCAGGCCCAGGGCACAGGGGCAGCTGATGACCAGCACGCTGATGCCGCGGGCCAGCGCAAATGTAAAGGTCTGGCCCAGCAGCAGCCAGATGACAAACGTAGCCGCGGCGATACAGATGACGGTGGGCACGAAGATGCCGGAGACACTGTCCGCGGTCTTGGCCAGCGGGGCCTTCGTCGCGGCGGCGTCGCGCACCAGGCGGATGACCTGGGACAGCGTCGTGTCCTGGCCGACGCGCTCGGCACGGCAGGTCAGCGCACCGTTCTGGTTGATGGTCGCGGCGCTGACGGGGGAGCCGGGGAACTTGTCCACCGGCATGCTCTCGCCGGTCAGGGCGGCCTCGTTGACCGTGGAGATGCCCTCGGTGACGGTGCCGTCCACGGGGATGCTCTCACCGGGGCGGACTAAAAAGAGGTCGCCGACGTTGACCTCACTGACCGGGACTGTGACCTGCTCGCCGCCGTGCAGGACGCAGGCGGTCTGGGGGGCCAGCTTCATCAGGCTTTTCAGTGCGTCGGTGGTCTTGCCCTTGCTGTAGGCTTCCAGCGTTTTGCCGACGGTGATGAGCGTTAAAATCATGGCCGCTGACTCAAAATAAAGGTCGTGGCGGTACTGCATGACCAGGTCGTCGTTGCCAGTGGACAGGCCGATGCAGATCATGACGATGGCGAACACACCGTAGGCCAGCGACGCGCCGGCGCCGAGGGCGACGAGGGTATCCATGCCGGGCGCGCGGGTCTTGATGCCCTTCCAGCCCGAGATGAAAAACGCGCGGTTGATCCAGCAGACGGGCAGGGTCAGTACCAGCTGGGTGCCTGCGTACAGGATGGCGTGCCAGCCGCCGCCGTGGAACACACTGCCCAGCGGCAGGCCGATCATGTGGCCCATCGAGACGTACATGAGCGGCACAAGGAAGCAGAGGCTGGCAATCAGGCGCTTTTTGAGCTTGGGAGTCTCGGTGTCCTCGAGCTCGGCGCTTTCGCTCTCGGCGGAGGCGAGGGACGCGCCGTACCCGGCGGCGTCCACGGCGCGGAGGATGCGCCGTGCCGTGGCATCGGGGTCAGCGTCGGGGGCGTAGTCTACCTGCATCGAGTTGGTCAGCAGGCTTACGGCGACGGATGCCACACCCGGCACCGCCGCAACGGCTTTTTCCACATGGCTTGCGCAGGCCGCGCAGCTCATGCCGGTAATTTCGTAGCGTTGCATGGGGATACTCCTTTTTTGGTAGTGCAGAGAAAGCCTTCCCCCGAGGGGGAAGGTGGCGCGGAGCGCCGGATGAGGGGAGAGCTGACGGATATTGCCCGTGAGCGGGTGGTGTTGGCGGGGTCTGCCCTCATCAGTCACCTTCGGTGACAGCTTCCCCGAGGGGGAAGCCTTTTATCTTATTAAAACAGATTTTCCGGCAGAACGATGTCGCTTTTCGGGACCTGGGACCAATCGAAGGTGCGGGCCAGGGCCTGGGGCGTTGTAGGGGCGGGGGAGGCTTGCAGGCCGCAGGCGAAGGCCAGCTTGCCGATGATCTCCTCGGGGGTGTATTTCGCACGCAGGTTCTCGAGACTCTGGTCGCCGTCGCGCTTTGAGAGGCGGCGGCCATCGGAGGCCAAAAGCAGCGGCAGATGGTAGAATTTCGGCGGGGTCAGGCCCAGCTCCCGGTAAAGCCAGAGCTGGCGCGGTGTACTGGACAAGAGGTCGCTGCCGCGCACAACCTCATCGACGCCCATCAGCGCGTCGTCCACAACGACGGCCAGCTGGTAGGCAAACACACCGTCGGCCCGCCGCAGGAAAAAATCCCCGCAGTCGCGGGCGAGGTTTTCTTCATAGTGCCCCATGTGGCCGTCCTCAAAGGCGATGACCTCGTCGGGCACCTGCACGCGCCAGGCGGGGGCGCGGGTCTTGGAGCGCTCGGCAATTTCAGCGGGCGTCAGGCCGCGGCAGGTCCCGGCGTAGATGACCTGCCCGTCGCTGCGGTGGGGCGCACTGGCCGCGTGCAGCTGACTGCGGCTGCAAAAGCAGGGATAGACCAGCCCACGGCGGGACAATTCGTCGAAGTACCGCTGATAAATTTCGCTGCGGTCACTCTGGTAGACCGGCGGCGTCGGGCCGTCGGCGGCAAGGCCGAGCCACGCCAAATCGTCCACAATGGCGTCCGCATAGCTGCGGGGGCAGCGCTGGGTGTCCAGATCTTCAATGCGCAGCAGCACCTGCCCGCCCTTGCTTTTGGCGCTCAGCCAGGCCAGCAGGCAGCACATCAGGTTGCCCAGGTGCATCCGCCCGCTGGGGCTGGGCGCGTAGCGTCCCGTGCTCATTCCAGCGTGTAGGTGCCGTCGCCAAGGGCACGCAGATGGACACGGTAGAAGGCGGCCACGGCCTTTGTCATGGCCTCGGCGTCGGCGACGCTGGCCGTCTCGACGGCACTGTGCATCGCGAACTGGGCGCAGCCGATGTCTGCCATCGGGATGGGCAGCGTGTGGCTCTGCAAATTGCCCAGCGTGCTGCCGCCGGCCTCGTCGGCGCGGTTCGTGAACACCTGCACCGGCACGCCGGCCTTCCGGCAGATGGCGCGGAAGATCGCACCGCTGACGGCGTTCGTCGTGTACTTCTGGCTGGCGTTGTACTTGAGCACCACGCCGCCGCCCAGCCGCACGGGCGCACAGGGGTCGGACTTCTGCGGGAAGTTCGGGTGGGTCGCGTGGGCGTTGTCGGCGCTCAGCATAAAGCTGTTGGCCATGGCGCGGTGGCTGGCCTGTGCGCTGTGGGGCACGGCCTCAAGGATGCGGTCCAGCACGTCGCGCAGGTAGCTGCTCTCGGCACCCATCCGGCTCGAGGAACCGACCTCCTCGTTGTCGAACATCGCCCAGACCGGGGCGCAGGCGCTGTCGGTCTCCCCGGACGCATCCAGAAAGCCCAGCAGCGTCGTGGCGGCGCATTCCAGATCGTCAATGCGCGGGGCCATGAAAAATTCACCGTCAGGGCCGATCTGGGTCGGGGCCTGGCGGGTGACGAGCTGCAGATCGCTGTCCAGAATGTCGGCGGCCTCCACGCCGAGGGACTCGGCGACGAGGTCGGTCAGGGTGCGGCTGCCCGCGGGGCCCACAGCGGCGTGCATATCGACCTGCGGGTTGTAGGTGTGGCCTTTGTTGATGTCCCGCTGAAAGTGGATGGCCAGCGACGGGATGACGAGCAGGTCGCGGTCAAGGTACACAAGGCGGCTCTCGATGCCGTCCTCGGTCTTGACGAGGGCGCGCCCGCCGACGGTCAGCGGGCGGTCCAGCCAGGTGGACATGATCATCCCGCCGTAGCCCTCGACGCTCAGGCGGCGGCAGCCGTCGTTTTCAACGGTGTCGGCCTTGATTTTCCACGACGGGGAGTCGCTGTGGCTGGCCACGATGCGCCAGCCGCCGATGGCGTGCTGCGGCACGCGCCACGCCACAACGGACGAGCCGTTGCGGGTCGTGTAGTAGCCCTTGCCCGGCTCAAGGTTCCAGTAGTCGGCCTCCTCCAGCCGGGTGAAGCCGGCGGCGCACAGCCAGCTTTCGGCGATGGCAGCGGCGTGGAACGGGGTGACGGACTCCTGCAGAAATTCTACTAAATCATCGTACATAGTTTTTTCTCCTCTTGGGTGATTTTCCGCACATTTGGCGGTGAATATTGTAGGGCGGGGTGACCCCACCCCGCCGCGGCGGCCTGAAGTCAGGCTACCCTACATTATAATCATACACAACTATATTACCGCAAACATTCCCAAGAAACAAGTTGCAAACGCGGGGAAAATACCCTATACTTAGTATATTCAAATAGGCACTTTTGACAAGTACGCACTTTTTAGAAACCGCTACCCAAAAGGAGAGTGTGAGCAATGCACCCGAACGAACACTGTAACTGCCGCTATGCGGATGTGGGCTGTGACAGGATGGAGCAGGTCATGGACCAGATCAGCGGCAAGTGGAAGATGCGCATTTTATTCATGGTGGGCGCGCACGGTACGCTGCGCTACGGTGAGCTGCGCAAGCTGCTGGACGGCGTGACCCACAAGATGCTGTCGAACCAGTTGAAGGAGCTGGCCGCGGACGGGCTGGTGCAGCGCATCGACTACAACGAGGTCCCGCCCCGGGTCGAGTACCGCCTGACCGAAAACGGCGAGGCGCTGATGCCGATTTTTGACGACATTCAAAACTATATCCGCCGCCAGAGCTGCGGCGACTGCTGCAAGCAGGAAACACGCCACACCTGCTGTGAATAATATAAGGTAGGATTGGGGGCGTTTGGTATGCGTAGGTTAGCGATTCTCTTAGCGGGGGCCGCCCTGCTGGCCGGGTGCGCGGCCCCGGCGGTGCCGGAGGCGGCGTCCGCGGTGCAGGCGGTATCGTCCGAAGCGGGCACCGGGCACGCAGGCAGCCGGACCGAGCAGCTTGCCGTGCTGGATGGGCTGGTGGATTTCGGCGCGGACACGGCAGGCTGCAGCCTGAAAACGGCCCGGGCCGCGGCGGCGCTGGTGGAGTACCTGAGCGCGTCGGAGTTTGAGGATGGTACAGCGGATACCTGGCGGGCCGGGCTGAGCGGCGACGCGCAGGAGCGGCTGGCGCTGAACTGGCCGGGCATCCTGGCCGAAGCACAGGCGATTTGTGCCGACCCCGCGGCCTGTGCCGATGAGCTGGCGTCCGCAGGCGTGGAGACGGATTTCCCCGGTATGGAGCTGGGCAGTGTGCCGGATAAGCTGACGGCGCTGGACGCAGTGCTGTGCGCACAGGGGCAGCCCGGAAATAATAACAAAAGACAGCAGGTACGCGGTTTTCGCGTGCCTGCTGTTTTTTGCGACAGCGGAAAAGCAGCTGTCCCGTAAAATAAAACGGCGTTCGGTCTTATAATGCGGCAGGATTCGACAAACGGTTATGGTAAGATGAGGGTGTTCCGAGAAGCGGACACCACAAATGATACAAAATGAAAGGCCTACAAGCTATGAAAAAACAAAGTCTGAACGCACTCGCTGCCTCCTACCGCGCTGACCTGCTCTACTACATTGAGCGTGCCAAGCTGGGCAAGTGCCCGCCCCACTGGCAGGCCTACTGCTTTGGGGAAATCGCTGCGGCCAAGGGCACGGATGCCTACCCTGAGGATGGCGACGCACTGCTGGACGAGCTGCACCGGCTGGTGGACACCGTGCCCCAGATCACGAACCGCGAGGAAAGCGTGGCGGAGATCGCCGCCTACCGCGGGCAGATGCTCTTTTACTTTGACCGTGACTACTACACGCTGGCCGAGCTGGTGCGCCTGCCGGACCGGAAAAATGTACGGCGCCTGCGTTTACATTGACGCCGACGGCAGCAGGCAGGACCGCCCGGGCTATGCCAATGACATAGCACTGCAGGTGGACGAATGGCGCAGGGAGAACGGCATCCCGTTTGACAAGTCGACCATCGCCGCCAGCCCGCAGCGAGGTAGACGGCGGCGAGTTTGACACGATGGACGAGGCACTGCGGTACCTGTACACCTGCCTGAATTTCCCGGACAGCGTATTATGCTGAAAAAATT
>ENA-OQBL01000610-OQBL01000610.1-human-gut-metagenome-genome-assembly--contig:-NODE-610-length-17999-cov-8.119069_pt1 | contig 17999 bp, 17 predicted proteins | sample MGYA00242747_ERZ504553 | MGnify/ENA primary metagenome ERZ504553 (study PRJEB26092, sample SAMD00036240) | human gut metagenome | host: Homo sapiens | study: EMG produced TPA metagenomics assembly of...
TATTTCTTCCGCACGGGGGCCGTAGCTCAGCTGGGAGAGCGCTTGACTGGCAGTCAAGAGGTCAGGGTTCGATCCCCCTCGTCTCCACCCGAGCATTGAATGAGGCTCCAACGCAAGTTGGGGGCCCTTTTTTTCATATAGGCACACAAGGTCAAAGGCGGCACCATGATCCTCCTGGTCGACAAAATCGAAAAAAGCTTCGGCGCGCGCGTCCTCTTTAGCGGCGCGTCCTTCCAGATCAACCCCGGCGAGCGCTTTGCGCTCGTGGGACCCAACGGCGCCGGCAAAACCACCATGCTTAAGATCATCATGGGCATCGATAGCCCCGACGCCGGTCAGGTCCAGTACGCCAAGGACTGCCAGGTGGGCTACCTAGAGCAAGAAACCAACCTGGAGCAAAAGGACACCACCATCCTTGCCGAGGTCATGGCCGCCGCCAAGGAAATCCGCCGCATGGGCGAGCGTGCCAACGAGCTGCAGGCCCAGATCACCGAGCTCTCCGAGCAGGGCAAGGACGTCGACGCACTCCTTAACGAGTACGGCCAGGTCCAGGACCGCTTTGAGCACCTGGGCGGCTACGAGCTCGAGAGCAACGCGCGCAAGATCCTGTCCGGCCTGGGCTTCAAAGTTACCGACTTTGAACGCCCATGCTCCGAGTTCTCGGGCGGCTGGCAGATGCGCATCGCGCTGGCCAAGCTCTTCCTGCGCCACCCCGACCTACTGCTACTTGACGAGCCCACCAACCACCTGGACCTCGAAAGCGTCCAGTGGCTGCGCGGCTTTATCGCCAACTACGACGGCGCCGTGCTCATCGTCAGCCACGACCGCGCCTTTATGGACGCCTGCGTCGACCACGTCGCCGCGCTCGAGAACCGCCGCGTAACCACCTACACCGGCAACTACAGCAGCTACCTCAAGCAGCGCGAGGACAACCTGGAGCAGATGCGCGCCAAGCGCGCTGCCCAGGAGCGCGACATCGCCCACATGCAGGTCTTCGTCGACAAGTTCCGCTACAAGCCCACCAAGGCCGCCCAGGCGCAGGAGCGCATCCGCAAGATCGAGCAGATCAAAAAGGAACTCGTCATCCTGCCCGAGGGCCACAAGCACATCGACTTTAAGTTCCCCGACCCGCCGCGCTCCGGCGATATGGTCGTGGGCCTGGAGGGCGTTTCCAAGTCTTACGGCAACAAGCACATCTACAGCGACATCGACCTCAAGCTCTACCGCGGCGAGCACGTGGCGCTCGTCGGCCCTAACGGCGCCGGCAAGTCCACCCTCATGAAGATCCTCGCCGGCCTGGAGCCGCCCACCACTGGCACCCGCGACCTGGGCACCAACGTCGGCGTCGCCTACTATGCCCAGCACGCGCTCGAGGGCATGACCGAGTCCAACACCGTCTTGCAAGAGATCGACAGCGTCACGCCCAAGTGGACTGTGCCGCAGCAGCGCAGCCTACTGGGAGCTTTCCTGTTTAGCGATAACGATTCAATCGAAAAGCAGGTACGCGTCCTCTCTGGTGGCGAAAAGGCGCGCCTGGCGCTCGCCAAGATGCTCGTGGCCCCCGAGGCACTCCTGTGCCTGGACGAGCCCACCAACCACCTGGACATCGACTCGGTGGACATGCTCGAGAACGCCCTGCAAAACTTTCCCGGCACCATCGTGCTGATCAGCCACGACGAGCACCTGGTGCGTGCCGTGGCAAACCGCATCATCGACATCCGCGACGGTAAGGTCACGGTCTATGACGGCGACTACGACTACTACCTCTTCAAGCGCGAGGACCTCGCAGCCCGCGCCGCCGCCGAGACGGCAGGGGAGAGCGCGCCGGAGGCAAGCAGGAGCACTAAGCCCGCCAACGCCGCCCAGGCCAGCAGCCCAGCCGCGGCTCCCAAGCCTGCCGAGGGCAAAAAGACCAAGGAGCAAAAGCGCGCCGAGGCCCAGGCCCGTGCCGCGCTCAACAAAAAGCTCAAGGGCGTGCGCAACCAGCTCAAGAAGATCGAGACAGAGCTGGACAAAAAGCGTGCCCGCTATGACGAGCTTATGGAATTGATGGCAAACGAAGAGCTTTATGCCGATCAGGACAAGTTCAACGCCGCGCTGGGGGAATATAACGGCCTTAAGCAAGAGCTGCCCAAGCTCGAGGACGAATGGCTGGAGCTTTCCACCCAGATCGAAGAGGAGACCGCGCGTGAACTCTCGTAAAGCCACCGCCGTGGCGATGAGCATCATAGCCATCGCTTGTCGCATCTGCGGCATCTTTATGAGCGCGATGACCGTGCTGCTGTGCTTCAGCGGCCTCACCGCCAAGCTGCAGATCGTGGGCTTTGTCGTTGAGCTTTCGCGCGCCCTGCCGAGCGCCATCGCCGGCTACGGCGTTATCACCTCGCCCTTTGGCGGTGTCTTTCGCTTGGATTACGCCATCGTGGCCGTCATCCTGTTTGTGGCCGACTACCTGCTTACGCGCGCCTCGCGCCGCGTCCGCTAGGGGAGTGACATGTCCAGCAGCTACCTCATGAACCTGCTCGCCAGCGCCGCCGCCGTCATCGTGGGCATCGTGATCCACGAGAGCGCGCACGCCGCCGCGGCCTGGGCACTCGGCGATAAGACGGCCCGTTCGCGCGGCCGCGTCTCGCTCAACCCGCTCAACCACATCGACCCGTTTGGCACCATTCTCTTGCCGCTGCTGATGCTCGCCGCCGGCGGCCCGGTGTTCGCCTTCGCCAAGCCCGTGCCCGTCTATCTCAACAACCTCAAGCACCCCAAGCGCGACGAGGTCCTGGTGAGCGTGGCCGGCCCCGCATCGAACATTGCGCTGGCATGCCTTGCGGCCGCTCTCATGCACGCGACATACGGCAACCTCTACACCAGCACGTCCTTTGCTGTGGCTTCCCAAATCATGAACTTCGGTGCCACCTTTATTGTGGTCAACCTGTCGCTCGCGTTCTTTAACCTCATTCCGATTCCGCCACTCGACGGCTCGTCGATCATCGTGCCGTTCCTCAAAGGCAAAGCGCTCTCTAACTACTACCGCCTGCAGCAATACGCCATGCCCATCCTCATCCTGGTGCTGTACCTGTTGCCTATGTGGACCGGCATCGACGTGATTGGACGGTATTTCGACGTTACCGTGTATCCGCTGGCCGAGTGGCTGCTCAACTTCGCAATCGCCGGCATCTAAGGTAAACTTACAGGTCGACCGTGCAAAACGGTCGCAACATGCACCCAAACCGCGCCGCGAAGGCGCCGTCAAAGGAGGTCGAAGATGTCGTATCGCGTGTCGACGCAGGTCTACAGCGGACCGTTCGACCTGCTGCTGCAGCTGGTAACCCGCCAAAAAGTTGATATCGGAGCCATCTCGATCAGCGAGGTGGCCGAGCAATACCTGGCCGAGGCCGAGCGCATCGAGGCGCTGGACCTGGACGTGGCGAGCGACTTTTTGCTGGTCGCGGCAACCCTTTTGGACATCAAGGCCGCCTCGCTGGTGCCCCAGGAGGCCCCACGCAAGACAGACGACGATGACGAGGATGACGATGAGCTCGAGGAGCTCAGTGCGCTCGACGGCGACGCCCTGCGCGAGGTCCTGATCCAGCGTCTGATCGCCTACAAGCAGTTTAAGGGCGCGGCGGCAGCCCTTGGCGCGCGTATGCAGGCCGAGAGCCGCATGCATCCGCGCGTGGCCGGCCCCGACCCCGAGTTCCTAGGCCTTATGCCCGACTATCTGGCCGGCATTACCCTGCGCGGCCTCGCCGTCATCTGCGCCGACCTGGATGGCAAACGCCAGACCTTCCTGCTGGAGGCCGAGCACGTGGCACCGCATCGCGTGCCGCTCGACCTGACGGTGGCCTCGGTCGACCGCTTTACCATGGCACACCAAGCCTGCACCTTCCGCGAGCTGCTGGACGGCGACGCCACCACCGAGCAGCTCGTTGTCACCTTCCTGGCCATGCTAGAGCTTGCCAAGCGCGGCTCGCTTACGCTAAGCCAGGACGAGATCTTTGGAACCATTCAAATCAACCGCGTCGAGGGCGCCGAGGCATACGTGCCTGGCGAGGGCCCCGAGCTCACCGAATAGGAGCGGCAACCATGTCAACCCTTTCCACGCTGGAGGCAAACAGCCTCAAAGGCGCCCTCGAGGCGCTGCTGCTGGTGTCGAGCGACCCCGTCAGCGCACCCGCGCTGGCAGCTGCGCTGGATATCGCCCCGGGCGAGTGCGCGTCGCTTTTGGCCGAGCTCAAGGTTGAGTACGAAGAGGCCAACCGCGGCTTTCAGCTGCGCGAGGTCGCCGGTGGCTGGCGCCTGTTTACACACCCCGCCTACCATGATGTGGTCGAGGCCTACGTGCTGAGCTGGGACACGCAAAAGCTGTCTCAGGCGGCGCTTGAGACCCTGGCCGTCATCGCCTACCACCAGCCCGTCACGCGCGAGGTGGTCAAGGGCATCCGCGGCGTCAACTCCGACGGCGTCATCGCGTCGCTCGTGGATAAGGGCCTGGTGCGCGAACTCGGCCGCGACCCCGAGCGCGGTCAGGCCATCATCTACGGCACGACCAACGCCTTCTTGGAAAAGTTCGGCCTGCGCTCCACCCGGGACCTGCCCGATCTGGAGCAGTTTGCCCCCGACGAGCAGTCGCGCCAGTTTATCCGCGAGCGCCTGAGCGGCCGCAGCATTCAGTCCACGCTCGAGGAGCAGGCCGAGGACCTGGACGAAGAACGCGAACTGATCGATACCGATGTTGAGGACACCGATGGCGAGGAGCTTCTGCCCACCGTCGATACCTCGGAGGATATACATGACGAGGACTAACGAAGCAGGGGAAACGCACTTCGCAAGCGCCATGGACAACGCAGCGCCCACGGGCGACGCCCAGCCCGTCTACCCGCACACTATGCGCCTGCAGCGCTTTTTGGCGCGCGCGGGCGTAGCGAGCCGCCGCGGCTCGGAGGACCTGATGACTGCCGGCCGCGTAACCGTCAACGGCCAGGTCGCAACCGAACTAGGCACCAAGGTCGATGTCGACCGCGACCACATCGAGGTCGACGGTATGCCCGTCAAGCTCAACCAGGGTGCCGTGTACCTGATGCTCTACAAGCCGACCGGCTACCTCACCACCATGAGCGATCCACAGGAACGCCCTTGCGTGGCCGACCTGGTCCCGCGCGACCGCTTTCCGGGGCTCTTTCCGGTGGGTCGTTTGGACCGCGACACCACGGGCCTTCTGCTCTTTACCACCGACGGTGACCTGTCGCAGGACCTGCTGCATCCCAGCAAGCACGTCTACAAGACCTACCAGGCGCTGGTGGACGGCAACCTGACCGATCGCGACCTCACGCCGCTGCGCCGCGGCATCGAGCTCGACGATGGCCTATGCCAACCGGCGATCTGCCGCGTCATTAACGCGCGCGAGGCCGAGGCCGTAGCCCCGCAAGGCATCAAGCCCGGCACCACCGCCGTGGAGGTCATCATCCGCGAGGGCCGCAAGAACCAGGTCAAGCGCATGCTGAGCAAGATTCACCATCCGGTGATCCGCCTGCATCGCTGCAACTTTGCCGGCCTGGAGCTCAAAGACGTGGCTAAGGGCTCGTGGCGCGAGCTCACCGACCGCGAGGTGCAGATTCTCAAGGCCGGCGGCATCCCGCCCAAGCAGGCCAGCTCCAAGCAGGGCGACCCCAACGCGACAGCGGTCAACCCCGCGACCCGCACGCGTCACCACGGCAGCCACGGCTCCGCGCCCAAGCGCAACACCTACCGCGAGCGCTACACGAGCTAGTCAACCCGCCAATCCGCAGCGCCCGCGACCCATACCAGCACGTCAACCACCGAAAGGAAGCATTGCATGATCGTCGCCATCGACGGCCCCGCCGGTTCCGGCAAGTCCACCATCGCCAAGGAGATCGCCCGCCAGCTGGGCTTTAACAAGCTCGACACGGGCGCCATGTATCGCGCCGTCACCTTCGCCGCGCTCGATCGCGGCATCAATCTGGACGACGAGGCGGCCATCGACGCCCTCGCCGAGCAGATCGAGATTCGCTTTACCAACGGCACTGGCGAGGACACGCGCCTGACCATCGACGGCCAGGACGCCTCGGCTGCCATCCGCACCCCGCAGGTCGACGCTAACGTGTCCAAGGTCTCGGCCTACCCGGGCGTGCGCGCTGCCATGCTCATCCGTCAGCGTCGCGCCGCCGAGGACCGCGATATCGTGGCCGAGGGTCGCGACATTGGCACCGTCGTGTTCCCCAACGCGCAGGTCAAGGTGTTCTTGACCGCCGACCCGCGCGAGCGTGCCCGTCGCCGCGTGCTGCAGCGCCACCAAAACGACGCCCAGCCGCTCACAACCGAGCAGCTCGAGGCCGAGGTCGATGAGACCCTCGACGCCCTCAAGCAGCGCGACAAGCTCGACAGCAGCCGCGAGGTCGCGCCGCTCGTGCCCGCCGAGGACGCGGTGCACGTCGACTCCACCGCCCACACCATCGACGAGGTCGTCCGCATTATCGAGGACCTCATCAACCAAAGGAGGTAGCCCATGCGCCTGTTTAAACAGACGCCCGAGGATTACTACAACGCCCCCTACGCCGAGTTCCCGGCGCTCATCCGCGGCACCGTCGCCGTGGTCATGGGCATCCTGTGGGTCTTCTCCAAACTCATGTGGCGCTGGAAGGTCGAGGACAGCGACCTGTTGTTTGAGCGCCAGGAAGGTCGCGGCAGTGTGGTCATCTGCAACCACACCTCGATGGCCGAGCTCCTGGCTGTAGAGACGGCACTGTTCTATGGCGGCCGCCGCATTCGCCCCATCTTTAAATCCGAGTTTGCCAAGAGCAAGATCGTGCGCTGGGCCTTTAGCCGTGTGGGCGGTATTCCCGTCGAGCGCGGCACCGCCGACATGAAGTGCCTGCGTGCCGCCCAGCATGCGCTGCAACGCGGCGAGGACGTTCTGATCTTCCCCGAGGGTACGCGCATCCGCTCGCGCGAGATCAAGCCCGAGGTCCACGGCGGCTTTGCGCTCATCGCCCAGATGGGCAAGGCGCCCGTCAACCCGCTCGCCATCTGCGGCTGGTCCGATATTACGCCTGCGGGCAAAAAGCTCATGCGCCCCAAAAAGTGCTGGATCCGCGCCGGCAAGGCCATCTCGCTATCCGACGCCCCGGCCGAGCTCAAGCGCAAGGAACGCCTGGCCTGGTTTGAGTCCGAGGCCATGAGCCGCGTCTACGCCATGCGCGACGAGCTGTGCGACGAGCATCCGGGCAGGTTCTAGCCATGGGTGAGAACGTCATGTATACTGCCGAGGCTGTGACCGGCAAGGCAGACGCCCCCACCATCGAAATCGCTGCCCATGCCGGCACCTGCTACGGCGTGCAGCGTGCGCTCGATATGGCATTGGCGGCCGCCCCGCAGGCAGGGGAGAGCACTCAGGTCCACACGCTGGGCCCGCTCATCCATAACCCCATCGTGGTGCGCGAGCTTGCCGAGGCGGGCGTCGGTCTGGCCGAGTCCCTGGACGATGCCGCATCGGGCACCGTGATCATCCGCGCGCACGGCGTGGTGCCGCAGGTGATCGAGGCCGCTCGCGAGCGCGGTCTCGACGTGGTCGATGCCACCTGCCCCTACGTGAAAAAAGTCCACGTGGCGGCGGAGCGCCTGGTACGCGAGGGCTACCGCGTGATCGTCGTGGGCGAGCCGGGCCACCCCGAGGTTGAGGGCATCCTGGGCCATGCCGGTGATGACGCGCAGGTCGTGAGCTGCGCCGCCGATGCGGACGCGCTGCCGCTCAAGGGCAAGGTGGGTCTGGTTGTGCAGACCACCCAAACCGCGCAGAACCTGGCCGAGGTTGTGGCCTCCATCACCCCGCGCGTGCAGGAACTGCGCGTGATCAACACCATCTGCGCAGCCACGAGCGAGCGCCAGCAGGCAGCAGCCACACTTGCCAACCGCTGCGACTGCATGGTCGTGGTGGGCGGCAAGAACTCGGGTAACACCCGCCGCTTGGCGCAGATTTGCGCCGACGTCTGCGAGCGCACACATCACATCGAGGAAGCTTCCGAGCTTCAGGCCACGTGGTTTACCGACGCTCACCACATCGGCATCACCGCCGGAGCCTCCACCCCGCAAGAACACATCGAGCGCGCCGTCGAGCGCATTAAGGAGCTTTGCCGCTAATCATGGACCAGACCGTACCCGCATACGCCGCCGAGGTGGCCGATTACGGGCGCAGCCGCGACCCCGAGCCGGGTGAGGGCGCGCTCGTTAAAAACGTGCGCCCCGAATCGCCCGCATGGGATGTGGGTATCGAGCCGGGTATGCGCGTGCTCACGGTCAACGGCGAGCAACTGACCGATATGATCGTGTGGCTCTGGGAGGCAGATGACGACACCGTCGAGCTGGAGGTTTACGATCCGCGCGACGGCACCGTCACCCCCGTTGAGCTCGATCGCTTTCCCGGCGAGGACTGGGGTCTGGAGTTCGATGGCCCCATCTTCGATGGCATGCGCACCTGCGTAAACGCCTGCGTGTTCTGCTTTATGGCCATGCTGCCCAAGGGCGGTCGCTCCACGCTCTACATCCGCGACGACGACTATCGCCTGAGCTTTTTACAGGGCAACTTTGTCACGCTCACGAACCTCACCGACGAAGATGTTCAAAACGTCATCCAACGCAACATGAGCCCCATGAACGTGTCGGTCCATGCCGTGAGCCCCGACGTCCGCCGCCGCATGATGGGCCGCAACGCCCAGCGCGGCATGGACGTGCTCGAGACCATCATGGCCGCCGGCATCGAGATTCACGCGCAGATCGTGTTGTGCCCCGGCATGAACGACGGCGAGGAGCTGCAAAAGACCCTGCGCTTTTGCGAGGAGCACGAGCAGATCACGAGCCTGGGCATCGTGCCGCTGGGCTTTACCAAGCACCAGAATCGCTTTACCTGGTCATACAGCGACAAGCCCGAGCTGGCGCGCGAGACCATCGCCATGATCCGGCCCTACCAGGACCGTGCCTTCGAGCGCTTTGGCCGCCACACTTTCCAGATGAGCGACGAGTTCTACCTGGATGCCGGCATCGATCCTCCCGAGGCGGACTTTTACGACGGCTACCCGCAGTACTACGACGGCATCGGCATGATCCGCTCCTATCTGGACGAGACCGACGATGTGCTTGCTGCCGATGCCGAGCGCCTGGCCCGCGTCCGAGAGGCGATTGCCGCCCGTGGCCAGCGCCTGCTGTGCCTCTCGGGCGCCAGCGCGCGCGATACGGTGGCGCGTTTTGTGGAATCGCCGCAGGGCCTTGCCGGTGCCGTCACGGCCATCAAAAACCGTTACTTTGGCGGCAACGTGGACGTGACCGGCCTCATCGTCGCCTGCGACATCCTGGAGCAGCTGCCGCAGGACCTCTCGGGGGTTATGCTCTTTGTGCCTAAGCTCATGTTCAACGCCGACGGTATGACCCTTGACGAGTATCATCGTGACGAATTACTCGCAAGCCTTACCGGTCGCGGCGCCGAGGTTCATGTGGTATCGACCATGCCGCATGAGCTGCTCGATACCCTGGAGCACATCCTTGGCATAACGCCCGCCAATTCAACTATTCCCGCTGACCCTACCCATTAAAGGAGAGCAGATGAAACCTATCGTCGCCGTCGTCGGACGCCCCAACGTGGGCAAGTCCACGCTCGTTAACCGCCTGGCCCAAACCTCGGACGCCATCGTCCACGAGTCCCGCGGCGTTACGCGCGACCGCTCGTATCACACGGCCGATTGGAACGGCCGCGAGTTCACCATCGTCGACACAGGCGGTATCGAGCCGCTCAAGAGCGACGACGTCTTTGCCACGTCCATCCGTGACCAGGCCCTCGCCGCCGCCGAGGAAGCCGCCGTCATCCTGTTTGTGGTCGACGGCCGCACCGGCGTCACCGAGGAGGACGAGTCGGTCGCCCGCATGCTCAAGCGCTGCGACAAGCCGGTCTTTCTGCTGGTGAACAAGCTCGACAACCCCGATCGCGAGAATGACAACATCTGGGAGTTCTATTCGCTCGGCATTGGTGAGCCCACGCCGCTCTCGGCCCTGCATGGCCACGGCACGGGCGACCTGCTCGACGACATCGTGGCCCTGTTGCCCGAGGAGGAAGACGAGGTCGCCGACGCGTTCCCCGATGCGCTGAATGTGGCCATCATCGGCCGCCCCAACGCCGGTAAGTCCTCTCTGTTCAACCGCATCTTGGGCGCCGACCGCTCCATCGTGTCCAACATCGCCGGCACCACGCGCGATGCCATCGACACCGTCGTCGAGCGCAACGGCAAGCACTACCGCATGGTCGACACCGCGGGCATTCGCAAGAAGAGCACCGTGTACGAGAACATCGAGTACTACTCCATGGTCCGCGGCCTGCGTGCCATCGACCGCGCCGACGTGGCGCTGCTCGTCGTCGACGCCTCCGTGGGCGTCACCGAGCAAGACCAGAAGGTCATGGGCTTGGCCATCGAGCGCGGCTGCGCCATCGTGGTGCTGCTCAACAAGTGGGACCTGCTCGACGACGACCGTAAGCGTGAGGCCTGCATGGAGACCGTCGACCGCCGTCTGGGCGTCATGGCTCCCTGGGCCCAGTACCTGCGCATTTCGGCCCTGACCGGCCGCAGCGTCGAGAAGATCTGGGCGATGGTAGACGCGGCCGAAAAGACGCGCTCGCAAAAGATCAGCACCTCGCGCCTCAACACGTTCCTCACCGACCTGCGCGAGTTTGGCCACACCGTGGTGGACGGCAAGCGCCGCCTGCGCATGCACTACGTGACCCAGACGGGCGTCAACCCGCCAACTTTCACGTTCTTCGTCAACCACAGCGACCTGGTCAACGACACCTACCAGCGCTACGTGGAGAATCGTATGCGCTCGACCTTCGATTTTTCCGGCACGCCCATTCGACTCTTCTTTAGGAAGAAGGAGCAAAAGGATGCATAATCCGATTCTGCTGACCGCCATCTGCGCCGTGGTCTCGTTCTTTATCGGAGCGATTCCGTTTGGCTTGATCCTGGGCCGCGTGTTCAACCACACCGACATTCGCAAGGCGGGCTCTGGCAACATCGGCACCACCAACGCCCTGCGCGTGGCCGGCCCCAAGGTGGCCGCGCTCACGCTGCTGCTCGACTGCCTTAAGGGCGCCATCTGCGTTCTTATCGCCCGTCCGCTCATCGCGAGTGTGGGCTATGGCTTTCCGCCGAGCATCATGGCTCCCGGTGCCCCCGGCGACTGGATGCTCGGTGTCATCTGCCTGGCAGCGGTATGGGGCCACATCTTCTCGCCCTACCTCAACTTCCATGGCGGCAAGGGTATTGCCGTGGGCTTGGGCGTCATCCTCGCCTGGTACTGGCCCATCGGACTTTCGCTGCTGGGCATTTTTATCGTGGCCGTCGCCATCACCAAGTTTGTGTCGGTGGGCTCGCTTGCCGCGGCCATCGGTCTTCCCATCGCCGTCTGCGCGGTCTTTCCGTACAGCAGCCTGGGACTTAAGTTTTGCATGGCGCTGATCGGCATCACCGTGGTGTGGGCCCATCGTGCGAACATCAAAAAGCTCATGACGGGTAAGGAGTCCAAGCTCTCGTTTACCAAGCGCGTCACCGAGCCCGACGATAAGTAGGAGAGAGTCATGAATGTTGCGCTGATTGGCTCCGGCTCCTGGGGAACCGCCGTCGCAGGCCTTGCCGCCGCGCGAGCTGAGCACGTGACCATGTGGGCCCATAGCAAGCAGACGGCCGCTGGCATCAATGCCGAGCACCGCAATCCCCGGTATCTGGTGGACTACGAGCTACCCGGCAACGTTGTCGCCACGACGGACCTGGCGCAGGCGCTTGACGGCGCCGAGGCCGTCATCTTTGCCGTGCCCTCCACGCACCTGCGCAACGTATGCCATCAGGCGGCGCCCTTCATCGCCGCCGACACCCCGGTGCTCTGCCTCACCAAGGGTATTGAGCCCGAGTCCGGCCTGCTCATGAGCGAGGTCATCGCCAGCGAGATCGGCAACGAAGCGCGTGTGGCGGCACTCTCGGGCCCCAACCATGCCGAGGAGATCTGCCGCGGCGGACTTTCTGCCGCCGTCATTGCCAGCAAAGACCCGCAGATAGGGGAGACCTTTAAGGACCTGCTCCTATCCACGGCCTTCCGCATCTACCTGTCGCAGGACATAACCGGCGTCGAGGTTTGCGGCGCCATGAAAAATGTCATCGCCATCGTGTGCGGCATCTCCGCAGGCACCGGCGCGGGCGACAACACGCTCGCCCTTATCATGACGCGCGGCCTGGCCGAGATCAGCCGCTTGGTGCATGCCCGTGGCGGGCAGGCCATAACATGCATGGGCCTTGCCGGCATGGGAGACCTCATCGCCACCTGCACCTCGGAGCATTCGCGCAACCGCACCTTTGGCTACGAGTTTGCCCACGGTGTGTCGCTCGACGAGTATCAGGGGCGCACGCACATGGTGGTTGAAGGCGCCGTTGCGGCCCGCAGCGTCAGCGAGCTCGCCCGTTCACTGGGCGTAGACATTCCGCTCACCTTTGCCGTGGAGCAAACGCTCTACAACGGTGTTACTTTGGATAGGGCGCTCGAGATTCTCACCGACCGCGTCCCATCGCAGGAGTTCTACGGACTCACCGATTAGCGCAGAAAGGCTACTACCATGGGTTCCATTAAAATCGCTCCGTCCATCCTTTCGGCCGACATGGCCAACCTCAAGGGCGAGCTCGACAAGATCGCCGGTGCCGACTTTGTGCACTTCGATGTCATGGATGGCCACTTTACCGGCAACCTCACCTTTGGCATTGACATCCTCAAGGCTGTCAAGCGCTCCACCGACGTGCCGGTCGACGCACACCTCATGGTGTCGAACCCCGACGAGACGGTCGATTGGTACGCCGACGCCGGTGCCGATATGATCACCGTTCACTACGAGGCCTCTACACACCTGCACCGCACGCTCACGCACCTGCAGCAGCGCGGCGTCAAGGCCGGCGTGGTGCTCAACCCCGCAACGCCCGTCTGCGTGCTCGAGAGCATCATCGACGTCGTCGATATGGTGCTGCTGATGAGTGTGAACCCCGGCTTTGGCGGCCAGAGTTTTATCCCGGGCACTCTGCATAAGCTCCACGAGCTCAAGGCCATGTGCGAGCGTCACGGCGTGTCGCCCATGATCGAGGTCGACGGGGGCATTTCTTCCAAAAACATCGCCGAGGTCGTCAAGGCCGGCGCCAACGTGCTGGTGGCCGGTTCCGCCGTATTTAAGTCCGAAGATCCCGCCGCCGAGGTTGCGCTGCTGCAGAAGCTGGGCAACGAGGCCGTACAGGAGGCATAAACCCTTATGACCGCAGGTCAAAACCGCATACCCGTGAATCTTGACTATGCCGCCTCGACGCCCATGCGCGCCGAGGCGCTCCTTGCGCAGCGCGAATATGACGACAGCGAGCTTGCCGGCGTCAACCCCAACTCGCTGCATTCGCTCGGCCGCAAGGCCGCTGCGCGCCTGGAAGTGGCGCGTCGCGAGATCGCCCGCAGCTTTGGCGCGCGCGTCCGCCCGTCCGAGATTATCTTGACCAATGGCGGCACCGAGGCAAACCAGCTGGCGCTCCTCGGACTTGCCGAGGGCGCCCGTCAACACGACCGCAAGCGCAACCGCGTGATCGTATCTGCCATCGAGCACGATTCGATCCTGGACAACCTGCCGCTGCTGCGTGCCGCGGGCTTTACCGTCGACCTGGTGCAGCCCTGCCGTGCGGGCTACATTGAGCCTGCCGCGCTTGTCGAGCTGCTCGGCGACGATGTGGCGCTCGTGAGCATTATGGCAGCCAACAACGAGACCGGCGTGGTGCAGCCCATCCGCGGGCTGGCCGCCGCCGCGCATACCGTGGGCGCCCTGTTCCACACCGATGCCATCCAGGGCTATTTGCATATTCCGCTCGATGTCACCGAGCTGGGCGTCGATGCCACGACCGTTGCCGCACATAAGATCGGCGGCCCTGTGGCATCCGGCGCGCTCTACCTTAAGAACCGCACGCCGCTGCGACCCCGAACTCTTTGGCGGTGGACAGGAAGCCGGCCGTCGCGCCGGTACGCAGGACCTGCGCACACAGCTCGCCTTTGCCGCTGCCGCCCGCACGCTGGCGCCCCATGTGGCCCAGGAGCGTGCGACGCTGCAAGCCCTTTCCGACAAGCTCTACGCCACGCTTACGGCACATCCGCGCGTTCATGCCACCATGGGCGACTACGCGCAGGCCGACCGCCTGCCCGGCATGGTATCGATCTACATTGACGGCATGGACTCCGAGGAGCTCATCATCAAGCTCGACGCCGCCGGTTTTGAGGTGTCGGCAGGCTCGGCATGCTCGAGCGGCAGCATGGACCCCAGCCACGTTTTGAGCGCGATGGGCATCGGTCGCGAGCAGGCACTGGGCGCACTGCGCATTTCCTTCGACGACCGCGTGAATCCGGGAGATCTGAACGACTTTGCCCAGACGCTGCTTTCGATCGTAGGTGCCGCATGATCGTCGCCGAGCTCGAGCGTGCATTGCTGGCGCGCTACCCCAAGGCGGACGCCGAACCCTGGGACCACGTAGGCTTATCCGTTGGCGACCCTGACGACGAGATCCGCGGCGTTGCCTGCGCGCTTGACGCCACCAGGGCCAACGTGCACCGCGCCTTGGCAGCCGGAGCCAACGTGTTGCTCACGCATCATCCCGTCTACATCAAGGCGCCCGAGGCATTTTGCCCGCCCAGCGCGACACGTCCCCAGTGCAGTGCGGCGCTCTACGAGGCGGCCCGTTGTGGGGTGAGCATTATCTCGCTCCACACCAACCTGGACCGCTCGTATGAGGCGCGCGTTCGCCTGAGTGAGTTGCTGGGCGCTGAGCCCATGAGCTCACTGGAGCATGTGGACGACCCCGAGGCCTGCGGCCTGGGAGCCCTTACGACACTCGACGAGCCCTGCAGCCTGCGAGACCTTGCCACTCGCGCCGCCACGGCGTTTGGCAGCGACCCCCGCGTGTGGGGCGAGGCCGATCGCCCGTGCCGGACCGTCGCCATTTTGGGCGGCTCCCTGGGCGACTTTGGCGACCTTGCCATCGCCGCCGGCGCAGATGTCATCGTGACGGGCGAGGCGGGCTACCACGTGGCGCAAGACCTTGCCTTGCGCGGGCTGCCGGTGATCTTGCTCGGTCACGACCGCTCCGAGGAGCCGTTCGTTGATATCTTGATGAACTCTGCAGTTGATGCCGGGGTCGACCCCCGTCATGCGATTAAAATACTGAACACTTGCCAATGGTGGACTGTGACAAAAGGAGAGAACTTATGAGCGCCGGCGCTACGCTACTCAAGCTGCAACAGATCGATTTGGAACTCGCCCGCAACAAGAGCGAACTTGCCAATATGCCGGAGCTCAAGGAGCTCGCTTCCAAGCGCAAGACCTACGTTAAGCTCAAGACCGAGATGACCAAGCTCTACGCCCAACGCAAGGACCTGGATATTGAGCTCGACGACCTCAACACCACCGAGATCCAGACCAACAACGCTATCGAGGCTGCCAAAAAGCGTCACGTCGATGGTTCTGATTACCGCGAGGTGCAGGACCTGGAGAATGAGCTTGCCACCCTGGCAAAGCGTCTGGACAAGATCGAGCACACCCGCAAGGATGTTCTTGTCGCCCATAAGGAGGCGCTCGACCGCGAGGCCCGCGCGCAGGCAATCATCGCCAAGTTCGAGGAGGGTGTGAAGGCCGACACCAAGGCCGCCCGCGCCAAGGCCGCCGACCTCCAGGCACAGATTGACGCCGCCACTAAGGAGCGTACCGCGCTTGCCGCCACGCTGCCGACCGACGTGCTCACCGACTACGAGCGCCTGCTCAAGCAGTTCCGCGGCCTGGCTGTCGAGACCATCAAGGGCAACATTCCCACCATCTGCCACACCGCGCTCCAGGCATCGTCCATGAGCGACCTCAACCACGACGGTAGCGAGATCGCGCACTGCCCGTATTGCCACCGTCTGCTGGTGCTTCCCAGCAAGGAAGCTTAAATGATGACGGCGGCATCCAACAATTCAATGCAACTTGAGGGAAAAACGATCCTGCTGGGCATTACCGGCGGGATCGCCGCCTATAAGTCGTGCAATATCGTGCGCCTGCTGCAAAAGCACGGCGCGCGCGTCAAGGTCGTTATGAGCGAGCATGCCACCGAGTTTGTGGGGCCGCTCACCTTCCGCGCGCTCACCAACGAACCGGTCGCGGTGGGCCTTTTCGACGACCCCTCCGACCCCATCCACCACATTTCGCTGGCACAGGAGCCCGATCTGGTGGTCGTGGCGCCCGCGACGGCCAATATCATCGCCAAGATGGCAAACGGCATCGCCGATGACCTCATCTCCACCACGCTGCTTGCCACGCCGCGACCCATCGTGATCGCCCCTGCCATGAACAACGGCATGTGGAAGGCGCCGGCGACGCAGGCCAATATGGCCGCGCTGCGCGAACGTGGTGTCCATGTGGTGGGACCCGGCAGCGGCTACCTTGCCTGCGGCGACGTGGACACGGGACGCATGAGCGAGCCCGAGGACATCGTCGAGGCCGTCTGCGAGGTGCTGAACCCCGTCCCGCAAGACCTGGCAGGCAAGCGCATTATGATAACCGCCGGCCCCACGCACGAGCCGATCGACCCCGTGCGCTTTATCGGCAACAGATCGTCGGGCAAGATGGGCATCGCCCTGGCGGGAGAGGCCGCTCGCCGCGGTGCTGCGGTTACGCTTGTGCTGGGGCCGACATCGCTCGATGTTCCCCGCGGCGTGGAGTTCGTGCGCGTGCAGACCGCCGCAGAGATGCTGCAGGCGGCGCTGGGCGCCTTCCAGACGGCCGATGCGGCCATTTGCGCGGCCGCTGTCGCCGACTACACCCCCGCAGCCCCTGCCGACCATAAGCTCAAAAAGGCCAACGAACGATTGGATCACATTGAACTGGTCGAGACAGTCGATATCTTGGCCGAGCTTTCGCGCCAAAAGGGGGAGCGGTGCGTGATCGGCTTTGCGGCTGAGACCGATAACGTCGTGGAGTACGCTCGGCGAAAGCTCGCCCGCAAGGGTTGCGACGCCATTATCGCCAACGATGTCTCGCGCGCCGATTCGGGCTTTGGAACCGATACCAACAAGGCCTGGATCGTGAGCACAGCGGGTACGCAAGAACTTCCCGTTCTAACAAAACCCCAGCTCGCGGATACAATTTTGGACTTGCTTCAAAATTTGTAAAAAAGTTCTTGCACAAGGGCAAAGTTTCGGGTTAATATACTCCCTGTTGCGAGCGAGAGCAGCGCAACAAACAAAAGCTTCGGGACGTGGCGCAGCTTGGTAGCGCACTTGACTGGGGGTCAAGGGGTCGCTGGTTCGAATCCAGTCGTCCCGACCAGAAGTTTGCAGGTCAGGCACCTAGTGCCTGACCTTTTTTGTTTTAAGTAATTGTTTAATTTTCAGTAAGCAATAGGGTGCCAAAAATCTACCTACGCGATAATCGCCTTTTGCGGCTACTTGCGCGTTTTGCACGCGCTTGAGCCGATTTATTAACGCGATATGAATCTACATACGCGTAGCTGGTATACAGCCGAATACAGGCTGTATTTATCGCGGCGATTTACGTAGATATAGCGACTGTAACGAACAAGCGTGTCGCTGTATTTATTCCAGTAGTTCACTTGATCGGTGGACAAGTGGGCTGTTGCAACGAAACGCCAAGCGGATGGGCTCTATACGAGGATGCCGCAGGAGTAATGGCGGGGGAGTGCGGCAGGCGCTCTGAGAGCCGCTGTGTGACCCCATTTCTCCTCAAACCGATAACCTATGCCACAAACATCAAACCGTTCGAGTAACCGCCAATCAGAACCACCCTTAAAAAGGGTGGTTTGCTCTTAGGGTATAACCCACGGGCCCCGGGCTCGCGTCTAAAGGCGCGGGCCCGGACTTCGTCCAGGCCTAGTGCATCTTGACCCGCGGCGCGCCGG
>ENA-OQBL01000611-OQBL01000611.1-human-gut-metagenome-genome-assembly--contig:-NODE-611-length-17999-cov-2.279599_pt1 | contig 17999 bp, 20 predicted proteins | sample MGYA00242747_ERZ504553 | MGnify/ENA primary metagenome ERZ504553 (study PRJEB26092, sample SAMD00036240) | human gut metagenome | host: Homo sapiens | study: EMG produced TPA metagenomics assembly of...
GTCATTCAAGTGCTGTAATATTACAGTATTTAATGATTGCTTGTATTTTATCAGTATGCTATAATCTCGATATGCAAATCTAGTTTTAGAAAATTCAGTATAGAATACGGAGGAAGAAAATATGTTTAGTTTTGACTATGTGAAGGATTTTGATCCGGAAGTTGCAAAAGCGATGGAAGATGAACTCGGAAGACAGAGAAATAATTTGGAGTTGATCGCTTCAGAGAACTTAGTATCCGAAGAGTTATGGCAGCAATGGGAAGTCATCTTACAAATAAATATGCAGAAGGATATGCCTGGAAAACGTATTATGGTGGATGTCAGTATGTTGATGTTGTAGAGAATCTGGCAATCGAGAGAGCAAAAAGAATTGTTTGGATGTGAGTATGTTAATATCCAGACCTCATTCCGGCGCACAGGCCAACATGGCAGTATTCTTTGCAGTAATGAATCTGGGAGATACTTACATGGGAATGAACCTTGATCATGGCGGACATTTAACACATGGAAGCCCTGTAAATATGTCTGGTAAGAACTATCATTGTGTACCTTATGGTGTGAATGATGAAGGAGTGATCGATTACGATAAAGTAAGAGAAATAGCTTTAGAGTGTCATCCAAAGATGATCATTGCTGGTGCAAGCGCCTATGCAAGAAAGATTGAATTTTAAGAGAATGCGTGAAATTGCAGATGAAGTTGGAGCAGTATTAATGGTAGATATGGCTCATATCGCAGGTTTAGTAGCTGCAGGTCTTCATGAGAGCCCAATCCCATACGCACACGTTACAACAACAACAACTCATAAGACACTTCGTGGGCCAAGAGGTGGTATGATTTTATCAAGCGATGAGGTAAATAAAAAATACAACTTCAATAAAGCTATCTTCCCAGGAATCCAGGGTGGTCCTTTAATGCATGTAATAGCAGGTAAGGCAGTATGTTTCAAGGAAGCATTAGACCCATCATTTAAGGAATACGCTAAGAACATTGTTGATAATGCTTCAGCTTTAGCTAATGGTTTAACAAGCAGAGGATTCGACCTTGTTTCAGGCGGTACAGATAACCACCTTTGCCTTCTTGACCTTCGTGGAACTAATGTAACCGGCAAGGAACTTGAAAACAGACTTGACGAGGTTCATATTACTCTTAACAAGAATACCGTTCCTAATGAGCCTCTTTCACCGTTTGTTACCTCAGGTGTTCGTATCGGTACTCCTGCCGCTACAACAAGAGGTCTTAATACAGACGATATGGACAAGATTGCAGAATATATCACTCTTGCAGTTATTGATTTTGATAATAATAAGGATTATATCACAAACGGCGTTGCCGAGATTTGCGCTAAATATCCTCTTTACGAGTAATTTAAAGAAGTGATATATATGAAAGTATTGTTAATTGAAATACTGAAATTTTTTCTTCGCATTATCTATGCGCCGATTAAGCTTTTTTAAAACTAAGGACAGAATAGTTTTATCTTTCAAGGCAAAGCAACGATAAAAGTCTCGATATGAGACTTCTTGAAAAAGAAATTGATAAGCAATGTCCTAATACCGAGCAGGTTTTCAGGCTCAAAATGATACCTGAAAGCCTTGGCGGTAAAATATCGTATTGCTTTTCTGTTATCGGCGATATGTATTATCTTGCTACCTCTAAGGTCGCAATCCTTGATACTTATTCAATTACAGTTTCTTGCTTAAAGCATAAGAAAAGCTTAAAGGTTATTCAAATGTGGCACGCTTTTGGGGGCACTTAAAAAATTCGGGCTTCAAAGTGTCGGCACTAAAGAGGGCAGGGACGAGAAAATCAGCCGTGCAATGTGTATGCATAAAAATTACGACTATGTTCTCTCTCCAAGCAAAAAAACAGCTAAGTTTTATATGGAGGCTTTCGGTTGCGATAATTCTAAAATAAAGATTTGTTCGCTTCCGAGAGTTGACGATATATTGACTGATAATAATGCCGCTCAAGATTTTTTACCGAAAATCCGGGATTGAGCCACGATAAGATTGTTCTTTATCTTCCTACTTTCAGAGAAAGAGATGCTTATATTGCCGAGCAGCTTAAGGTAGAATTTCGTGATGTTGACGGCTACCGTTTAATTATAAGCGCTCATCCTCTTTTTTCCAAAATTAAAATTGAGAATGAGTTTTCATACAGCGGTGATTTCTCGACTTATGATTTAATGAAAATTGCCGATGTTATTATTACCGATTATTCGGCTTGTGCATTTGAGGCAAGTGTTCTTATGAAACCGCTTTATTTCTTCGTTCCTGATTATGATGAATATTCAAGCGAACGTGGAATTAATGTTGACCTCAAAAGGAAATGCCGAGTGCTACATTTGAAAATGCAGAAGAACTTGTAAATGCCATTAAATTAAATAATTATGATTTTGATATGCTTTACAAATTCAAATGCGAATATGTTGAAAATACTAAGGCTAACAATGCAGAAATACTTGCTAAGTTTGTTTCTATGTTGCTCAAAGCTTAGAATTTATATTAAAGAAGGCAAAAACAATGGAATATACGTTTTCTGATAAAATATCTTCTCTTCAGCCAAGCGCTATAAGAGAGATACTTAAGGCAACGGCTGATCCTAAAATTATTCCTCTTGCAGCAGGTAATCCGGCACCCGATGCTTTTCCTGTAGAAGAGGTTAGGGCTATTGCTGCTCAAATTCTTGATTCTCGCCCTATAGATGCACTTCAATACGGTGTGTCTGAGGGATATCAGCCACTTCGTGATACTGTCAAAAAGTGGATGAGCAATCACGAAAATATCGGCAGAGATTTTGACGATATTATTATCGTATCGGGCGCTACTCAGGTTATGGATTTAACTACAAAGGTGCTTTGCAACGAAGGCGATACCGTTATTTGCGAAGAACCGTCGTTTATCGGCTCGCTTAATTGCTTTCGCTCATACGGCTGTAAGCTTAAAGGTGTTCCTGTCGAGGCTGACGGAATGAATGTTGAACTTCTCGAGCAAGCACTTAAAACAACGCCTAACGCTAAATTTATTTATACCATTCCTAATTTTCAAAATCCGTCGGGTGCTACAATGTCACTTGAAAAGAGAAAAAAACTTTATGAACTTGCTAAGCAGTACAAAGTTATGATCTTGGAGGATAATCCATACGGCGATTTGAGAGTTTGCGGCGAAGCACTTCCTACAATTAAGTCTACGGATGAGGACGGAATTGTTATTTATGCCGGCTCATTTTCAAAAATACTTTCACCGGGCTTGCGTGTGGCATATTGTATTGCTCCTCAAAAGGTTATCGCTAAAATGACAGTCGGCAAGCAGGCTTCGGATGTTCATACTCCTTGCCTTAATCAAATGATTGTTGACGAATGGTTTAAGCAGTATGACGTTGATGCTCATATTAAGCATATTCAGGATATTTACAGAAATAAGCTTAATCTTATGTGTGACTGTATTGATGAACACCTCGGCGATTTTGTGGAGTACGTTAAGCCGCAGGGCGGTCTTTTCGTATGGTGCAAGCTTCCTGACGATGTCGATATGCTCGACTTTGTTAAAAAAGCAGTTGAAAAGAATGTTGCTGTCGTTCCCGGCAATGCGTTTTTAATGGACGATACGCAAGAATCACATTTCATTCGCCTTAATTTTTCAACCCCAAGTGATGACGGCATTATCAATGGAGTTAAGGCTTTGGGCGAAGTAGCTAAATCATATAGATAATCGGAGAATAACTATGGCAGAAGAAATTAAAAAAAGAACGTAAAAAAAATGAAGTCTTTCACTTATTCAGCCGACCTCTGTTCCGACTTTGGGTAACTATCTCGGCGCTATGCGTGGCTGGAAAGATTTTCAGGATGATTTTGATACAGTTTTCGGCATTGCCGATTTACACTCAATTACAGTAAGGCAGGACCCGCAAAAGCTCAGAACTCAAACTACTCAACTTTATGCGCTTCTTATGGCTACGGGTCTTGACCCTGATAAGAGTATCCTCTTTATTCAGTCGCACGTGCCTCAGCATTCTCAGCTTGCTTGGATTCTTAATTGCTACACTCAATTCGGTGAGCTTAACAGAATGACGCAGTTTAAGGATAAATCTCAGCAGCACGCAGACAACGTTAATGCAGGTCTTTTCACTTATCCGTCGCTTATGGCTGCCGATATTCTTCTTTATCAGGCAGATGTTGTGCCTGTCGGTGTTGACCAAAAGCAGCATCTTGAAATTACAAGGGATATTGCAGAACGCTTTAACGGAATTTACGGCAATGTGTTTACCATTCCTGAACCTTATATTACTAAGACTGCTGCTAAGGTTATGAGCCTTGCTGACCCAACAAGAAAGATGAGTAAGTCTGACCCTAACCCTAAGGGCACTGTTTATCTTACTGATGAGCCTAATGTAATTATGAAGAAGTTTAAGAGCGCAGTAACAGACAGCGAAATGAGTGTTCGTTATGCCGACGGTAAAGACGGAATCAATAATCTTATGTCAATTTATTCCGCCGTTACAGGCAAGGATTTTGATACTATCGAATCGGAATTTGCAGGAAAGGGCTATGGCGATTTCAAGACAGCGGTAGGCGAAGCTGTTGTTGCCGAGCTTGAACCTGTGCAAAAGCGCTATAATGAGTTTATGAAAGATAAAGCATATCTTCAGGAAAAATGGACTCAGGGTGCAGACCTTGCTCAACGTGTATCTCAGCGCACACTTGACAAGGTAATGAAAAAGGTAGGCTTTGTGCTTAAATAATTTAATGTTTCTAAATATGATAAAAGCTCGTAAACCCTTGTGTTTACGGGCATTTTTTTGTATACTTTTTTGGCTTTCCTGAAAATGAATTTAAAAATTTTTCAAAAAAATACTAAAAACCTATTGACAAATAGGTAATGTAGTGTATAGTGTAGACATCACAGAAAAAACCTACAAACCACGTAGGTAATAAGGCGAATGTTAAAGGAGAGATTGTTATGACAAAAATCTATAGCAAATTAACAGTCGCAAATATTAAAAATCAACGAATGTGTTTTCGATGTTATATGTGATTATTCACGAAAAAATATTATAGCTTTTAATTTTAACTACTAAACATAAAAACAATTTTTAACATCGAAAGGAAATAACATTATGTCAGATTATAAATATCATTTTGAAACACTTCAGCTTCACGTAGGACAGGAAGAGCCGGATCCGGCTACAGATTCAAGAGCAGTTCCGATTTATCAGACTACTTCTTATGTATTCAAAAACAGCGACCACGCACAAGCAAGATTCGGTCTTGCAGATGCGGGTAACATTTACGGCAGACTTACAAATTCAACTCAGGACGTTTTTGAAAAGAGAGTTGCGGCTCTTGAGGGCGGTGTAGCTGCTCTTGCAACAGCTTCCGGTGCAGCGGCACTTGCTTATACATTTCAGGCTCTTGCTCAGGCAGGCGACCACATTGTATCGGCTAAGACAATCTACGGCGGCACATATAACTACCTTGAGCACACATTTTCGCAGTTTGGTGTAAACACAACATTTGTTGACCCTGACGACCTTTCAAATTTTGAAAATGCTATTCAGGATAACACAAAGGCAATCTTTATCGAAACACTCGGTAATCCTAATTCAAATCTTGTTGATATTCAAAAGCTTGCAGATATTGCTCATTCACACAATATTCCGCTTGTTATAGATTCAACCTTTGCAACACCTTATCTTTAAGACCTATTGAATACGGCGCAGATACGTTGTGCACAGTGCAACTAAATTTATCGGCGGTCACGGCACAACACTCGGCGGTGTAATCGTTGACAGCGGCAACTTTGATTGGAAAGCAAGCGGAAAATATCCGCAGATTGCAGACCCTAACCCAAGCTATCACGGTGTATCATTCCAAGAGGCAGCAGGTCCTGCGGCATTTGTAACATATATTCGTGCTATCATTCTTCGTGATACAGGTGCTACAATTTCACCGTTTAACGCATTCCTTCTTCTTCAGGGACTTGAAACTCTTTCGCTTCGTGTTGAGCGTCACGTTGAGAACACAAAGAAGGTTATTGAATATCTTGTTAATAACCCAAAGGTTGAAAAGGTTAATCACCCAAGCGTAGATTCAAGATATAAGGACCTTTACAATAAATACTTCCCTAACGGAGCAGGTTCTATCTTTACATTTGAAATCAAAGGCGGAGAGGCTGAAGCTAAGAAGTTTATCGACAGCTTAAAAAATTTTCTCAATCCTTGCAAATGTAGCAGACGTTAAATCACTCGTTATTCACCCTGCAACCACAACACACAGCCAGCTTAGTCCCGAAGAGCTTGCTGAGCAGGATATTAAGCCTAATACAATCAGACTTTCTATCGGTACAGAGCATATTGACGATATTATTCACGATCTCGACGAAGCTTTCGCCGCAATCGACTAATTTTAAATTATTTGATTAATTATTAAGGAGATTATTTATTATGGCTATCTATAAATCAGCACTCGACCTTGTAGGCAATACACCTCTTCTTGAGGTTACACATTTTGAAAAAGACAACAATCTTGAAGCAACAGTTCTTGTTAAGCTTGAATACTTTAACCCGGCAGGCTCTGTTAAGGACAGAATTGCTAAGGCAATTATCGAAGATGCAGAAAAGACAGGCAAGCTTAAGCCTGACTCGGTAATTATTGAGCCTACAAGCGGTAACACGGGTATCGGTCTTGCATCTGTTGCAGCAGCAAAGGGTTACAGACTTATTATCACAATGCCTGAAACCATGAGCGTTGAAAGACGCAATCTTATGAAAGCATACGGCGCAGAACTTGTTCTTACAGACGGTGCAAAGGGTATGAAGGGTGCTATTGCTAAGGCAAATGAGCTTGCCGAGGAAATTCCTAACAGCTTTATCGCAGGTCAGTTTACAAACCCTGTAAACCCGGCTACTCATAAGGCAACAACAGGTCCTGAAATTTGGAACGATACCGAAGGTAAGGTTGATATCTTTATTGCAGGTGTCGGCACCGGCGGTACTCTTTCAGGCGTAGGCGAATACCTTAAGAGCAAAAATCCGGACGTTAAGATTGTTGCAGTTGAGCCTGCTACTTCTCCTGTTCTTTCAAAGGGCACGGCAGGTCCTCATAAAATTCAAGGTATCGGCGCAGGCTTTGTTCCCGATACTCTTAACACAAAGATTTATGACGAAATTATCACGGTTGAAAATGAGGATGCATTCGCAACAGGTAAGGCATTTCCTAAGCAGGAGGGTGTACTTGTAGGTATTTCAAGCGGTGCGGCTCTTTGGGCAGCTAAGGAGCTTGCTAAAAGACCTGAAAATAAAGGTAAGACAATTGTTGCTCTTTTGCCTGATACAGGTGACAGATATCTTTCAACTCCGCTTTTCAGCGAGTAATAAACATAGATATAATATTTCCCTTATATCATTAAATCGAGGCTCGGACTTAACGGTTCGGGTCTTGATTTTTTCCTTTATGCTCAAATGACACCGCTATATTTTAAAAAAAATTTTGATAAAATCAGCGAAATATAATAAAATTCATAATTTTTTATTGATATTAATTTGACAAAGTGTTAAAATCTATAATAGGCAAATTTGGAACATTTTAAATTTTCATATATGCTCTGTCACATTTTCAAGGAGGGAAAAAACAGTGAACGACTCAAAAGCACTTAAAAGACTTGAAGCACTTTTTGATGACGGCTCATTTACCGAGATTGATGCTTACGCTAAATCGGCTGACGGTTCGGTTGAGGTTGTTGCCGGCTTCGGAACAGTAAACGAGTGCGCAGTATATGCGTTTTCACAGGATATTACTGTTGACGGCGGTGCTGTAAGTGTTGCACAGTGTGCTAAAATTAAAAAGATTTACGATCTTGCATTAAAAACCGGTTGTCCGGTTATCGGTGTGTATGATTCAAACGGTGTTAAGCTTACCGAGGGATTTGAGGTTATGAATGCCTATGGCGAGCTTGTTAAAGCATCAACATCAATGAGTGGCGTATGCCCTCAAATTTCTATTATCGCAGGCTCTTGCCTCGGTACATCTGCTCTTATTGCTAATATGGCTGATGTAGTTATAGCAGTTAAGGATGCTGATTTTTATGTAACTGCTCCGAGCGAGGTTACAGCCGAGGAAAGCTATGAAGCAGGAACAGTCGATGTTCTTTGTGATACTTTTGAAGAGGCAGTTGATGCTGCTAAGAATATTGCATCTCTTCTTCCGTCTAACAATATTTCTCCTGCTCCTCATTTTTGAGTTTGCAGCACCGAGCACTTTTGCTAATGACGGCGATGATGCTATGACTGTTATTAACAGTATTGCAGATGCAAATTCAGTTGTTGAACTTAAGGGCGGATATTCAGAAAGCAAATGCAAAACCGTTCTTGCAACCGTTATGGGAACAACAGTAGGTTTTGTTGCATTTGAGGGCGAGCCTATTTGCCCTTGCTGCTCATATAAGGCTGAGGCTATGGTTAAGCTTTGCGATGCTTATTCAATCCCTGTTGTTACATTGGTTAATGCAAACGGCGCAGTTAATAAGGCAGGCAAGGAAAATCAGTGCCTTACAGCGTTTACAAAGCTTACAAGCGCTTATGCTACCGCTACAACACCTAAGATTTCCGTTATCACCGGAAACGCAGTAGGTATTGCTTATATCGCTCTTGCAGGTAAGGGTGCTAATGCAGACTTTACATTCGCTTGGGATAAGAGCGTTGCATCACCGCTTCCGACTGAATCTGCTGTTCAGTTTTTGTTTAATGAAAGACTTGCAAACGGCGAAAGCAAGGAGGAACTTAAGAAGGAATATACAGAAAAGGTTGCTTCTCCGTTTACTGCCGCTGCTTGTGGTGCAGTTGATGATATTTTTGCTCCTGCCGATACTCGTGCAAAGGGTTATTGCCGCACTTGATATTCTTGCAGGAAAAAGAGAAAATACTTTACCGAGAAAACATTCTGTTAAATAATGGAGGATAATAATATGAAAAACTATACAATTACTGTAAACGGTACACCTTATAATGTAACTGTTGAAGAGGGCGCCGGCGCTCCTGTTGCCGCTGCTCCAGTAGCTGCACCGGCTGCCGCTCCTGCTCCTGCCGCAGCACCTGCTCCTGCACCGGCTGCTGCTCCTGCTCCTGCAGCTCAGGGCACAGCAGGTTCAGTTAAGGTTGAAGCTCCTATGCCGGGCACAATCCTTGATGTTAAGGTTTCAGTAGGCGATTCTGTTTCAAGCGGCTCTGTTCTTTGCATTCTTGAAGCTATGAAGATGGAAAACGAAATCGTTGCTCCTCAGGACGGCACTGTTGCTTCTGTTAATGTTGCTAAGGGCGACAGCGTTGAAGCAGGCCAGGTTATCATTACATTAAACTAAGAGGTGTCGTAAATGGCTAAAATCGGAATTACTGAAACAGTTCTCCGTGATGCTCATCAGTCTTTGATTGCAACACGTATGAGAACTGACGAATTTGAGGGCATTCTCGAAAAAATGGATAAAATCGGCTATCATTCACTTGAATGTTGGGGCGGTGCAACATTTGACAGTTGCCTTAGATTCCTTGATGAGGACCCGTGGGACAGGCTTCGTCTTATTCGTGAAAAAATGTCCTAATACAAAGCTCCAAATGCTTTTCAGAGGTCAGAATATGCTTGGTTATCGCCATTATTCTGATGAGCTTGTAGATTATTTTGTTAAAAAGAGTATTGATAACGGTATTGATATTTTGAGAATTTTCGACGCTCTTAACGACGTTCGTAATCTTCAAACAGCTATTGATGCCGCTAAGAAATACGGCGGTCACGTTCAGGCAGCTATTTCTTATACAACCGGTCCTGTTTTTGATATTGACTACTATTGCAATTATGCAAAGCAGCTTGAAAATGCAGGTGCTGATTCAATTTGTATTAAGGATATGGCAGGTCTTTTGACCCCTTACGGAACTTATGACCTTGTTAAGGCACTTAAGAGTACAGTTGATATTCCTGTTCAACTTCACTCTCACTATACTTCAGGCCTTGCTTCTATGGTACACCTTAAAGGTATTGAGGCAGGTGTTGATGTAATTGATACTGCCATGAGCCCGCTTGCTATGGGTACTTCTCACCCGGCTACAGAGTCTATGGTAGCTGCACTTAAGGGTACTGAATACGATACAGGTCTTGATATCAAGGCTCTTTCTGAAATCAGAGATTTCTTTACGCCTCTTCGTGAAAAATATCTTGCTTCAGGTCTTCTTGACCCCAAAATGCTTGGCGTTGACGCTAATACTCTTCTTTATCAGGTGCCGGGCGGTATGCTTTCTAACCTTGTTTCTCAGCTTAAGCAGGCAGGTAAGGCAGACAAGCTTGACGAGGTGCTTGCTGAGGTTCCGAGAGTAAGAAAGGATTCAGGTTATCCTCCGCTTGTTACTCCTACCTCTCAAATCGTTGGTACTCAGGCTGTATTCAACGTTATTATGGGCGAGAGATACAAGATGGTTACTAAGGAATTTAAGGATTTGGTTGCAGGTAAGTACGGTAAGACTCCTTGCGATATTGACCCGGATTTCCAAAAGAAGATTGTGGGCGATGATGAAATTATCACCTGCCGTCCTGCGGATCTTATTCATGATAAGATTGACGATTTCAAGGATGAAATTAAAGAGTATTATGAGCAGGAAGAGGATATCCTTTCGTATGCTCAGTTCGGTCAGGTTGCTATTAAATTCTTCCAAAAGAGAAGAGATAAAAAATACAACCTTGATGGCAAAGCATGAGGATTTTGAATCAAAGTTCACCCTGTTTAATTATTCAATAACTTAATAATAATTATGAAAGGTGTTGCATTAGCAACACCTTTTTATATATTTTATTAACATTATGTACTTTAATGTTTATATAATCATTAGCATTTGCATAATAAATGTCTAAAAATGTTCAGAGTTTGTGAACTTATTATGTATAAACTATTGCAAAATATTATATCTTGTGCTATATTAGCATTAGAGTACTGTTTGAATAATTATCATAAATAGGAGGAACTAAAAAGTGAAAGTAACATTTCCAAAAAGCTATTCGCATGCCTTATGGCTTTGATTATGGTGATGACTGTAATCCCATTCACAGCCGTTACCGCTTCGGCCGCTGAGGCAAAAAGCTCAAACATTGCGGAAACTGAGGCTAAATACCAAAAAAGCCCCATCAACAACCTTTACAGCCAAGAAGGGTATGAGTGAGGTTTCTTGGCTCAATAGCAGTGAAGTAACTACCACTGAAGGAACAACATATAAGCAGTCTTTTGCTCCGTCATCAAATGTACTTTATTGGCCGAGCGCTTATGTGGGAACAACAACTAATCTTGACGAGGGCGCAAACAGACTTAATTTAAAAAGTGTTTTATCCGTCGGCAGTATTGCTCTGGGACGGTAAAACAGACGTTTATATGCCTATTATGGCACTTGCTCAAAATACACAAAAAAGCAATCCTTTGGCATTTGACTCCGGCAGAACAATTTTTTATGCGGCACCTTATGATTATGAACGTTTAAACGCCGCTACATCTCCTGCTCACAGTACGGATTTTTATGCTGATGAATGGCGTGGTGTTACCGGTTCGGAAAAAATGAGAATTTTACATTGACCAGATATTCTGATGGCTCAAATTTTTGGATTTGCTGCTGAAGTATTAACTTCGTTTATTTTCAAAGGCGAAGGCGCAGGTAAATGCTATAATTTCGGATTATCATGGGAAAATGATGCCGCAAGTTTTCTTCACGTTGACAGTGGCATAACATTTGATTCAAACGGCTACTTAGCTAAAAAACTCTATTGGGACAACTAAATTCATACAGTGATCCGGAGAAGTTTAATACATCTCAGGATAACAACTCTTGGCAGTCAAGCTCTACAAATTTATGTAGTAAACTATGAGCCTGTTGCTGATGCTGCAAATGAAGCGGCAGAATATTTAAAAACTTTAGTTCAAACAGATTATACTCCTGAAGCGGTTAATGCATACTATGATGCTGTTACGGCATTATATGATTTTGACCCTAACACTTATTTTGACCAAAATGACGGTAAATCCGCAACTGATGTTGAGGATATTGCTGTTCGTGTAGGTAAGTGCACAACGGAAATTAAAAAACTTGTTGATAATTATAATGCTGCAAAGAAAAATCTTGAAAACAGTAAGCAATATCGTATTTCGTTTACAGATGTAAACGGTACTCCTGTTGCTGACCACTACTACAAGGCAGGCGAAACCATTATTCAGCCAAAGCTTGATAGTGATAAGTTTATAAATACAGACCCTGAAGGTCATTATACTGCTTCTTATAAATGGCAGCCTGCAATTTCAGCTACTGCTACAGCTGATGTAAGCTATGTTGAAAAAGCAGTAATTCCTGTTAAAACACCGCATGATTATCCTGCAAATTATACTCCTGTATATCAAGATGGCAAATATGCACATACACGCAAATGTGCATTGTCTGATTGTGGTTATATTGATTGGGCATATTGCACATTCGTAAAGGATGAAGAAAAATCTAAAGATGCAACTTGCACAACTGATGAAATCCTTGTAAAGAAGTGCTCAGTTTGCGGTCAGTCTTATACCGATAACGTTAATAATAAAAAGAAACTCAATCATGATATGCAGTTGGTAAAAACAGTTGCACCTACATGTTCCGAAGAAGGCTATGATTTATATAAGTGCTCAAGATGTGATGTGACTGAAAAAAGAAATATTGTTCCTGCAATTTCCGGAAGTCATGATTGGCAGTTTACTAAAACCGTTGCCCCTACTTGCAACGAGAAGGGTTATGACCTTTATACATGCAAGAAATGTAAATCAACTAAAAAGGAAAATATTCAGCCAATCAATCCATCTAATCACAAATTTGTAAAAACAAACACTGTAGCACCTACTTGCACTACAGGCGGCTATGACGTTTATACTTGTGAGCGTTGCGGTAAAACGGAGCATAGAAACGAAGTTCCGGCTATCGCAGGTGGCCATACATATCAGTTTACAAAGACCGTTGCTCCAACTTGCACAGAGCAAGGCTATGACCTTTATACTTGTTCAAAGTGCGGCAATACCGAAAAGAGAAATGTAAAGCCGATTGATTCATCAAATCATAATTACACTGTAACGGTTTCCGCTCCGACTTGTACTGAAAAGGGATATACAAAACATACCTGTTCACGTTGCGGTGATACATATAATGATAATTACATTAACGCATCCGGCCATTCATTTACAAATTATGTACTTGACGGCAATGCAACCTGTACTCAAGACGGCACGATGACAGCTCAGTGTGACAAATGTAACGAAACTAATACAATCCCAGCTCCCGGTTCAAAACTCGGTCACGATTATGCGCAAACTGTTACTCCTGCTACTTGTGTTTCAGGTGGATACACAACTTATGTTTGCACAAGATGTAATGACACTTATGTAGGAAATTATGTCGATGCTATCGGTCATAGTTATAATAATGTTGTTACTCCTCCAACCTGTACGGCAGGCGGATATACAACGCATACTTGTGTAAGAGGCGACCACACTTATGTTGATTCTCAAACTTCGCCTCTCGGTCATAGCTATACTGCAACTGTAGTTGCCGCTACAACAACGTCACAAGGCTATACAGTATATACTTGTACACGTTGCGGCGTTAATTATGTAAGCGATTACACGCCTGTATTGCCGGCTCTTACTCCGAGTGAAGACAAAATTGCTAAAGAATACGGAGTCGATGCTAAAACAGCTCAGGAAATTAATTACATTTTTATCACTAATAATGTTTCAAGTGATACGGCTTCTTTGACCGAAAGCAAAATGACTGCTAAACCTCCTAAAGGCGACGGCGATTATAAAGGCTCAAACTTCGGACTTTTAAGAGCGCAAACCACTAAACTTTAAAAAGAACAGTGTTACCGTTAAATGGAATAAGGTTAAAAAATGCAGACGGCTATATTGTTTTACGGTGCTAAGTGCGGTGCCAAGAGCAAATATAAGGTTCTTAAGGTGGTTTCAGGTAAGACTACATCCTACACTCATAAAAAGCTTAAGAAAGGCACATATTATAAATATAATATCGTAGCATTTAAATATGTAAAACGGTGTTAAGGTTACACTCGCTGCTTCTTAAAAAGATTCACGCAACAACTCTTGGCGGTAAATACGGTGTAGCAAAGGCAGTTAAGCTTTAATAAGAGTAAGGTAAAAAATCAAAAAGGGCAAGACCTTTAAGATTAAAGCTTCTGAAATTAAGAAGGATAAGAAAATTAAGAGGCACAGAGCTATTTGCTATGAATCTTCAAACACTAAGATTGCCACAGTAAATTCAAAAGGCAAGATTAAGGCTAAGAAGAAGGGCAAATGTACAATTTATGTATACGCTCAAAACGGTGTTTATAAGACTGTAAAGGTAACAGTTAAATAAAAAATCAATAGTTTTTGCAGAGGCGGTTGAAAAACTGCCTCTGATTTTTTATTTGACTACGAAATAAATATACCCACCATAGGTTAAAAGGAGCAGTATTCCTTGCCATCTTTGAAATTTTTGCGTTATTATCGTCGGCAAAACCGCAATGCAAATAACTATAAGGCATATTTTCATATCCATGCTTACGCTTGAGGCAGAAACGGCAAGTTCACCGCTACCTCTTGCTATTGAAATTAATGAGCAAAGCGGAAGGATTAATGTTAAATCAATAATATTTGCACCGAGTATGTTGCCTGCCGAAAGTGTTCCGGATTTCTTTTTGAGCGCCGAAAGCGCCGTTACAAGTTCCGGCAGGGAAGTGCCTATTGCAACTGCAATTACGCTTATCACCCTTTGCGAAATGTGTAAGTTTTTTGCTATTTGAGTTCCTTGCGATACAAGAAGTCTTGCGCCTATAACTATTCCTATTGCGCCGAAAACAAATAAAACAGTACAAAGCACTTTTTCTTTTATTGTAAACGTTTTATCGTTTTCATCGTTTTTTACTTCATTTTTTATGCTTTTTATGTTTTCAAAAATAAATACTGCAAATACTGATATTAAAAGCGTAACACCTAATGCGGACAAAAAATAATATTCTTTGCTTTCGCCTTTAAATTGTAATGTTTGATTTTTTTGTGATAACGCAGCCTATTATTAAAGATATAATTGCTAAAATCATCGAAATACCTTTAAAGAAAATGTCACGCCTTTTTATTTCAAAGGGCATAAATGTTATGAAAAGTCCTAATATCAGTGCAGTGTTTGCCGTGACCGAGCCTATTGCATTGCCGACTGCCATATCGACGTTTTTGGTTACGGTTGCCTGAACGCTTACTATTATTTCAGGCAGAGTTGTAGCAATTGAAACGATTGTTGCGCCAATTATAAAATTAGGTATTTTAAGTATTTTTGCCGCTTGTGTTGCACTGTCTACAAAAATTATCTCCGCCCTTGATTATTAAAAAAAGGTCCGATAATAAAAAAGGTGTATGTAAAAATATTCGCCATATCTGTCCGCCTTAAAATTTAGTTGTGTTAAATGCTTATATATGTTATAATATTTCAGTTGATTAATATATGAGGTGACATTATGTCTAAAAACAAAAAATTCACTCCTTTAATATTTATTCCTATTGCAGTGGCAGTATTCGTGTTAATCTTTCTTGCCGTAAGCGGTCATTTAACTAAAACCGAGGATATCAAAAAAGCCTACTGCCGAAACCTCAATTTCAGTTGTTAATGATGAAACGACTGAGCCTACAAGCGCTAATACCGACGGTAAGGTTACTCTTTGCGCAGTTGGTGATAATCTTATTCACAACACCTTGATTGATGCAGGTAAGCAGGAGGACGGAAGCTACGACTATACTTGCCTTTATAAAAATATTGCTCCCGTTATTCAAAAATATGATATGTCCGTAATTGACCAGGAAACAGTTTTTGGGCGGCTCTGAATTTGAATATACGGGTTATCCGGTTTTTAATTCTCCGCAAGAAATCGGGGACGCTGCTATTAAGGCAGGCTTTGATATTTTCAATTGTGCAAATAATCATATTATGGATAAAGGCTCTCAGGGCGTTATGAATGAAATTAATTATTTCAAAAAGCAAAAGGATATTGTTTATCTTGGCATTAACGAGGACGAGCAGAGTTATAACACTGTTAAATATTATGTAAAAAACAATATAACATTTGCGCTTCTTAATTATACCTATGGCACAAACGGAATTGATTTACCAAGCGATAAGCCGTGGCTTGTTAATTTGATGAATAAGGACAAGGTTATTAAGGATATAAAAGAGGCAAGGGAAAACGCCGACGTTGTAATCGTGTTCCCTCATTGGGGGACGGGAAAACAGCTTTGGTATATCTGATTATCAAAAGGAATATACCGAGCTTTTCAGTTCTCTCGGAGTTGACCTTGTTATCGGTTGTCACCCTCACGTTATTCAGCCGGTTAAAGAGGTTACTAATGACAAGGGGCATAAAATGCTTGTCTATTATTCTCTCGGTAATTTCATTTCTCATCAAATTGAAATTGACCAACTTTGCGGTGGTATGGCAAGCGTTGATATTGAAAAGAAAAACGGCGAAATCACAATTGAGGGCAAATTTGTACCGATTGTAACTCATTACAGCAGAACTGACAGCGGCAAATTTACGTTTGACGTCTATAAGCTGAGAGATTATAATGACGAACTTGCTTCCTCGCATTCTCAAAAGGGCGGCACACCCGAATATTATAATAAACTTGTTAAAAAGGTTGTGGATGAAAAATACCTCGATTTATCGAAATAGTCTATTTTTGTCATTTTGTATAAAAACTTTTAGCGTGAATTATTGCTCATGTAGTAAATTGACAAAATTGTATAAAATCGTTGACAAACGTAAATTTGCTGACTATAATGAAATTGTAGTAAGAACAAAGGCGTTCCGAGTGAATTCGGAGCGCCTGTTTTTTTGCTTTATTTTATTAAAACAAATTCTTAAGAGAGGAGTATTTACTATGAGTAAGTACACAAAGGAAGAAATCCTTAAAAGCGCACAGGAAAACGGCGTGGAATTTATCAGACTTCAGTTTACAGACGTTTTCGGCATTATGAAAAACGTTGCTATCACAAGCTCACAGCTTGAAAAAGCACTTGATAATGAGTGTATGTTTGATGGCTCGTCAATTGACGGCTTCGTAAGAATTAACGAAAGCGATATGTATCTTCATCCTGATTATGATACATGGACAATTTTCCCTTGGAGAAAGCACCAGAACGCTCAGACAGCTCGTCTTATTTGCTCTGTTTATTGTGCAGATAACAAGACTCCGTTCCTTGGCGACCCAAGAAACGTTCTTCAGAAGGTTATGAATGAGGCTGCTGAAATGGGTTACAGCTTTAACGTAGGTCCTGAATGTGAGTTTTTCCTCTTTAAGCTTGATGAAGACGGTAATCCGACAACTACAACAGGTGATGAGGGTGGTTACTTTGACCTTAACCCAATCGACCATGGCGAAAACTGCCGTCGTGATATCTGCCTTGCTCTTGAGGAAATGGGATATACAATTGAAGCATCTCACCATGAGGTTGCTGAGGGACAGCACGAAATTGATTTCAAATTTGATGAGGTTATGACAAGTGCTGACCGTGTAATGACATTTAAGCACGTTGTTAAAACTTATGCTACAAAGCATGGCCTTCACGCAACATTTATGCCAAAGCCGATTTACGGTATTAACGGTTCAGGTATGCATACTAATATGTCGCTTATGACTAAAAATGCTGAGGGCAAAACAGTTAATGCTTTCTATGATTCTGAAAGCGAAGACGGTCTCAGCGATGTTGCTCATTACTTTATCGGCGGACTTCTTAAGCACGTTAAAGGTATTGCCGCTTATTCAAACCCGACTGTAAATTCATATAAGAGACTTGTACCGGGCTATGAAGCTCCTACTTATATCGTTTGGTCAGCATCTAACCGTTCTTGTCTTGTTCGTATTCCTGCCGCAAGAGGTATGGGTACTCGTGTTGAACTTCGTTGTCCGGA
>ENA-OQBL01000612-OQBL01000612.1-human-gut-metagenome-genome-assembly--contig:-NODE-612-length-17956-cov-4.503674_pt1 | contig 17956 bp, 22 predicted proteins | sample MGYA00242747_ERZ504553 | MGnify/ENA primary metagenome ERZ504553 (study PRJEB26092, sample SAMD00036240) | human gut metagenome | host: Homo sapiens | study: EMG produced TPA metagenomics assembly of...
AAGGATCAGGATATCAAAGTTGTTGGAATTCCAAAAACGATTGACAATGATATCGCAATGACAGATCACTCACCAGGATATGGAAGTGCGGCAAGATTTATTGCAGCTTCTACCCAGGAAGTTGGTGAAGATGTAAAATCTCTTCCCATTCATGTATGTATTATGGAAGCCATGGGAAGAAATGCAGGATGGATCACAGCAGCTTCCGCACTTGCAAGAAGGAAACAGGGAGATGCTCCTCACCTGATCTATCTGCCGGAACGAAACTTTAATGAAGATGAGTTTCTTGAGGATGTATCCAGACTTCAGAAAAAGCAGGGTGGAGTAGTAGTTCTGGTAAGTGAGGGACTTCATGATGCAAATGGAGAATCTATTGTTCCTCCGATCTTTAAATCAGAAAGAGCTGTTTATTATGGAGATGTAAGTTCACATCTTGCGAATCTGGTAGTTAAGAAACTTGGCGTAAAAGCAAGAAGCGGAAAAAACCCGGACTTTGCGGAAGAGCTTCTGTAGCACTTCAGTCACCGGTGGACAGAGAAGAAGCAAGACAGGCCGGCACAGTTGCACTGAGGAGTGCTGTTGAAAGAAACAGCGGAGTGATGGTAGGTTTTGAACGGGTTCCGGGAACGGTGTATCAGATGAAAACAAAGCTTGTTCCTATCAAAGAAGTTATGCTTTATGAACGGAAGATGCCTGACAATTTTATAAATGAAAGAGGTAACGATGTAACACAGGAATTTGTTGACTGGTGTCGCCCGCTGATCGGAGATCCACTTCCGGAATTCCTGAACTTCAAGGATTATCTTTAAAACGAAAAATATACAAAACAAAAATGAAAATGTTCCATTGAAAGGAGAGTAACTATGGTAAAAAAAGAAAAAAGGAGTAATGCAGTCTATCCCGGGATGGGCATGGGTACTGATTTCCCTTGCGGCAGCAATCCTGTTATGGTATGCATTATCCATTAATCCAAAAACAGCACGAAGCTTCCCGTTTATTCCGGCTATTCTTGAGGCTGCCAAACGAATGATTGATAATGGCGCGCTTGGACAGGACTTCTGCAGTTCAATGATATCAATCCTGGCTGGATTTGCACTCGGTTTTGTAACCGCAGTACCGATTGCGTTTCTTATGGCATGGTATCTGCCGGTAAGAGGAGTTCTGGAACCATGGATTCAGTTTATTCGTAATATCCCGCCTCTGGCATATGTACCGTTGGTAGTTATTACAGCAGGTGTAGGTAGAAAACCTCAGATTATTGTTATCTGGATCGCAACATTCCTGATTATGACAGTTACAATTTATCAGGGCGTAAGAAACATTGATAATACCCTGGTAAAGGCAGCCAGAGTCCTTGGCGCAAAAGACAGAGATATTTTTGTGAAAGTTATTTTCCCGGCAACAACCCCGTTTATTTTGACAGCTGTTCGACTTGGTATTTCTGTTGCGCTGACAACATTGATTGCGGCAGAAACAACAGGAGCTACTGCTGGACTTGGAATGAGAATCCGTTCTCTGGCAAACAGTTTTGAAACAGCAGGTATGCTGATGTATATCATCATCATTGGTATCATCGGTCTGGTAATGGAAAAAATCATTAAATTCTTAGAAGGAAGGTTAACAGGATGGCAGGAGAAGAGAGAGTGACAAAACTTAAGATTGATAACGTTAAAAAAAATTTATCAGACCCGTAAGGGCGAGATGACTGCATTAAACGGAGTCAATCTTGATATTAAAGAAAATGAATTCATCTGTGTGGTAGGACCTTCCGGGTGCGGTAAATCTACATTGTTGAATATTATCGCAGGGCTGGATACTCCAACCAGTGGAGCGGTATATATTGATGGCAAGAAAATTGAAGGAACAGGTACTGAAAGAGGTGTTGTATTCCAGCAGTATGCATTGTTCCCATGGCTGACGGTTCTGAAAAATGTTATGTTTGGATTGAAATTGCAGGGCAAGAGCGATGCTGAAGCGAAAGAAATTGCAATGAAATATATCAAGATGGTACAGCTTGAAGATTTCGTAAATCATTATCCAAAGGAACTCTCCGGTGGTATGAAACAGCGTGTTGCAATTGCAAGAGCCTATGCTGTAAAACCTGAAGTACTTCTTATGGATGAGCCTTTCGGAGCTTTAGATGCGCAGACAAGAACTCAGCTGCAGACAGAACTTCTGAAAACATGGGAGAGTGAGAGAAAAACATGATTTTTTTATCACACATGATGTAGATGAGGCAATTATTCTGGCGCAGAGAGTTATCGTTATGAGTGCCAGACCCGGACGTATCAAAGATATTGTAAATATTGATATTCCATATCCACGTGATCAGGAAACAAAGATGAGCCCAAGGTTTATGGAATTGAAAAATCATATCTGGAGTCAGGTATATCAGGAATATCTGGAAGTAAGAAAATAATGAATTTTGGTCGTTGCTTGTATGGAACGGTTCAGAATAAAGAGAAACTATAAATACTACCCTAAAAAGTGGAAAAGAAAGGAAGCAGGACAATGAGAAAAACATGGAAAAAGTTAGTAGCAATGGCAGTAACAGCATCTATGGTCATTTGTGGCGGAGCAATGGGAGTAAGTGCAGCGACAGAGGAAGAACCGGAAAAAGTAACTGTACATGTAGCTTATATGCCTGATTATGCAAGTTTAAATGGTCTTATCTCTGCAATTGAACTTGGATATTTTGATGATGAGAATATTGATGTACAGCTTACAGAGTTCTCCGATGGACCGACAATCATTCAGGCTATGGAATCTGGATCTATTGATGTTGGATACATCGGACAGGGAGCCCACAAACTTTGCATCAACGGTAAAGCTGATATCTTTGCACTTGCACATGTATCTAATGGTGATGCTGTAATCGGAAGTAAGGAAAAAGGAACAGATACAATTGAAGGATTAAAAGGAAAAACAATTGCTTATTCTTCAGGAACATCCAGTGAAGATATCCTGAATAAAACCCTTGCAAAAGGAGGTATGACGATGGATGATATCACAGCAATGGATATGGATGCAACAAACATTGTAACAGCAATGCTTTCTGGCAGTGTTGATGCGTGTGCAACATGGGTACCGAACTCTTTGAAAGTTCTTGAGGAACTTGGAGATGATGGTGTACAGCTGACAGATAACAAAACATTTATTGATCAAACTGTATCTCTTGCAAGTTGGATTGCAATGCCGAAATATGCTGAAGAAAATCATGACGTACTTGTAAGATTTGCAAGAGCTCTTTATAAAGGATTTGACTATCGTGCAGACCACAGCCATGATGATGAAGTGTGCGGCTGGATTGCTGACAAGATTAAACTTGAAAAAAATTCCCTTCTTGATCAGGTAGAAGTAGCAGACTGGACAACAAGTGAATTCATCAGGGATCATATGGATGATGTCAAAGGCTATTATGAACTGCAGCAGAAATCATTTGTTGAGAGCGGTGACTGTGAAGAAACACCAGTTGATAATTATGTTCTTTTCGATGTAATGGAAGAAGCTTGCGCAGAATAATAAGAAAGATTACACAGGCAGAGATGTCTGTGTAATCTTTGGAAAAAAATATACACTCGTGTGTATATTAAGAAAGTCATCCGGAAAGGAACAGAACAGTGGAGAGCGGACGACAGAAAGTAACAAGAAAAGATGTTGCAAGAGAAGCAGGAGTGTCGGAAACAATAGTTTCTTATGTACTTAACAAAAATCGTTATGTGAAAGAGGAAAAAAGGCAGCGTGTTCTTGAGGTTGTGGAAAAACTTCAGTATCATCCCAACAATATTGCAAGGGCTCTTCACGGAAAAGGCAGCCTGCAGATTCTTTTTCTTGCAGAAGAACTGAGCAGTGGTTATTTTTCCGAACTGGTAAGCCAGATGAGCAGGGATGCTTACAGACGGGGATATATGATCTCTCTTTGTGAGAGCCAGGAGGAAGATGAGTTTGTAAGTCAGATTCTAAGCAGGCAGTTTGATGGTTTATTTGTCAGTGCTTCCAGTGTAACAGACAGGGAACTGAAACTTCTGGTGAAGTCAGGAATCCCTATGGTACTGTTTTTAAACAGGGAGATCAGCTGTGAGCTTCAGGATACAGTTGTGGTAGATACAGGACTTTATGAAGGCAGCAGAGAATGTGTAAAATACCTTGTGAAAAATGGATGCAGAAATTTTGTTTATCTTGATAAAACAGGAAAACAATGTGACAGGGATATTCACTGGAAGGGATTTCTGGATCAGATAAAAGAATCAGAAATTACTTTTGCACAGGCGCAGAGGATTTCCGGATGTGAGGATATAAAAGAACTGGAACAGAGACTGCAGTTACTGCTGGAAGAAAATCCTTTTGTTGATGCAATAGTGGCAAGATATGACAATCTGGCTGCAGTGGCACTTTCTGTGGCAGGAAGAACCGGTAGAAAAGTCCCGGATGATCTGATGGTGACTGGATTTGATAATGATTTTATAAGTAATTATGTAAGCCCGGCTCTTACTACAGTGGAGATACAGAAAGAAGAAGTGGCAAAATTTGCAATAGAATCACTTCTGTCACTGATTCGTCATGATGAAGCAAATAAAAAAATAAGCTTTACAGCCAGGTTGGTTATCAGGGAAAGCACAGAGAAAAAATGTTATTGTAAACAGTAATGAAAAGATAAATAAATATAACCTGCCAGGAGCAGGGGAAAGAAGTGAAAATATGTTAGTTACAAGTAAGGAAATGCTCGAAAAGGCACGAAGAGAACATTATGCAGTGCCTGCAATGAACACACAGGGTGGAAACTATGATATTATCTGGGCGATCTGCAGAGCAGCGGAAGAAATGCATTCACCTGCGATCCTGGCTCATTATGTGGCTACAGGAGCATATTCCGGAGATGACTGGTTTGTAGAAGTATGTAAATGGTGTGCAAATAAAGTAAGTGTACCAATCGCGATCCATCTGGACCATGGTGACAGCTTTGATATCTGCATGAAATCATTAAAGAATGGATTTACGTCCCTGATGATCGATGGCTCTACAAAACCGATTGAAGAAAATGCCAGACTCACAAATGAAGTGATCAAGGTGGCAAAATGTTTCGATGTTCCTGTAGAAGCAGAGATCGGAGAACTTTTAAGATTAGATGAAGCCGGTGCTCAGATGGAGAATAAAAATGTAGCAAATCCGGAGCAGGTCCGTCAGTTTCTGGATTTGTGTCAGCCGGATTCCCTGGCTATTGGAATCGGAAATGCTCATGGATATTATAAGGGTGAACCGGATATCAAACTGGAAGTTCTGGAAGAAGTAAGGAAATTTACAGATATTCCATTTGTTCTTCATGGATGTACAGGTATGAGAGAAGATATCATCAAAGAAGCTATTAAGCTTGGTGTTGCGAAGATCAACTTTGGTACAGAAATCCGTTATAAATATGTAGAACATTATGAAGAAGCATTGAAGACAAATCATCAGGGACATTCATGGAAACTGTCACAGCTTGCAAATGATGCTCTGACAGAAGACATCAAAAAGATCATCCGTCTTGCAGGTTCAGAAGGAAAGGCCTGAGAAGATAAAAGCAATTAAAATAAAATCACAAGGGAATTAAATTCAGGAGGAAATATAAATGAAAAAAACAGTGAACTGACCTATAAAGAAATGTACCAGCAGCCGGCTTCTTTTCAGGCTGTCAATGATACTCTGGAGGATATTTTCAAAACTCTGGACAAGGTATTCTTCGGTGAGAAAAAATATGATGAGCTGATTTTTACAGGATGTGGAACTTCTCTTTATCTGGCACAGGCTTCAGCAGCAGCATTTTCCACTTATACAGGAATTCCGTCAAAGGGAGTTCCATGCTCTGAGCTGTATTATTTTCCGGAAACTTATGTAAAAGAAGGAAGAAATGTGCTGATCCTTCCGATTACTAGAAAAAGCTATACTACAGAAGTAAGAATGGCTATTGATAAAGTTCGTACTTATCCTCAGGTTACTACACTGGCTATTACCTGTGACAAAGACAGTGAAAAATATAATGACTATTACATTCTTTCACCGGATACAGCTGAAGACAGTGTTATCATGACACGTTCTTTTACAAGTATGTTATATATGGCTGTTATCATGGCTATGTATGTAGGCGGTAAGAAAGATGAAATTGCTGCAATGAAAGATTATGCTCCATATTCTGAAAAGGTTCTGAAAGAAATGGATGAACTGTCTGCAAAAATCATGAATGAGCATAAAAACCTGAATCTCTACATTATTCTTGGACAGGGTATTTATTATGGTGTTGCCAATGAATGTATGAATAAGATGAAAGAAATGGGACTCAGCAATTCTGAAGGATATTATGATCTGGAATACCGTCATGGGCCAATGAGTCTTGTAGACGAAAATACACTGATCGTGTGCTTAAGCAATAAAGCCTGCAGAGATGGTGACAAAGCACTTATGGAACAGATGAAGAGTTATGGTGCAATAGTTGCAGTTCTTGGCGGAGAACTGGGAGATACTTTTGATCAGATCGCTGATTACGTATATTCCATGGATAAAGAATGGAATGATATGCAGTACAGTGCAATCATCGGATTTATCGGACAGCTTCTTGGATATTATATTGCAGACAGTAAGAATCTGGATGCAGATTCACCGAGACACCTGACACAGGCTATTGTATTGAAATAATTTAAGAAAATTGAGGAGCAGATTGCGAATATCCGCCTGATTCAAACTGCGAAGCAGTTATAGTATAAAAGAAAAGACTCCCGGCAGGAAGAAGTGCTGCCGGGAGTCTTTTCTATTACTGAGGAGGAAGACTTGCAAAAGTCTTACGTCTTCTGTTAAGTTTTCCGCAACTGTCTCTTTTGGCAATGTAAAATGGAAGAGAGATACGCATGGGAAGGCGATGTCCGCCGTTAATACGGTCGATCAGGGTTTTTGCAGTTATTCTTCCAAGTTCCTCCAGAGGAATATGTACTGTGGTCAGCATGGGAGAAAGATATTGAGCTGTCTCTATATCATCTACGCTGATAACAGAAATATCTTCCGGTATTCGAAAATTTTTTTCTTTTAATGCGTGAATGACTCCGATAGCAGTGGTATCGTTTGCACAAAAAATTGCAGAAATATCTGCCTTATTGTGCATCAGGATATTAGCACCTTTGTAACCGCCATCTGCAGAAAGATGTACATTACTGGTATTTTTCTGCAAAAACGGAAGACCAAGTTTGGCAAGTGCATCTTTATAACCGCTGAAACGTACTTCATTATTCTGTTCACCTACATAACCGATTTTCGTATGTCCGAGCTCTGCAAGATAGGAAAGAGCGCTATAGGAAATATCACTTCCGTCACAAACTACCTGGTCATATTGGGTTCCCATTGGATTCAGACCTGTATAAATCACATTTTTATAATTTTGAGTAAAGAAGCGTAACAGCTGTTTCTCATATCGTCCCAGAATTACGATTCCGTCTACAGGAAATTGAGCAAGCTGTCGTGCCATATCGGGATTTGCGATATCCATGGCTGTAAATGACTGACGGATAAAATAGTTGCTCTTGAAGGCCTCCTGTTCAATCGCTTTTGCAATCTGTGAGAAGAATGGATCGGAAACAGCGGAATTACTTCTTGCATAAATACAGGCAATGGATTTGGGCATTGTATTCTGGATCTGAGCTTTTTGTCCTAATTTGAGGCTTCGGGCTGTTGCATTGGGAGTATAACCGCTTTTGCGTACGATTTCCCATATACGTTCCTGAACTTCCGGACTTGCCGCTTTTGTATTTTTCTGGTTTATTACTCTGGAAACCGTCGAAACAGAGACATTTGCCTGCCTGGCAATTTCTTTTAATGTCATAATAACTCCCCGCAATCTTTTATACAACTATTTTCTAAAACTATGATGTTAGGGTCAAAAGGTATTTTGCTCCTAACTTGATATCAAACTATGTGAAAAACAGAGGACTCTGTTTTAAAAAAGTCGTTCAGAACCCCGTCGGGGGGTTCTGGACGACTTTAATTATACAGTAAATTTATCAAAAAAAAACAATAAAAAGAAGGAAAACGTTTGCGTACTTTGAATGCAAAATCAACTCAAAGTCATTGATAAAAAAATAAAAACTTATATAATTTTTGATAGAGTACATAGAACTAAAGTGGAGGTGCTTAAATTTATGGGGAAAACATTGTATTTAGAGTGCTATTCCGGAATCAGTGGTGATATGACCGTCGGTGCACTTCTTGATCTGGGGTGGATAAGGCAGTTTTGGATAGGGTACTGCAAAGTCTTCCTGTATCAGGGTTTCAGATAAAAACCGGCAAAGTGGTAAAATCCGGAATTGCAGCCTGTGATTTTGACGTTATGTTAGATAAAGATCATGAAAACCATGATCATGATATGAAGTATCTGCATGGTCATAATGAGAATACTGCGGGAGAGTCTGAGATTCATATACATGAACATGGTATTGCAGACCATGCATGTGCACATGAGACAGAATCTGCACATTGTCATCATCACCATGAACATAGAGGGGTGAAAGAAATTGCACATATTATAGAACATAGTGCAATGACTGACAATGCAAAAAAGATTGCTTTGAGAATATTTGAGATTCTTGCAGAAGCAGAGAGCAAGGCACATGATGTGCCTGTGGAGCAGGTACATTTTCATGAAGTCGGTGCAGTTGATTCCATTGTAGATATTGTGTCTGTGGCAGTTTGTCTGGATAATCTGGATATTACGGATGTAGTTGTACCTGTACTTTATGAAGGTTGCGGAACCGTCCGCTGTCAGCATGGAATTTTACCAATTCCTGTTCCTGCAGTTGCGAATGTGATAAGCGCAAATCATTTGTGCATAAAGGTGACAGCTGTTGAGGGGGAACTTGTAACACCTACAGGTGCTGCTATTGTGGCAGCAATAAGAACGAAAGATAAGCTTCCGGAGGAATTTGAAATAAAGAAAATAGGGATTGGAGCCGGAAAACGTCAGTATGAATGTCCCGGAATCCTCAGAGCAATGATTATTTCTTAGAAAACGTTTGCGCAGATTCCAGGCAAATTTGCATTGAATTCGTTGATTAAAAAAATTTTATCTACTATAATAAATACAACAATAAAGGTAACGAGCTGGATAATAAATGAAAGGAAGTAAAGCAATATGGGACATAGTTATTATAGCTATACAAAGGAAGAGTTAGTGGGTAATGGACCGAAGCTTCCGGTAATTGTTATGGAAGACAATGCAGAAGTATTTCATTCTATGGCAGTTGAAATGGTGGATGAGATCAAAAAACATAACGAAAAGGGAGAAAAAACAGTATTTATCTGTCCTGTAGGTCCTGTAGGACAGTATCCATATTTTGTGGATATGGTTAATGAGCAGAATATCAGCCTGAAAAATGTATGGTTTATTAACATGGATGAATATCTGGATGATGAGAAACAATGGATCTCAAAAGATCATCCGTTAAGCTTCAGAGGCTTCATGCAGCGTACAGTTTATGATAAAGTTCGCCTGGAACTTGTAATGCCGGAAGATCAGAGAGTATTTCCGGATCCGAATCATCCGGAATATATTTCTGAACTGATTGAAAAACTGGGGGGCGTTGATATCTGTTTCGGTGGAATTGGAATTAATGGTCATGTAGCATTTAATGAAGCAGATCCATCCCTTACAAATGAAGAATTTCTTGCTCAGAAAACACGTGTTCTTGAAATTACCAAAGAGACAAGAACAGCAAACGCAATCGGTGATTTCAACGGAGCACTGGAAGATATGCCTCATTATTGTGTTACCATCGGAATCAATGAGATCTCTCATGCAGGAAAGATCCGCCTTGGCTGTTTCAGAAACTGGCATCGTGCAGTAGTACGAAGAGCTGCATATGGGGAAGCAACTTCTGATTTTCCGGTATCTCTTCTTACTTCACATCCGGATATTAACCTGAAGATAACAGAATTTGTTGCAGCACTTGACTGAGATAGTCGATAACAGACAATAGAAAGAAGGAAGAACATGAGCATTCGGATCATAAATGGAAAAGTATATAAGAATGGAACTTTTTCAGAGGAAGATCTTGTTCTGAAAGAGGGAAAGATCAGTTCTGCTGAAGATGAAAACGCAGATGAAGTCTATGATGCAAAAGGGAAATATGTAGTACCCGGTTTTATAGATGTACATACTCATGGCGGTGCAGGGGTAGATGTAAATGCGGCTGATCAGCAGGGATTTGAAAAAATCGGACATTTTTTTGCAACTCAGGGAACTACGTCATGGCTTTCATCCATATTGACAGATACGAAAGAACAGACGTTGAAAACAATAAATGAAGCTGTGAAGCATCAGGAGGCACAAAAGAACGGACATGAAAACTGTGCAGATCTTCTGGGGATTCATCTTGAGGGACCATTCCTTGCGCCGGAATATAAAGGAGCAATGCCAGAGCATTTGCTGATTTCTCCGGATCTGGAGCTTCTGAAAGAATATCAGAAGGCAGCAGACGGTAATATTCGCTATATTACTGTTTCGCCGGAAGTAAAAGGAGTGCCGGAAGCAATTAAGGGAATGACGGATCTTGGTATGAAGGTTGCTATCGGTCATTCAGGCGCAGATTATGAGACTTCATGGAAATGTATTAATGAGGGGGCTGTAGCAGCGACACATACATTTAATGCGATGAAACTTCTTCATCAGCATTTTCCAGCTATCATGGGGGCTGTTCTGGAATCTGACATCTATTGTGAAGCTATCTGTGACGGACGGCATCTGCATCCGGGAACCGTTCGTTTTCTTCTGAAAATGAAAGGTCTGGACAAAGTAATCGCCATAACTGATTCTATCATGGCTGCCGGACTTCCGGATGGAGAATATATGCTGGGCGTTAATCCGGTTATCGTAAAAGACGGAGACGCAAAACTGAAATACGGAGATTCCAGAGCGGGAAGTACACTTACAACAGGATGTGCACTTAAGAATCTGATCAAATTTACAGGAAGATCTCTTGAAGAGATACTGCCGCTTCTTACATGCAATCCGGCTAAGATGCTGGATGTATATGACAGGATTGGAAGTCTTGATACCGGAAAAGATGCGGATGTGGTTATTCTGGATGAAGAATATTCTGTCATTGATACATTTGTAAAAGGTAGAAAAATAGAACAATAAGGGAGAGAAGATTATGCCATTAATACCATTAAGACCATTACTGGAAACTGTAGATAAATATCACTTTGCACAGGGGGCGTTTAATGTAAATGCAGTAGCACAGGCAAAAGCAGCAATTGAAGTTCATGAAATGTTCCGTTCTGCAGCAATCCTTCAGGGAGCAGATCTTGCAAATGGATTTATGGGTGGAAGAACAGATTTTCAGAATGCTACTCTGGAAGATAAAAAATCGGTGCAAAGAATATCGCAGATGCTGTAAAGAAATATGCAGAAAATTCTCCGATTCCTGTTGTTCTTCATCTGGATCATGGTAAGAATTTTGATTCCTGTAAAGCAGCAATTGCAGGCGGTTATACATCTGTTATGATTGATGGCTCCAGCCTTCCGTTTGATGAAAACGTGGAACTGACTCGTGAAGTTGTCAAATATGCGCATGAAAGAGGTGTTTCTGTAGAGGGTGAACTGGGAGTTTTAGCCGGCGTGGAGGATCATGTATTTTCTGCTACATCTACTTATACCAATCCTTTAAAGGCTATTGAATTCTTTAAGAAAACAGGTGTTGATGCATTGGCTATTTCTTATGGAACCATGCATGGCGCTTCTAAAGGAAAAAATTGTTAAATTAAGAAAAGAAATTGCCATTGCCATCAAAGAGTGCATGCTGCATGAGGGTATTTTTGGTGTACTGGTATCTCATGGATCTTCAACAGTGCCAAGATATATTGTAGATGAGATCAATGCTCTGGGTGGAAATATCCAGAATGCCTATGGAATTTCTATTGATGAACTGAAAGCGGCAATTCCATGTGGTATTGGAAAGATCAATGTAGATACAGATATCCGTCTGGCTGTTACAAGAAATATGAAAGAATTTTTTGCAGCTCATCCTGAAAAAAGAGAAAGCCAGTCGATTGGTGAGGTATATCGCCTTCTGGAGGCAAAGAAAGAACAGTTTGATCCACGTGCATTCCTGACTCCTATTATGGATACAGTTATGTATGGCGTTATTCCGGATGAAGATGTTGCTGCTCTTATGGCTGTTGTTGAAAAGGGCGTAAAAGAAGCAATCGGTACTCTGATCGTAGAATTTGGTTCTTATGGAAAAGCACCGCTGGTGGAGATGACTGGTCTGGATGAAATGGCAGAACGCTATCGTAAAGGGCTTTGATCTATATATTAACAGCACTGGTAGCTTTGGCAGGAAGTTGTGTGCAGAGCAGCAGTGGATTTGGCTATGCAATTATCTGTATGGCCATCTGGCCAATGTTTATGCCTTTTTACACAGCTTCCATACTGGAAGCGATTGCAGCATTTTTTTATGGTAATTTACATTGCAGTAAAGTTGTGGAAATTTATTGACTGGAAACTTCTTTTGCCACCTGTGATCATGGCTACGGTAACCAGCCTTCTGGGGGTGAATACGCTGATGGCTCTGGATGAAGCTGTTTTGTCAAAGATCATGGGAACAGTTCTTCTTGTTCTGGCAGTTTATTTTATTTTCTTCAGCAGTAAAGTTCATTTAAAGGCAGGTTTGGTTTCCGGATTGGCAGCCGGTGCAGTCAGTGGTTTTTGCGGAGGACTTTTTAATATTGGAGGTCCACCGATGGTAGCGTATTTTTTGTCTGTGACAGATGATAAAGAAAAATATAATGCTACACTTCAAATGTTTTTTACAATTAATACGGTCAGTGTTTTCCTGATCCATGTGTTTCAGGGTCATGTATCAGGAGCTATGCTGCCTTTGGTTGGAGCGGCACTGGCAGGAACGGCAGTTGGAACAGCAGTTGGAATGTTTTTGTTTCGCCGGCTTACTATGACAGGGATCAAAAAAAGTGGTATATATTTTTATGATGTGTGCCGGAAGCTATCTCCTTTTATCCTGAATCTGTTTGCAGAGACTATAGGCAGACTGCACATTGTATGATGATTATTTGTCTGTTAATTTTGTCAAAAGAAAGGTAAGAATTTTATGAAACACATTTATCTGAATTTAAAAAGATTTGATGTTCCGGTGGAATTCGGAGGTGTAAACCGTCTGGCTCCGGTTGCTGACTGGGCATCCTGTATTGTAAAGAATACACAGGAAGAATTAAAGACATATGATCCTTCTGAAGTGGAATTTGGTATGTATTTCCCGGAAGTACATCTTCTGAATGCAGCAGCAGCAAAAACAGAGGGAAGTCCTGTTCAGATCGGCTGTCAGAGTGTATTCAGAGCAGATACTGCAGTTGGCGGAAATTTTGGCGCATTTACTGCAAATAGACCGGCTTCAGCTATGGCAGCGGCCGGATGTGAGACTACGATAATCGGACACTGTGAAGAGAGAAATGATAAGGCAGGAATCCTTGCAGAGGCAGGTGTCACAGATACAGGTGCTGTAAACCGCCTTCTGAATCAGGAAATTAAATGTGCGATTGCAAGAGGAATGAAAGTTCTTTACTGTATCGGTGAAAAAAAGTGAGGAACAGGAGCAGTGGCAGGAAGTTCTTGGAAAACAGCTTGAGATCGGACTTAAGGATGTAGACACTTCAAAGGTTGTGATCGCATATGAACCGATCTGGTCTATCGGACCGGGAAAAACACCGGCCGGAAAAGAATATATTACTAAGATCGCAAAATTTGTAAAAGAAAAGACAAATGGTATGGACATCGTATATGGTGGTGGTCTGAAGCAGGACAATGCAGAAATGCTTGCGTCCATTGATGAGATAGATGGTGGATTGATCGCATTGACAAGATTTCAGGGTGAAATTGGATATTATCCGGAGGAATATCTTGAGATTATTCGTCTTTATATGGGTAAGGTAAATAACAGATAATAAATTAAGTACGTATAATGAAGGGAGATTTACTATGAAATTTGATTTTGAGTATGGACAGGGAACCATGTCTGCTGAATTGCCGGATAATACTGATATTTTTATTCCGGGAGAAACTGTAAAGGATCCTGATCATATTCCGGAAGATCAGCTAGAGGCTGCTTATCTGGAAAGTCTGGCTCATCCGATCGGTATGCCTACTTTAACAGAACTGGCAGGACCCGGAAAAACAGTTACTATTGTTGTTCCGGATCGTGTAAAAGGTGGCGAGCAGGCTACCAGCCACAGAAAGTTAAGCATTAAATATATTTTGAAAGAATTATATGCTGCCGGTGTTGAGAAGAAAGATATTCTTTTCATTATTTCTAACGGACTTCATCCAAGAAGCACAGAAGCGGATGCAAAGGCTATCTTTGGAGAAGAATTATTTAATGAATTTTGGCATACAGGACAGATCATCAGTCATGACAGCGAAGATCAGGAACATATGGTAGATCTTGGAACCACTCACAGAGGCGATCCGGTGTACATGAATAAATATGTCTTTGAGTGTGATATTCCGATTCTTATCGGTCATGTACAGGGAAATCCTTATGGTGGATATTCAGGCGGATACAAACACAGTGCAACTGGTATTACAAACTGGAAATGTATTGCAAGCCATCATGTACCGTCTGTTATGCACAGAGATGATTTTACACCGGTTAATGGTGGAAGCCTGATGCGTAATAAATTTGATGAGATCAGTATGCATATGGAAGAAAAAATGGGACATCCTTTCTTCTGCTGTGATGCTGTACTGGATACACAGTCCAGACAGATCGCAATTTACTCAGGCTATGCAAAGGAAATGATGCCGATCAGCTGGAAGCTTGCTGACAAGAGAACCTATGTACACTGGGCAGAGAAGAAATATGATGTACTTGTATTTGGTATGCCGCAGAAATTCCACTATGGTGATGGAATGGGAACCAATCCTATCATGATGATGCAGGCTTTAAGTGCACAGGTACTTCGATTCAAGAGAGTTATGAGTGATAACTGTGTAATTATCTGCGCATCTACATGCAATGGTTATTTCCATGATGAGCGTTGGCCATATTTAAGAGAATTATATGATCTGTTCCAGCATGATCATATGAATACGCTGCCGGATATGAACCGCCTTGGTGAGTATTTTGCTACGAATGAAGAATATATCCGTAAATATCGTTATACGAATGCATTCCATCCATTCCATGGCTTCTCTATGATGTCCTGCGGACATATTGCAGAAATGAATACCAGTGCAATCTATATCGTAGGCGCTGAGGAACCGGGCTATGCAAGAGGAATGGGCTTAAAAACAAGAGCTACATTTGAAGAAGCACTGGAAGATGCCAAGAAGAAATATGTTGGTCAGGAACCAAATATTCTGGCACTGCCAATGACATTCAAAAAAGCAGCTGTACATCTTTGCATGAAAGATCCTGCACAGGATTGTATGGATGAATATGGACATCGTCATCCATGTTGCTGTTGATGTAGCATCATTATATTAGTAGGGTATAGTATTTATAATATAAGCATCCCTGTCCAGAGCTGTTTTGTGTTTCTGACAGGGGTGTTTTGTTATATGACTGGCATTTTTATACTGAAAGAGAGAATTTGGGATATGAAAGAAAATACAGCTTTAAGAAAAAGAATTTTAGCAGCATTGTTTCTTGCGATCGGACTGATCCTTCCATTTATCACAATGCAGATACCGGCAGTAGGGAAAATGCTTTGCCCGATGCACATACCGGTGTTATTATGTGGATATATCTGCGGATGGCCATATGGTTTACTTATTGGGATTATTACACCTCTTTTAAGAGGAGTGGTGTTCGGAATGCCGGCAATTTTTCCGAATGCCTTCTGTATGGCGTTTGAACTTGCCACTTATGGGCTGGTGGCAGGAATTTTATCAGAAAAAATGAAAAAAGATATAAAATCCCTGTATATTTCACTCATAGCAGCAATGCTGTGTGGACGGATCGTATGGGGACTGGTTTCGGCAGCAGTATATGCATTTACAGGAGGGATCTTTACCTGGGAACTGTTTCTGATGGGAGGATTTATAAATGCGTTGCCGGGAATTCTGATTCAGCTTGTTCTGATCCCGTCCCTGGTAGAACGTTTGTATAATATGGAAGGAACAGTAGAATGGAATTAAAGGCATGCTGCAAAGAAAGATTTGAACCGGTAGTTCAGGCAATCAGAAAATTGCAGAAAGAGAAGGAAGGACTGGATGAGCCTCTGATCGTTGCAATTGATGGCAGGTGTGGAAGTGGGAAAACTACATTGGGAGAATATCTGGAGCAGGTATTCAACTGTAATCTGTTCAGAATGGATGACTTTTTTTCTGCGCATGGAACAGCGTACGCCACAGCGTCTGAAAGAAACAGGAGGAAATGTGGATTATGAGCGGTTTGAGGAAACGGTATTAAGACCAATCTTTCAGAAGCAGACTGTTTTTTATCAGCCGTTCAGCTGCCAGAAATGGAATCTGCTGGAGGGATATCCTGTTCCTTATAAAAAACTCAATATTATAGAGGGTTCTTACAGTATGCATCCATATTTTAAGAACCCTTATCAACTTCGTGTATTTTTAAATATTTCTCCCAAAGATCAGATGGAAAAATATAAAAAAAGCGCAATGGCCCGGAAAAGGCAAAACAATTTCAGAATATGTGGATCCCAAAGGAGGAAGCCTATTTTAAAAAATTCCATGTGATGGATGGTGCAATACAGGTCATGTGGAATCTGAAAACTGAAGAATAAAAGATTATTCTATCAGAGAAATCTCAAGATGATATGCTTTTTCTTTTCCGGATTCCAGTGTGAGGATCCCATGCTTATGCGCAAAAATATCATCATCCTGATGAAAAATGCCGGAACCGTTCCATGGCTCCAGACAGAGAAACGGAGCCTTTCCTCCGGCCGGTGTCCAGATCGCAAGGGATTCAAAATCAGGATAATATACGGAAACACCTTTTCCTGTAACTGCATTTACGAAAGAAACATGGTGTGAATTCGTGTGTTCAAAGAAAACAGCATCCTGATCAAACATGGAAATTGTGAGAGGAAGTGTGTTGCCTTCTGCTTTCTGGGATACTTTGTGATCAAAATTAAATTCCAGATTCTTTATATCATATTCATAAGAAATAAAATTCTCTTCTTTTTCAAATCTTAAAATACAATTTTCAATATTTTCTCCATTATTGACCGGACACATGAAACCGGGATGTGCACCAATGTGATAATACATAAGGTCGGAATCTTTGTTTATTACTCTATAGTCCATAGACAGGGTACTGCCATTCAGATGATATGACAGGTAAAGTTCGAAATCATAAGGATAATGTTTTAATGTTCTTCATTTGCTTTAAGTAAAAAAGTGACGGAATCTTCAGTCTGTTCTGTTACTTCAAATTCAGATTCTTTACAAAAACCATGCTTGGGCATCTGGTATATATGATCCTTGATAACAGTTTCTCCGTTGCGGACATTTCCCACAGTCGGAAAAAGAAGCGGAGAAGATCGAAGCCAGTAAGCGGGATCAGAATTCCATACGTATTCATTCCCGGATGGATTGGAATAGGAATTTAATTCGGCACCAAGTGTGTTTAAAAGTACATGATAATTGTCAGATTGTAATTTAATCTGCATAGTAAAACCCTCCCTGATAATACATAATAGTAATATGCTGCATAAAACCAAGCGTATCATAAAAACACTGTAATGAAATAGAAATTTGGACAACGTTTGGGGATGAAAGTAGAGGGTGGAGTTGATTTTTATTTAATATCACAAATTTTTTCACAAAAAATTTAGCACTCACCTCTTGATAATGGAAGTTGATTTTGTCCTGTCTGTGTGTCCCGGAAGTGCCTGTTTTACAGGCTTTCCGGGGCATCAGTCATTTTGTCTGGTATTGTAAATGCAGTGTCAGATTTGTCGT
>ENA-OQBL01000613-OQBL01000613.1-human-gut-metagenome-genome-assembly--contig:-NODE-613-length-17934-cov-3.801033_pt1 | contig 17934 bp, 16 predicted proteins | sample MGYA00242747_ERZ504553 | MGnify/ENA primary metagenome ERZ504553 (study PRJEB26092, sample SAMD00036240) | human gut metagenome | host: Homo sapiens | study: EMG produced TPA metagenomics assembly of...
TTCGGAAGCCCGTTTTTAGCATAATTTTGACGCTTTAGTATTTCCCGCCGACGGAACCTGAACAGGAACGGCTTCCTACTTTTTATGCAGGTCCGGGTCGTCGTGCCTTTCTGAATTAAATCCCAATACACTTACATTGAAATCCACCCAAATGCATTTGCTACCGAACTGACCAGAATAATAATAGCAAAGATTGGGCACAGATACTTGATCATTACGACAAATATCTTCTTTCTGCGGAATTTACTTTCCCCATGCCGGATTTCTTCTTCCATACGATCCACACCAACTACTTTAGATACAAATAAACTTGTCATCAACGCAGCAATCGGCATCATTACAGAATTGGTAAGGAAGTCAAAGAAGTCCAGGAACTGCATTCCGATAATCTTTACGAATGATAATGGTCCATATCCAAGGCATGACAATGTTCCGAGAATAATCATAATGCATCCCACAATAACTGTGGATTTCTTACGGCTCCATTTCAATTCGTCTTCTACTGTAGAAACTGCACTTTCTGTTAATGCGATAGAACTTGTAACAGCAGCAAATAATACAAGTAAAAAGAACAGGATTCCTGCAAACGTTCCAAATCCCATGCTGTCAAATACCTTTGGAATTGTAATAAACATTAATGACGGACCTGCCTGCAGCGTATCCGGATCTCCACCTGAGAATGCAAATACAGCCGGAATAATCATCAGACCAGCCATAATTGCAATTGCAGTATCAAATACTTCAACATTCCTTGTCGAATCTTCGATGGACGTGTCTTTTTTCATGTAAGAGCCAAATGTGACCAGAATACCCATAGCAATTGACAGAGAATAGAACATCTGTCCCATGGCTGTTACAACCGTCATCCATGAAAAGTTTTTAGGATTTGGTACAAGGAAGTATTTCACACCAGCCAGTGCACCCGGTCTTGTCACCGAATAGATTGCAATGATCACAGACAATACCACCAGTATCGGCATCATGAACTTGGAAACACGCTCAATTCCATTACGGACACCCGCATAGATAATGATCAATGTGAACATACAGAAAACAATAAAGCATATTTCCGTAGAAAGGCCATTGGATATAAATTTTGAAAAATATCCATCTTCTGCTAATTTTGCGCCATTCCCTTTCAGATATTCTACAAAATATTTAATTACCCATCCTCCGATGACAGAATAATACGGTACGATCAAAACAGGAATGATTGCATTGATCCATCCACCGAACGACAACCATCCGGCCTTTTTGCCAAAGGCTTTAAACGCACCAACCGGACTCTTTCTTGTCATACGTCCAAGAGCTGATTCCGCAACGATCATTGTATAACCAAATGTCAGCGCAAGCAGGATGTAGATCAGGAGGAATATACCTCCACCATATTTTGCGGCCAGATAGGGGAATCTCCAGATATTTCCCCAGACCGACGGATGCGCCTGCCGCAGACAGAACGAATCCTATTTTTCCTGAAAAGGAACTTCTGTTATTTTTTTCTTTTTCCATCTCTCTTTCAGTTCCGATTTTCCATGATTACAATCAATCAGAACTTTCCCTCTTTCTTATCAGATTATATTATCAGACATTGATTATTCTTATATGCCAGACGATTTATTTTATCACATTTACGCAGTAAAGTCACTATTAATTTACAGATATCGCATTTTGGAAAAAAAAATCCCCCGTCAAATGACGGAGATCTTTTTCAAATCATTTTATGTATTTTATTTATCGTATTCGTTCATCCACTTGATCAGTTCTACACAGTAGTCATCGTGTCTGTCTACGAATGTTGTATGTCTTGCTCTCTCCCAGAGGATCCATTTAGAATTCGGGATTTCATCTGCCATAGTCTTTGCAACTAATGGTGAGCACAGATCAGAGATACCACTCATGATCAGTGATGGAACTTTGATCTCGTGAAGTCTGTCGATGTACTCGAAGTCTTTCAGTGTACCAGATGGAACGAATTCGTTCGGTCCCCATCCATACAGGTAAGCTTCTCCACCGGATTTCTTAGGTCTTGTACAACACTCTGGAAGATCTTCTCTCCAGTAATTACAGTATCTGTCCATATAGTTATCTACTGCTTTCAGATAAGCTTCTCCTGTGAAGTCATTACGCTCCAGGGCATCGTTGATCGCTGCCTGATCCTCTTCAGACATCATCTTAATTCTACGCATACCTTCTCTTGCCCACAGGCTGCTGCTTGGATGTCCGGAAGAAATGATGAAGGATTTTACCCCTTCTGCTCCACGCTCGATGGCATATGCAATCTGCATCATTCCGCCCCATGACTGTCCGATAATGTGGCATTCTTTTAATCCAAGGTGTTCTCTTAAAGCATCTAATTCATCCAGCCAGAGATCCTGTGTCCACATCTCCGGATGTCCGTCAAGATAAGATTTACCACATCCTAACTGGTCGTACATAACGATCATACGATCATCATCATCTGCAACGTTATCCAGGACTTCATAATAGTTGTGTGTAGATCCAGGTCCACCGTGTAAGCAGATCAACGGAGCTTTTCCGTTATCTTTCTGTTCTCCAACGATTCTGTAATATGTCTGATAGCCATGGAAAGGCATATATCCTTCTGTAATTTTTGCCATTTTACCTATTCTCCTTTTCTTAAAAGACGCCGAAGACCGCTGGTCCGCGGCATTTTTTTATTATAATTTTCTGACACCCCTTGTCAGTTAAATTTTCTTATGAGTAAGTAAAGTTACTTACTTGCAGCTTTTTCTATGTACTTTAGAAGTATTAGATAGCTCTTGTGTATTCTTTCAGCCATTCTCTTTCTTCATCAGTCAAATATGGACCAACTTTCTCGTAGCAGGCTTTGTGATAATCATTCAGCCATTCTTTCTCTGATCTTGTCAGTTCTTTCCGGATCGATACCATCAAGGTCGATTGGTACGAGTTCAGAGTCTCAAAGTGCATGAACTGTCCATATTTATTCTTCTCACCGTTTACAGTAAGCAGGTTGTTCTCGATACGGATACCAAATCTCCTTCTTCATAGATTCCGGCTCATCTGTAATTACCATACCAGGCTCAAACTGATGATGTTCGTTCTTAGAAGGAACGATGTACCAGCGGAATCCTGTTGGCGGCTCGTGGATACTTCCAAGATATCCGAAACCATGTCCGGTTCCGCACTGGAAGTCTTTGTTCATATCCCAGATTGGCTGTCTTGCCAATACATCCAGAGACCATCCGTGGTTACCATAGAGGAAGTTTGCTGCGCTTAAGTGCTGCATTGCTCTGTATACAGCTGTGTAATATTTCTTCAGTTCCGGTGTGATATGTCCCAGTACTGTTGTTCTGGTAATATCAGTAGAACCTTCATAATATCCGCCGCCTGTATCGCTCAGAAGCATACCGCCTTCTTTTAATACAACGTCTGTCTCTTTAGACGGTGCATAATGCATCATTGCAGCGTGCTCACCGAAAGCCTGCAGAGGTTCGAATGAATCACGGATATATCCTTCCTGTTCTGCACGCAGAGCTGTCAGTTTATCTGAAGCAGAAAGCTCTGTAATCTCCATCTTGTCATAATTTTTCTTAACCCAGTAAATGAACTTCGTCAGTGCAATACTGTCTTTTAATTCTGCATTTTTGATATTTTCAATCTCAACAGCATTCTTAATTGCTTTCATCAAGATAGTCGGATTAGCTCCTTCTACTACCTTACATGGAAGACTCTTATACAGTGCATAGTTCATCTTCATCGGGTCAATCAGTGCAACCTCATCTGCACCAATCTTCTTAGCATCTTCGTAAATGTCATTGTATGGATGAATGTTGACATTATTCTTTGCCATCTCTTCTCTGATGCGGTCATTCAGTTTGCTGTCATCGATATACAGATCTACACTGTCTTTACGTACGATCACATAGTCCAGTACCAATGGGAAGAAGTCAATATCATCTCCTCTGAAGTTCAGAAGCCATGCGTTATCATCCAGAGACGCAATCAAATGTACCGTTGCTCCGTATTCAGCCATCTTCTCACGAACTCGTTTCAGCTTGGATGCAACATTCTCTCCTGTGTATTTGTCTTCCAGGAAGAAACAAGGTTTCTTAGAAAGAGACGGGCGGTCTTCCCAGATCTGGTCGATCAGATCTACTTCATATTCGATCGTGATATTCTTTGCGCCCAATACTTCTTCATATTCCTGTCCTTCACCCATAGAAAGGACACGACCATCAAATGCGACCTTACCGCCTTCCGGGATCTTCTGGGCAAGCCATTCTGTTGTAGAAGGTGTATCATCAACGAACATCTTCATCAGACGTACTCCACTGCCTTCCATCTCAGTCAGTGCCTGTGTGAAATATCTTCCATCTGTCCACAGACCCGCATCATCTTTTGCGATTACGGCTGTTCCGTAGGAACCACTGAATCCAGTAATGAACTTTCTTGCTTTGAAATGCTCTCCTACATACTCACTTTGATGGAAATCTGCAGTCGGTACAACATATGCATCGATATTCTGCTCTGCCATCAGTGCGCGAAGCTTTTCAATACGCTTTGCTACTTCTGTCATTTTGTTTTCCTCCTTAGCTACGTAATCTTTCTTCTTCTGCCAGTAAAACAGATTTCTTTCCCCATCGGCATCTGATTTATAAACTACGTTCTATATCTGGTTAAAATTATAACACTTTCGCGAAATGTTGCAACACTAAAAGCAATTATTTTATCTTTTTTTCGAAATTTTTCACAAAATTTATATACAGAAAACTTTAATGAAAAATATTTTCTGCATATTCAGATTGCATCTGCAGAACCTGCCAACGGTAGCTTCTTCCGAATGCATGACAAAAAAGAGACAACCAAAACTGATTGTCTCTTTTTTATCATTTTTCAAAAATTAATCCTGAGCAATGATTTCTTTTTTGTTGTATGAACCACAAGCCTTGCATACTCTGTGAGGCATCATTAATTCGCCACACTTGCTGCATTTTACCAGGTTTGGTGCGCTCATTTTCCAGTTTGCTCTTCTTTTGTCTCTTCTTGCTTTAGAAGATTTATTCTTTGGACAAATTGACATAGGTTACACCTCCTTAAAATTCTTAAATACATCACGGATAACTGACATTCTAGGGTCGAGCCCCGTATCTTCACAGTTACAGGTACCTTTATTCAGGTTCTGACCACATACGTTGCAAATACCTTTACAGTCTTCGCTGCATAGAATTTTCGTCGGCCACCCTACCAATAACTCGTTGTAGACCAATTGTTCTACATCTAAGCTATATCCGTCAATATAGTTATTCTCGTCTAAATCTTCTGACTGATCATATGCATCTGACTCTGTATCAATCTTATGCTTGAAGTCAAGTGTCACCTTCACTTCTACATCTTCCAGACATCTGTCACATGGTGCAACTGATGTAATCTCAGCTTTACCAGTCACTTCCAACTTGCGGTCACCTGCATATTCTACAGACAATTCAAGTGGTGTCTTCTCTGTAATTGCATAATCTCCCATCTCAGACTTGAAACAAGTCATTTCAATCGGAACAGATTCATGTATTGCTTTATGCTGCTCAGACAGAACGTCGGATAGGTTTAATATCATAGTATCGTCTCCTATTCACACACTAGACTATTATATCATGTAAAATTATTTTGTCAACAGAAATTTACATTCTTTTAGTCATTTAGTCTTAAACTAATTTTGCTGTTTCACGAGCAATAGCTAACTCTTCGTTTGTAGGAAGGACAATTACTTTTACTTTTGATTCTGGTGTAGAAATTACGGTTGTCTCTCCGTGAACATTCTCATTCTTTTCTTCGTCGAGCTCTACGCCAAGATATCCAAGGTAATCACAGATGTCTTTTCTGAGGTCCGGAGCATTCTCTCCAACACCGGCTGTAAATGTGATTGCATCTACACCGTTCATTGCTGCTGTATAAGATCCGATATATTTTGCAACACGGTATTTGTAAGTATCCATTGCAAGCTGTGCTCTTTCGTTTCCGTCAGCAGCTGCCTGTCTTACATCACGGAAGTCAGAAGACACACCGCTGATTCCAAGAAGTCCTGACTTTTTGTTCAGGATATTCAGCATCTCATCTACGCTGATATCTTCATGATTGCAGATGAACTGAAGAACTGCAGGATCAACATCTCCACTACGTGTTCCCATAACAAGTCCTTCCAAAGGAGTAAGTCCCATACTTGTGTCTACGCATTTTCCACCGATAGATGCGGAGATACTTGCACCATTACCAATGTGGCATACAATAACCTTTGCATCTTCTTTTCCAAGAAGTTTTACAGTTTCACCAGATACGAACATATGGCTTGTTCCGTGGAAACCATATCTTCTGATGCTGTATTTCTCATAATATTCATATGGGATTGCATACATAGCTGCTTTCTTTGGAATATTCATACCAAATGCTGTATCGAATACTGCTACATTCGGTTTGCCAGGCATTGCTTTTTCGCAAGCTTCAATACCGATCAGGTTTGCAGGGTTATGAAGAGGTCCGAGGTCGAAGCAGTCACGAACAACTTTCTTCACGTCTTCTGTTACAAGTGTTGCATCACTGTAAATAGTACCTGCATGCAGTACACGGTGTCCAATTGCTGTAATCTCATCCGCACTTTCGATCACACCATGCTCTTTATCCTGTAAAGCATCCAGTACTAACTGTACTGCTACACCATGATCTGGCATTGCCTGCTCTACAACATATTTATCTTTTCCTGTTGGTTTGTGTGTTAATACAGATCCATCGGCTCCGATTCTTTCACAGATACCTTTTGCAAGAACGCTCTCGTTCTCCATGTCGATCAACTGATATTTTAAAGATGAACTTCCGCAGTTCATTACTAATACTTTCATATTATTTCTCCTCTTACTTTATCTCTTACTGATTCTGGCACTGAACTGCTGTGATTGCAACAACACCTTCAATATCCTTAGCACTGCATCCTCTTGAAAGGTCGTTAACAGGTGCTGCGATTCCCTGTGTCATTGGTCCGTAAGCTTCTGCTTTTGCAAGACGCTGAACAAGTTTGTATCCAATGTTACCTGCATCAAGGTTAGGGAAGATCAGAGTATTGGCTTTTCCTGCAACCTGGCTTCCTGGTGCTTTAGCTGCTCCAACAGAAGGAACAAGTGCTGCATCAAGCTGCATCTCTCCGTCTAACATAAGATCCGGATTCTCAGCTTTTGCGATCTTAACAGCTTCCTGTACTTTTGTTACGTCATCGTGTTTTGCACTTCCCATTGTTGAGTAAGAAAGCATAGCAACTCTTGGATCAGCACCAACGAGCTGTTTGAAGCTTTCTGCTGAAGACTGAGCGATTGCTGCAAGCTCTTCGGATGTAGGATTCTGGTTCAGTCCGCAGTCAGCGAATACAAATGTTCCGTTCTCTCCCATGTCGCAGTCAGGTACTACCATAACAAAGAATGCAGATACAAGCTTTGTTCCTGGTTTTGTCTTCAGGATCTGAAGGCATGGACGAAGTGTGTCAGCTGTAGAGTGGCATGCTCCGGATACCATTCCGTCTGCATCTTTCATCTTAACCATCATTACACCATAATATAAGTAATTAGTAAGAAGAATCTCTCTTGCCTGCTCTTCTGTCATTCCTTTTTTCTTTCTCAGTTCAACAAGTGTTGCTACATATTCGTCTGTCTTCTCATATGTAGCAGGGTCTACGATTGTAGCTCCTGTGATGTCGAAATCCCCTTTATTCTTAGCGATCTCTTCTTCGCTTCCGATCAGGATCAGGTTAGCTGTCCCTTCTTTTAAAATTGCCTCTGCTGCCTCATAAGTTCTGATGTCTTCGCTCTCTGGAAGAACGATTGTTTTTTTACAACTTTTTGCTTTTGCTTTGATTTCATCTATAAATCCCATGATAAATAGACTCCTTTCCAAATATTTTTCTCAGTATTTTCATTATAATACAAAGAACCCCTGTGGACAAGGGTTCTTCCTGTAATCTTATGTCTCTTTTTGCGTACAATGTACAATATCCGTTATATTTTGCTTCTGATATATTACATTTTCACGACATTATAATTGAAAAACGTGACTTACGATCGCAAAATACACACTGATCGTACTGATATCAACCAATGTAGAAATCAAAGGCGTTGCCATGATCGCCGGATCCAGCCCAATCTTTTTCGCAACCAATGGTAATGTACATCCAACCACTTTCGCAATCAGTACGGTACATGCCATAGTAAGTCCAATGGTAAACGCCATGGTGGCATCTCCCTGGCCCATCAGCATAATTCGGATTCCATTCACTACCGATAAGATAATGCTGATACAGAATGCAATTCGGATCTCTTTCCAGATCACCTTAAGCAGATCAGAAAATTCAATCTCTCCAACTGCCAGCCCACGAATCACCAGTGTCGAGCTCTGTGATCCACAGTTTCCACCGGTTCCGGTAAGCATCGGAACAAATCCCGCAAGCTGCGGCATCAGTGCCAGTGCATTTTCATAGCTGTTCATGATCATCTGTGTTACGGTTGCAGACAGCATCAAAAACAGCAGCCACGGAATACGACTCTTTACATGTTCAAATATCGATGTCCCGAAATACGAATCTTCATTCGGATTGACACCAGCCATGATACTGATATCTTCCGTTGTCTCCTCCTGTAATACCTGCATGGCATCATCAACCGTTACGATACCCACCATGCAATTTTCATGATCCACGATTGGCAGTGCGATCAGTCCATACTTGGTAATGGTATTTGCCACATCTTCCTGATCGTCTGTTGTACGTGCATACAGCATATTGGTATCCATGATCTCTTCTATTGTCTTGGATTCACTGCTTGTCAGCAATTCTTTTACATCAACCTGACCGATCAGATGGCGCTGTTCTGTAACATAACAGGTATAGATTGTCTCACGGTTCAGCCCAACCTGGCGGATCTTCAGAATCGATTCTGCAACCGTCATTTCTCTGCGAAGCGCAATATAATCTACATTCATCACGCTTCCGGCACTGTCTTCCGGATATTGTAACAGTTGATTGATCTGTTGACGCTTTTCTTCATCTGTAACCATCAGAAGTCTGTCCACTACATTGGCAGGCATCTCTTCCAACACATCAACGGTATCATCCAGATACATTTCCTCCATGATCTCTTCAAGCTCGGAATCCGTCAGTGCATTGATCAGGTCCTCTCGCGTATCACTGTCCATATAAGAAAATGTCTCTGCAGCTTCTTCTTTTGCAAGCAAACGGAATACCAGCACCATATGCTTCTGATCAAACTCTTCCAGAATCTCCGCAAGGTCTACAGGATACATATTTGTTTCCAGTTCTTCTTTCAGTTCTTTATATTCTCTCGCATCCAGCATGTCTTTGATACGTTCTTCAGTCAGCTCTTCTCTGTCTTCTACGTAATCAATATCATCTTCTTCTCGCTGTCCGTCCTCCAGGGGCTGCTCCTCATTCATCTTCTCTTCCATAACAATATGCATCCTCCTTTCTTCGAATTTTGCTGGGTAAACATCCCATTTGCGTACCCCACTATTGTATAGTATAATCAATTCCAGAATGTTATACAAGGAGATTCTTATGAAAACTGTTGGACTTATCACAGAATACAATCCATTTCACAATGGACATCTTTATCATATAGAAAAAGCAAAAGAACTGACCGGTGCCGACCGGGTTATAGTCATCATGAGCGGCGACTATGTGCAACGTGGAACTCCCGCCGTTCTTTCCAAGCATTCAAGGGCACATATGGCCCTTTTAAACGGTGCATCTGTTGTGCTTGAACTTCCGGTCTGTTATTCCTGCGCAAGTGCAGAATTCTTTGCAAAGGGTGCAGTATCTGTCTTAGACGGTCTTGGCTGTATAGATGCGCTTTGTTTTGGGAGTGAATGTGGTAATCTGGAACATTTAACATCCATTGCACACCTTCTGTCTGCCGAACCAGAAACCTACCGTCACCATCTCCAGAGTTCATTAAAAAATGGCATGTCTTTTCCGGCAGCAAGATGTCACGCTCTCAAAAAAATGACTGGCGATGCCTATGCTTCACAGATTCTTTCTGATCCCAATAATATACTGGGAATTGAATATCTGAAAGCTCTTAAAAAACTGAACAGTCCGATTGTTCCCTTTACCTTAAAAAGAGAATTTTCCGGATATCATGACACAGAACTTCATGACTGCTCCAGTTCTGCTTCTGCAATCCGAAAAGTCTTGATGAATATTCCGTCATCCCCGTACCTGCCGAAAAACATATCCGCACAGCTAAGCGAGCAATTACCACCCGGTTCTTTATCTATTATACAGAATGAATGGAACTTTTCCTGTCCTGTGGAAGCAGATGATTTTTCATTGTTGTTAAAATACCGCCTGCTGAGCGAACCCCATGAATCTCTTTGCAAATACCAGGATGTATCTGAAGAGCTTTCCAACCGAATCATCCGGAACCGGAATCAGTTTCGCTCTTTCGGACAATTCTGCACCCTTTTAAAAACAAAAGAACTGACTTACAGCCGTATCAGCAGAAGTTTACTGCATATTCTGCTATCCATAACCACAGAAGATATGCATGCATACCAGGACAATTCCTGTTCATATGCGCGTATTCTTGGTTTCCGAAAAGAACATACCGATGTCTTACGCGCGATGAAAGATCATGCTTCCATACCGATCATTACCAAACTAGGCAAATCAACATCTCTTTTGTCACCGGAAGCTTCACGTATGTTGAACCAGACTTCTTTTGCTTCCGACCTGTACGAAAGTGTTATCTCCGATAAATTCGGCATACCGTTCACAAGCGAACAGCAAAAGCAGATTATACGTGTATAGTACTTCGACATATGATATTTTCTACGTTTTCCTTTGCATACTTTTGTATACAAAAGCATGCGGCGTATGACGAAATATCTTCTTCCTGCGAATGGAAGCTGAACTTATTTCATCATGCGCCGCACATTTTATTATACATTACATGGATTTATTTTAATTTTTGAAACTATGTACAGGAGCCGGAATTCTTCCTTTTCTATTTACAAATGCACTACAATCATATTCGTTAACAGGAATGATCGGAGCATATCCCAGCAGTCCGCCAAATTCGGCAGTCTCTCCTACATCTTTTCCGATAACCGGGATCAGACGTACAGCTGTTGTCTTCTGATTCACCATACCGATTGCCATCTCATCTGCAATAATTCCCGAAATAGTTGAAGCTGTTGTCTTACCTGGAATTGCAATCATGTCAAGTCCTACCGAACATACACATGTCATTGCTTCGAGTTTTTCGATCGTAAGAGCACCCATCTCTACTGCATCGATCATGCCTTTATCTTCACTGACAGGAATGAACGCACCACTTAAGCCGCCTACATAAGATGAAGCCATGACGCCGCCTTTTTTCACCTGATCATTCAGCATAGCAAGTGCCGCTGTTGTTCCCGGTGCTCCAACACGCTCCAGACCAATTTCTTCCAGGATCTCAGCCACACTGTCTCCTACTGCCGGAGTCGGTGCCAGTGACAGATCGATGATTCCGAACGGAATGCCAAGTCTCTTCGATGCCTCTCCCGCAACAAGCTGTCCCACACGAGTTACCTTAAAAGCAGTCTTTTTGATTGTTTCGCATAATTCTTCAAAACCTTTGCCACGTACCTGTTCAATTGCATGTTTTACAACTCCCGGTCCACTGACACCTACATTGATCACTGCATCTCCTTCTGTCACACCGAGGAACGCTCCCGCCATAAACGGATTATCATCCGGTGCATTACAGAATACCACAAGTTTTGCACATCCCAGAGAATCATTTTCTTTTGTTGCTTCTGCTGTTTCCTTAACAATCTCACCACACAGACGCACCGCATCCATATTGATTCCCGTCTTTGTAGAACCTACGTTGATGGAACTGCAGATTCGATCCGTACATGCAAGTGCCTGTGGTACAGAACGGATCAGATTCTCATCACTCTTTGTCATAGACTTTGACACCAGTGCCGAATATCCGCCGATAAAATTCACTCCGACTTCTTTTGCCGCTTTGTCCAATGTCTTTGCAATTGTCACAAAGTCTTCCGGACTCTTACATGCAGCACCGCCAATCAGCGCCACTGGTGTAATAGAAATTCGTTTGTTTACAATCGGAATACCGAATTCCTGTTCAATCTCTTCTCCAGTCTTTACAAGATCTTTTGCAACCGTAGTGATCTTGTTGTAAATATTTTCATTTAATTTATCAAGGTCTGCATCTATGCAATCCAACAGGCTGATTCCGAGAGTGATCGTACGTACATCCAGATTTTCCTCAGCAATCATCTGATTTGTCTCATATACTTCATATTTGTTTATCATGTATTTTTTCCTGCCTTTCAGTGATTTTACTTATAATCTGTGCATTTTTTCAAATATTTCTTCTCTCTGGCAGTGAATAGTAACACCAATAGAAGTTCCGATCTCTTCCAGTTCTTTTGAAACTACGGCTACTTCTTTACTGCAATTTGTCACATCAACAATCATCATCATGTTAAAGTATCCATCCACGATGGTCTGCGAAATATCAAGGATATTAATGTTAGTTCCCGCAAGATATTCACATACTTTTGCAATAATACCTACGGTGTCTTTTCCTACAACTGTAATTACACATTTCTTCATGATTTGTTTTCCTCCTGTTGTCTTCACATCGTTTCTTACATTTTTGCTTCATTCTTATAACGTAATGATATCAGATACCTGATCTCGTTTGGCTACCATCATCGGAATATCATCTCCTTTATAAGGATTGTCACCGATACTGATCTCCAGTTTGACCGTTTCGTATGCCAGTTCTTCGTAATTGTTCTCTTTACTCAGATGTCCCAGAACTACATATTGCAGGTCATCATGTAATATATCGCAAAGAAGCTTTCCAGACAGTTCATTGGAAAGATGTCCCTTGTCGCCCATTACCCTTCGTTTCAATGGATATGGGTAAGGTCCTACTTCCAACATATGTATGTCATGGTTTGCTTCCAGAACGACCGCATTCAGATCGCTCAGATGTTCTACGGTATAATCATCATATACCCCGAGATCCGTTGCAACTGCAACAGATTTTTTTCCATTTTCAATTCTGTAACCAGACGGTTCATTTGCATCATGGGAAATTGCAAACGGATCTATATTCAATGTGCCAAGTGAAAATGGATGATCTATCTCTATCTCGTGTAAAAGGCCTTCCGGAAGTTTTCCGAGACTTTTACAATTCCTGATTCCTTCAATGGTTCCGGGCGTTGCATAGATTGGAATCTCATACTTTCTGCTGAACACACCAAGTCCCTGAATATGATCTACATGTTCGTGTGTGATCAATATTCCCTCCAGCTCATCCCCTTTTATCTCCAACTTTGATAATCCTTCTTCAATTCTTTTCTTGCTGATTCCTGTATCGACCAGAAGATGTGTCTGATCATCTCCTACATAAATACAATTTCCACTGCTTCCACTCGCAATGCTGCATAATCTCATACTAAATAATATCTGCCTTTCCTATAAATCTTCCACGATCTTATTCAGCTGGATCTTTGTCTCTTCAAACTGTCCGCTGTTATCGATCACCCGGTCACAATGACGCATGAACAGATCTTTCGGAAGCTGTGCTTCAAAAATCTGATCGACCTTGCTGTCTTCATATCCTCTTGCGTATTTTAAACGTTTTCTTCTGATGGAATCCTCTACATACACATACCAGAGTTCATCACAAATTTCCTCATAATGATCTTCTATCAGAAGTGCGCCTTCTATCAGCATCAGATTCGTATTCTTGCGTTCTTCTCTTGTGATCTTTTTCTGAATCTCTTCTTTTACCCTCGGATGTACAATTCCATTTAACACAGAAAGTTCAACTCTGTCGGCAAATACAATGTCAGAAAGCTTCGCACGATCCAGTTCACCTTTTTCATCCAGGATTTCATTCCCGAAATGAGCCACAATTTCATCAAAGCATTCTGTTCCTTTTTTCTGTAGTTTCTTTCCTACTTCATCCGTCATACAAATAGTCGCACCATACTTATTATTCAGATATTCCAGAATCTGTGTCTTTCCTGCGCCTACTCCTCCGGTAATTCCTATAATCTTCATCTTTCACACCTCTTACTTTTGCTTCGTACCAGTTATCTCCTGTATGCATATCTATCTCAAGCGGTACTTTTAATTCTGCCGCATGTTCCATTTCTTCTTTCAAGATATTCTGAACCTCATCCAGCTCCGGCTCATACGCCTCGATCAAAAGTTCATCATGTACCTGTAATACAAGTCTTGATTTCATCTTCTGGTCTTTCAGTCTCTGATTCACCCGGATCATTGCAATCTTGATGATATCAGCTGCTGCTCCCTGAATCGGTGAATTCATTGCCACACGCTCACCGAACGAACGCTGCATGAAGTTGCTGGAAGAAAGCTCTGGTACCGGTCTGCGTCTTCCAAAGAGCGTCACCACATAACCTTCTTCTTTGGCATGCGTTACTGCATGATCCAGAAACGTCTTAATTCCCGGATAGGTTGCAAAATAATCATCAATATATTTTGCAGCTTCTTTACGTGTAATACTTAAATCCTGGCTTAATCCGAACGAACTGATTCCGTACACGATACCAAAATTTACAGCCTTTGCATTTCGCCTCTGCTGAGGAGTTACTTCATCAAACGGTATATGAAATACCTGTGATGCCGTAATCCGATGGATATCACTCTGTTCCTTGTATGCCTGGATCAGATGCTCATCTCCTGAGCAATGTGCCAGAACACGAAGTTCAATCTGCGAATAATCGGCATCCACAAATCGATATCCTTCTTCCGGAATAAATACTTTACGGATCAGACGTCCAAGTTCCATTCTTACCGGAATATTCTGAAGATTCGGTTCAGTACTGCTGATTCTTCCGGTCGCCGTAATCGTCTGGTTAAATTTTCCATGAATCCGCCCATCATCCTGAATATAATTCGCCAGCCCGTCTGCATATGTGGACTTGAGTTTGGTATATTGACGATATTCCAGAATCTTTGCGACTACCGGATGTTCCGGTGCAAGCTTTTCCAGTACATCTGCCGCAGTCGAATAACCTGTCTTTGTCTTGCGCCCACCCGGGAGCTTCATATTTTCAAACAGTACAACTCCAAGCTGCTTTGGTGAATTAATATTAAATGTCTCACCTGCTTCTTCGTAAATTTCTTTTTCCAGTTCGGCAATTTTACCCGCGAGTTGATCGCCATACTGTTTCAAAGCATCCGCTTCTACACGGATTCCATTTTGTTCCATATCAAACAATGTGAATACCAACGGCATCTCAATATTCCGGAACAACGTATCCATCTTTGTATCCCGTAATTTCTGCCGCAGAACCTCTACCGACGCATAATTTACATAAGACTCATAGCAGGCTTTCATATCCTGATCGATCTTTTCATCAATCATCAGACCCAGATGTTCTCTTGCAACATCTTCCCATGTATAATTATTTTTAAGTGGATTCAAAAGATATGCAGCCACACTAACATCAAAGCAGTTTGCCTGATTCCGGATTGTTACCTGTTCCATAGACTCTTTTAAATGGAACATTGCATACGTTTCTGCCTTCTCAGCCACATCCGCAAGTTTTTTCAGTAACCATTCTCCGGTTATGTCTTTTTCAACTTTGATACAATAACTTTCCTCTTTTGAAAAGCACAGTCCGATACCTCCAAGTCCGGCCCGATCTGCAAACAACGGTAATACATTTTCCAGATCTTTGAAGATTACGGCGCCTATTGTACTTGCTTCTTCCGCCTGTACAAAGACTTTCTCCGCTTCTGATTTGGAAGTAATGATCTTAAATCCGTCCTCGACCTTGTTGGCCGGTGCCGAAACATCGAATCTGGAAAGAAGATTTTTAAATTCCAGTTTCTGGAAAAAGATATATGCTTCTTCCGTATATAGATTACCGAGCTTTGCTTCGGATAGTTCATACGGGAAATCAGCCTTTACATTGATCGTTGCCAGCTCTTTACTGAGCACCGCAAGATCCCAGTGTTCACTTAAAGCCTTGGATGCTCTTGGCGGTTTCAGCTCATCCACATGTTCATGCGCTTCTTCAATCGAATGATACTGTGTAATAATCTTTGTCGCTGTCTTCTCCCCGATGCTTGGAACTCCTGGAATATTATCTGCCGTATCTCCCATCAGTGCCTTCAGATCAATAAATTCTTTTGGCGTCACCTGATAACGTTCTTCAACATCTTTAGCGTAGTAATCTTCAATTTCTGTCTTGCCCTGCTTAGTCTTCGGAATTCGGATTTTTACATGCTCTGTCGCAAGCTGCAGCAGATCGCGGTCTCCGGAAATAACGGTAACTTCCATACCCTCATTCTCACATCGATTGGATAATGTTCCAATCAGATCATCGGCTTCCAGGCCGGCACATTCAATCGTCTTAACCCCCATTGCGCGAAGCACTTCTTTGATCACCGGAACCTGCTGCCTTAACTCATCAGCCATCGGCTTTCTTGTTCCTTTATATTCTGCATACATCTTGTGTCTGAAAGTCGGGGCGTGAACATCGAATGCCACCGTCAGATATTCTGGTTTTTCTTCTTCCAGAAGTTTAAACATAATCGTTAGAAATCCATATATTGCATTTGTATGAAGGCCCTCGGCATTCGTCAGATCCGGCAGCCCGTAAAAAGCCCGGTTAAGAATACTGTGGCCGTCAATCAGAACAATTTTACTGCTCATTTTGTCTCTCCACCTAAATAGTTCATTTCTTATAAAATCACTATCTTACTATACACCAATTTGTGCCTTTTTAAAAGGTTAATTTTCTCACTGATTTTCTTTCTACGGTTTCTTTTCATTTTTAGAAAAAGGGGATTGACAGACATTACATTTATAGTTATAATTTATTTTGTTGTGTAAGCAACATATATGCGGATATGGCGGAATGGCAGACGCACAAGACTCAAAATCTTGCGGAGGTGACTTCGTGTGGGTTCAAGTCCCACTATCCGCATTCAAAAAGCCCAGTAAAATCAAGGGGTTTAACGATTAGAGACATTTACTTTTCTTACTATTTTGTTACTATGGTTTCGTAAGAAGTAAATGATTTTTTTTATACTCTTCCAGCACATTCCATGAATTTGCTCTTTTCTTCCATGGAACTCACATCGTATGTATAATTTTCTTCATTTACTTTTTTCCGTATGACCCAACAAAGACGCTGCTACTGTTCCAGATACACCGGCACATTTCATATTAGAATTCAATGTTCTTCTGATAGCATGGATACTTTTCTTGTTATGGAATTCTGCTGTTGTTGTGTTATTAACTGCACAGTCTGATATTCTTGAAGCATACACTCTTCCCCTGTCATCTTGAAAAACATACTCGCCTAACCAGCCATTCTTAAATTCAAACTCTTTTACTTTTCTTAATACCCTTGCCATATCATCTGTCAATGGAATATCTGAGTCGGCGAATTGTTGAGTCAGAACATGAAACTGTCCGTCAGCAATGGAATAAAGCTTCTCTTGAAAAGAGTGTATCAGAAATTCACGAACGGCAGCAGGACAAAGAAAGCACACCTAAAGGCGTTTCTCCCTTAAGTGTGCTTCTATTATTCACGTTAATAGTCAAATATAAAAAGCATAATTACTTTTGGATGGGCGGTGTATCCATCATCTCAGGTACTCTTTTCAGAGTGCGTCGGGAACCATTTCCGACCTCAAAAATAACTATGCTTATTATCAATGTATGTTGTTTACATTTATACTATACTATTCATTTTCGTCATTGTCAATATTTGCGTTTTTATTCTTCCACTGTACAAACGTCTACTTATCTTTGAACCTTGGATATCATACATCGAAGAAACATATAAATATTGACCATCTTTTTCCAACTTTACTCCAACCAATACATT
>ENA-OQBL01000614-OQBL01000614.1-human-gut-metagenome-genome-assembly--contig:-NODE-614-length-17891-cov-3.178113_pt1 | contig 17891 bp, 13 predicted proteins | sample MGYA00242747_ERZ504553 | MGnify/ENA primary metagenome ERZ504553 (study PRJEB26092, sample SAMD00036240) | human gut metagenome | host: Homo sapiens | study: EMG produced TPA metagenomics assembly of...
ATAACCTTTACGGGGAATTGAAAGGCTTCGGCACCCGCAGCAGCCTAAACAAAGACCAGGAAACAGCTTTCCGGCTGGAAGAGTTCATGAAACGCCGCTACGAATTCCGCTACAACACCGTGCTTGGCGACTTGGAATACCGGCAGCGCGACTCCATCCACTTCTACTTCCAGCCTGCCGACCAGCGCGTACGCAGCAGCATCGCCATGAAGGCACTGAAAGAGGGAGTACGTGTGTGGGACCGCGACATCACCCGCTTCCTGTCTTCGGACTACGTGCCGCTATACAACCCCATCGAAGAATATCTCTATAACACCGGACGCTGGGACGGCAAAGACCGCATCCGCGCATTGGCCGACCTCGTGCCCTGCCACAATCCCCACTGGAGGGAACTGTTCTACCGGTGGTTTCTTGGCATGGTGGCACATTGGCGGGGAATCGACAAACAGCACGGCAACAATACCTCGCCCCTGCTCGTAGGTCCGCAAGGTTACCGCAAAAGTACTTTCTGCCGTATCCTATTGCCACCGGAACTGCGTTTCGGCTACACCGACAGTATCGACTTCAAGAGCAAGCAGGAAGCGGAGCGCAGCCTTGGCCGCTTTTTTCTGATTAACATCGACGAATTCGACCAGATAAACGCCAATCAGCAAGGCTTCTTGAAGCACCTCCTGCAAAAACCGGTTGCCAACCTGCGAAAGCCCTACGGTACCACTATTCAGGAAATGCGCCGCTATGCCTCCTTCATCGGGACCAGCAATCTGAAAGACCTGCTGACCGACCCGTCGGGAAGTCGCCGTTTCATCTGCATCGAAGTGACCGGTCCTATCCAGACAAACGTCACTATCAATTATCACCAGCTCTATGCCCAAGCCATGCACGACATCATGAAGGGTGAACGCTACTGGCTGGACGACACTGACGAAGCAATCGTAAAGGAGTACAACCGGGAATTCGAGCGGGTAGACCCATTGGAAGAACTTTTCCTTTGCCATTTCCGTGGCGCGGAGGAGAGCGAAGAAGGCGAATGGCTCACAGCCATGCAGATTTTCAACGACCTGCAACAGAAAACGAGGGATAAGTTGGCCATCAACCGGATAGCAGCTTTCGGGCGCACGCTCCGCAAGCTGGACATCCTCAACAAGAAATCGAACCGGGGAACACTTTATCATCTGGTAAGAATAGAAGAATGAACCGGCACTCCCACCGATTGTACCAAAGTGAGGGCAAACTTGGCCCTCACTCATTTTTATAAAAAGTATTTCCGTACGCAGTTGATGCAGTTCAACCATTATTAATAAGGTGAACAGTTGACTATTTGCAAATTATGATTGATAATACTAAAAATACCCAAATAAGTGTTTTTGATATTAAAATAAAACGTATCTTTGTTGCAAACAACGTCCTCCTTAATAATACTATTATGAAGAAACTGCTGCTTTTAGCCTTTGTGCTATGTAGTTCTTTACTGTGCCGGGCACAAGAAGAACGAGTTATTTTAGGTGATGAACAGACTTCCGAGTATTTTCCAATCCTAAAAGATAAACGAATTGCCATATTCTCCAATCATACAGGAATGATAGGAGACAAGCATCTGCTGGACATTCTGCTGGAAAATCAAGTTCAATGTAGTAGCCATTTTCTCCCCTGAACACGGTTTCAGAGGAGATGCCGACGCAGGCGAACACGTGTCCAGCTCGGTAGACAAGAAGACCGGAGTACCTATCCTCTCGCTGTACGACGGGAAATCCGGAAAACCAAGCGAAGCATCCATGCGCAAGTTTGATATCCTTGTGGTAGACATCCAGGATGTAGGCCTGAGATTCTATACTTATTATGCCTCTATGTGCCGGCTGATGGACGCTTGTGCAGAATACAACCGCAAGGTGCTGATACTGGACCGCCCCAATCCGAACGGACACTACGTGGACGGCCCGATACTGGACATGAAATATAAATCCGGTGTAGGTTGGCTGCCGATTCCCGTGGTGCACGGCATGACGCTGGGCGAACTGGGCCTGATGGTAAACGGCGAACGCTGGTTGCCGGCGTCACGCACTTGCGACCTGACCGTCATTCCCTGCAAGAACTATACGCACCAGACCCTATACAAGCTGCCGATTCCCCCGTCCCCCAATCTGCCGAACATGAAGTCCATCTATCTGTACCCCTCGACCTGCTATTTCGAGGCCACTCCGGTCAGTCTGGGAAGAGGAACCGACCTCCCCTTCCAGGTCTACGGGCATCCCAACATGACGGGCTACAGCTACAGCTTCACCCCGCGCAGTGTTCCCGGAGCCAAGAATCCGCCCCAGCTGGGCAAGCTTTGCCACGGCGTGAACCTGAGCAACATGAGCGACGAGGAAATCTGGAAACGCGGTATTGACTTGAGTTACGTGATAGACGCTTACCGGAATCTGAACATGGACGACCACTTCTTCCGTTCCTTCTTCGAACTGTTGATAGGCACCGACTACGTGCGCAAAATGATAAAGGAAGGGAAGAGCGCCGAAGAAATCAAGGCAAGATGGAAAGACGACGTAGAGAAATTCAAGGTACAGCGCAAGCCCTATCTGCTCTACGAAGAATAAAGACATGTACAATTCACTATTTACAATGTACAATTTCAGAGAAGGTACAATTCAAAAGTAAATGGGAAGGTACAACAGTTTATACTAAAGAAACGCCGCATGGCAAATTGTAAATTGTAAATGAACAAATTGTAAATAAACATTATGACTCCACTATCCGTAATCATCACCATAGCCGCCTACTTCGCGATACTGTTCACGGTATCCTATATTGCAGGAAGGAAGGCAGACAACGCCGGCTTCTTTGTGGGTAACCGCAAGTCATCCTGGTATGTCGTGGCGTTCGCCATGGTCGGTTCCGCCATTTCAGGTGTGACCTATGTATCTGTACCCGGCATGGTTGCCGCCAGCAGCTTCGGCTATCTGCAAATGGTGTTGGGCTTCATTGCCGGACAGCTCATCATAGCCTATCTGCTGGTACCGCTATTCTACAAAATGAACCTGGTATCCATCTACGAATATCTGGAGAACCGTTTCGGCATGTCTTCCTACCGCACGGGTGCCTGGTTCTTCTTCATCTCCAAAATGCTCGGTGCCGCTGTCCGTCTGTTCCTCGTATGCCTGACGCTGCAACTGCTGGTATTCGAACCTTTCGGACTGCCTTTCCTGCTGAACGTGGCCATCACGGTGGCACTGGTCTGGTTGTACACTTTCCAGGGTGGCGTAAAGTCTCTTATCTGGACAGACTCTCTGAAGACATTCTGCTTGGTGGTGTCGGTCGTACTCTGCATCTGGTATATCGCTTCCGACCTCAATCTGTCATTTACCGGTATGGTAAGCACCATTGCCGACAGTGACATGTCCCGCATCTTCTTCTTCGACGATGTGAACAGCAAGCAGTACTTCTTCAAGCAGTTCCTCGCCGGTGCCTTCACCATGATTGCCATGACCGGGCTGGATCAAGACATGATGCAGCGCAACCTGAGCTGCAAGAACTTCAAGGACTCACAGAAGAACATGATTACCAGTGTCATTTCGCAGTTCTTCGTCATCCTGCTTTTCCTGATGCTGGGCGTGCTGCTCTACATCTTTGCCGCCAACCAGCAGATTGCGGTGGAGAAGAGTGACGAACTGTTCCCGCTGATTGCCACCGGCAACTATTTCCCTGCCATTGTGGGCATACTGTTCATCATCGGCCTGATTTCTTCTGCCTATTCAGCCGCAGGCTCGGCACTCACCGCGCTGACCACTTCCTTCACCGTAGACATTCTGGGAACGAAAGGCAAGTCGGAAGAGACGGTTGTGAAGATGCGCAAGAAAGTGCACATCGGCATGGCGGTTGTTATGGGAATCACCATTTTCGTATTCAATCTTCTGAACAACACCAGTGTCATCGATGCTGTATATATCCTGGCAAGCTATACCTACGGTCCTATCTTGGGTCTGTTTGCTTTCGGCATCTTCATGAAACAACAAGTGCGTGACAAGTACATCCCGCTGGTTGCCATCGCCTCCCCGGTTCTCTGCTTCATTCTGCAGAAAAATTCCGAAGCCTGGTTCGGAGGTTATCAATTCAGCTACGAGTTGCTGATTTTCAATGCACTGTTCACTTTCATCGGTCTCTGTCTGTTGATTAGGAAAGATAAAAAGAACAATTAACTTAATACATCATCTATGAACGTAAGACGTCAGTTTTTACTAAGTTTGCTTGCCGCCTCCCTCTTCCCCCAATGGGGAGGTGCGCAAGAACTTCCGACGGATGTCCGTCAGGAAATCGGGAAATTCCTGGATACCACCGCACGGAAAGAAGTTTCCGTAGGACGTATCAGCATCGACTCAGTGGCCGTGGAAGGAAATACGCTGCAACTGTTTGCCAACATGAACTGTGCCTATATTCCTTTCCGCGAGGACAATGTAGCCGAAATATACCAGGGCGTAAGTGCCCTGCTACCGGCGGAGTTTACCAAATACAAGCTGCAAATCCGTACCAACAAGCGCAGCATCGAAGAACTGGTTCCCCAAGTCCTGCGTAGTAAAAAAGACAAAAGACGAAGACATTCAATCCCGTCGCTTCCAAGCCTTTAGTTACCGACATTTCCGCCCCCTACACCCCTACCAACGGCTTGCAGAACCGGCACATCGCCCTATGGCAAAGCCACGGCTGGTACTACGAGCCGAAACTCGACCGTTGGGAATGGCAGCGTGCACGTATCTTCCAGACCGTGGAAGACCTCTACACCCAAAGCTACGTATTGCCTTTCCTCGTGCCGATGCTGGAAAATGCCGGTGCCAACGTGCTGCTTCCCCGCGAACGCGATTGCCAGACGGCAGAAGTCATCGTAGACAATGACGGTTGCCTGACCGGCCGTTCCGTCTATACAGAAAATTCCGGTGACAAGCTCTGGAGTCAGGGAGAAGGACAAGGCTTCGCCCACCTGCGCCCCAATACATAGACTTTGAGAATCCTTTCAAGGAAGGCACCTACCGCGCCATAGAAACCATCAAGAAAGGAAACGCAAGCACCGCCGAATGGATTCCCGAAATCCCTTCGACCGGACAATACGCCGTATACGTCTCTTACCAAACCTTGCCAAACAGCGCGGACGATGCCCTTTACACCGTCTATCACAAAGGCGGCACCACGCAGTTCAAGGTAAACCAGCAAATGGGAGGCGGCACCTGGATTTACCTCGGCACCTTCGGCTTCAATGCCGGCCGGAACAATGAATGCAAAGTCGTTCTGAGCAACCTTTCCTCCAAAGTAGGAAGAATCATCACTGCCGACGCCGTGAAGATAGGCGGCGGCATGGGGAACATAGCCCGGGGAGAAGTCAGCGGTTATCCCCGTTTCTGCGAAGCCGCCCGCTACTGGCTGCAATGGGCAGGCATACCGGACAGCGTATATTCAGAAAGCAACGGCAAGAATGACTATACCGACGACTATAAATGCCGTGGTATCTGGGTGAACTACCTTTCCGGAGGCTCTGCCGTGAACCCGACGGAAAAAGGGCTGAACATCCCTGTCAACATGGCCTTTGCCTTCCACTCCGATGCAGGAACTACACTGAACGATTCCATCATCGGGACACTCGGCATCTACTATACCAACGCCTACAATGAGAAATTCGCCAACGGAGCATCCCGCTACTTGAGCCACGACCTGACAGACTTGATTCAGTCCAACATCGTGCGTGACGTGCGTACCCTCTACGAACCCCAATGGACACGCCGGGGCAAATGGAACCAATCCTACTATGAGGCCCGTGTACCCCGCGTACCTACCATGCTACTCGAACTACTTTCCCATCAAAACTTTGCAGACATGCGCTACGGACTGGACCCGCGTTTCCATTTCACCGTAAGCCGCGCCATCTACAAAGGTATGCTTCAGTTCCTCTGCTCACAATACAACATGGATTATGTAGTGCAACCGTTACCGGTAGACCACATGACCTTGCGCATGACCAGCGAGAACGAAGTGGAACTGACCTGGCAACCCGTAGCGGATGCGTTGGAACCAACTGCCGTAGCAGAGAAATACATTGTTTATACCCGTATCGGCGACGGGGATTTCGACAACGGAGTATTGGTGGACGGCAACAGTTACCGAACCACGCTCCCCGCCGGCATGGTATGCAGCTACAAGGTTACCGCTGTCAACAAGGGCGGCGAGAGTTTCCCTTCCGAAATTCTTTCCGCCGGACGGGCGTTCAATTCCAAAGGTACCGTATTGGTGATAAACGGATTCGACCGCATCAGTGCCCCTGCCGACTTTACGGCCCCCGCCCCCGCCGACACCCTCCTTGCCGGATTTCTGGATGAGCAGGACCACGGGGTCCCCTATATCCATGACATCAGCTACATTGGCAAGATGAAGGAATACCGCCGTTCCATTCCCTGGATGGACGACGACGCCTCCGGTTTCGGCGACAGTTATGGAAATTACGAGACCCAAGTCATCGCAGGAAATACGTTCGATTATCCTGCCATACATGGTGCCGCTATCCTGAAAGCGGGATATTCGTTTGTATCGGTTAGTAATGAAAAGTCTCTCCCCCGTAGGAAAGGGAGAGAAGAATATTCCGGTGGATATGAGGGAGTATAGGTATGTGGACTTGATACTTGGGAAGCAATGCCAGACCAAGATGGGACGGGGAGGCGTAAAACCGTTGGAGTTCAAGACTTTCAGCAAACCGATGCAGGAGGCTATTGCGGCTTATTGTAAGCAAGGTGGAAATATCTTTGTTTCGGGCGCTTTTGTAGGAACGGATTTATGGGACAACCGCCTTGCAACCGCCGACGAAGCCGACAAGAAATTTGCGATGGAAGTACTGAAATATAAGTGGCGTGTGGGACAAGCGGCTACAATGGGTAAGGTGAAAAGCGTAGCTTCTCCGTTCCCCGCCCATTTCAGGAAACTATACCTATCACAATGAGCTGAATGCCGATTCGATATGTGGTGGAATCACCGGACGCCATTGAACCGGCAACCAAGATGCACACACCGTGATGCGGTAGTTCTGAAAACAACCTGAGTGCCGGTGTGGCCTACAGGCGACTACAAGACTTTGTATTGGGATTCCCTTTTGAATCCATACGTACTGATTCTGAAAGAGAGGCACTCATGAATGCTGTGCTGACATTCTTCAACGACAACAAATAATATCAACCAATCATCATCTATGAACAGAAGACTCGTTAATAATCGTCCTGATGGCTTGCCTGCTCCCCCTGGGGATGCAGGCACAGCAAGGGACATTCCGTTTTTGCCCAACTGACAGACATTCATCTGACCCCCGAACAATCCGAATCCCACAGAGGACCTGCTGCGTTCCGTGGCACAGATTAATGCCACCGACAGTATCGACTTTGTCCTGGTGACGGGCGACCTGACCGAAGAAGGCGACCGTACTACCATGGAAAAAGTGAAATCGTGCCTTGACTTGCTGAAGGTCCCCTACCACGTAGTCCTAGGCAACCATGAAACGAAATGGAGCGACTCCGGCTGTACCGCTTTCGGAGAAATCTTTGGCGGCGAACTCTTCGAGTTCGAGCATAAGGGATTCCTTTTCCTCGGCTTCAACTCCGGTCCGCTGATGCGTATGGCCTACGGGCATGTAGTGCCGCAAGACATCCGTTGGATGACGGAAGAAATGGAGAAAAACGGCAAAGACAAACCGGTGATACTTGTCACCCACTATCCGCTAATGGAAGGTGATGTGGACAACTGGTATGAGGTGACGGATGCCGTCCGCCCCTACAACGTGCGCTTGTTTATCGGCGGACACTACCACAGCAACCGGGATTTACGTTATGACGGCATTCCGGGCGTACTGATGCGCAGCAACCTGCGCGACAAAGAAGGGAAACAGGGTTATGGCATCTATGAAGTAACCGGGGATTCCATCCGGGTATACACGCAACGTATCGGCGAGCCCAAGAAGCAGTGGACAGCATTCTCGCTGACTAAGCAGTATTACGACCGCAACGGAAAGGCAGAGAAATATCCCGACTTCTCGGTCAACAAGGAATATCCGCAAGTAAAGGAGCAATGGATGGTGCAGACGGGCGCAGGCATTTACTGCTCTTCCGCCGTAGAAAAAGATAAAGTGTTCGTAGGAGACGATATGGGACGGCTGACAGCCTACACCCTGAAAAACGGCAAAAAGCTATGGAGCTTTGAATCCGGCAAGCGCATTGTCGGTACTCCGGCCGTAAGCGAAGGTATCGTTGTATTCGGGTCTGCTGACCGCCACATCTACGGATTGAACGCCAAAGACGGCAGCCTGCTCTGGACGGTAAAAGCTGCCGAACCGGTACTCGGAGCCGTGACCATCGCAGACGGTACCGCCTACATCGGTGCCAGTGATGCCACTTTCCGCGCCATAGACATCCATACGGGAAAAGTAATCTGGGCCTACACCGGCGTGAAGGGCTACATCGAAACCAAGCCGTTGGTGACGGAAGACAAGGTCATCTTCGGCGCATGGGACAATACACTGTATGCCCTGAACAAGACTGACGGACGTGAGTTGTGGAAATGGACGGGCGGACTGACCCGCATGCACTTCTCTCCTGCCGCCGTATGGCCGGTAGCTGCCGACGGTAAAGTATTCATTACCGACCCGCAACGCGCCATGACCGCTATAGACATCCATACGGGCAATACCGTGTGGCGCACCTTCCAGTCCATGGTGCGCGAGACCATCGGACTTTCCGAAGACGGTGAACGTATCTATAGCAAAACGATGAACGACAGCATTGTTTGCTATGCAGCTCAAGGAGATACTCCGCGGGAGTTGTGGGCAACCAATATAGGTTTCGGTTATGAGCATGCCCCCTCCATGCAAGTGGAAAAAGAGGGGGTAATGTTTGGCAGTACCAAAGAAGGACTTATCTTCGCACTGGAAGGAAAAACAGGCAAAGTACTGTGGAAACATAAAATAGGAAATTCACTCATCAGTACCGTAGTTCCGTTGAACGGCCACGAAGTTCTATTCACGGCAACCAGCGGGGAAGTGGGACTTCTGAGAATTAAAAATTGAGAATTAAAAATTAAAAGATATATCATGAATAAAATCAGTTGCTTTCTTCCCTACGCAGGAAAAGAACAAGTAGAAAAAACAGTGAATAGCCTACAGGCGACAGGACTTATAGAAGAAATCCGGTTAATCACGACCGATGCCACTCTGGAATCGCTCCCGGACTGCGAAATATTGTTTGTTGACATGCCCTACAGCAGTGCAACTCTCAAAGCTATTGCTAATGCAGCCAAGGGAGAATACACATTGCTTTATACCAAAGAGACTACGCTCGAAATGGGTATGTTTGCACTGGAACGTATGATACACATCCTTGAAGATTCAAGCGCCGGTATGGTATATGCCGACCACTACCAAATAGCAGACGGCAAGCAGAGCAACGCTCCGGTAATCGACTACCAATTCGGTTCCTTGAGGGATGACTTCAACTTTGGCTCCCTGCTCCTTTTCAACACCGAAAAACTAAAGGAAGCCGCCGGACACATGAAGTCTGACTACAACTTCGCCGGACTTTACGACCTGCGCTTGAAATTGAGCCAACATTCAGACTTGGTACATATCAACGAATACTTATACAGCGAGGTGGAAAACGATACCCGCAAGAGCGGCGAAAAGATTTTCGACTATGTAGACCCCAAAACCGTGACCGCCAGATTGAGATGGAGCAGGCATGTACCGAACATCTGAAAGAAATCGGGGGGTATCTGGCACCGGAGTTCAAGAAGATTGAGTTCTCTGCCGGTAACTTTGAGTATGAAGCTTCGGTCATCATTCCGGTGCGCAACCGTATCCGTACCATCCGCGATGCCATCAAGTCGGTACTGATGCAGAAGACAGACTTCAAATATAATCTTATCATCATCGACAACCACTCCACAGACGGCACAACGGAAGCCATCGACGAATTCAAGGACGACGAACGCCTCATCCATATCGTCCCCGAACGCAACGACCTCGGTATCGGCGGTTGCTGGAATGTAGGTGTACACCACCCCAAGTGTGGCAAGTTTGCCGTGCAGCTGGACAGCGACGACGTATACAAAGACGAAAACACACTCGCCATCATGGTACGTGCCTTCTACGAACAGAACTGCGCCATGGTGGTAGGCACCTATATGATGACGGACTTCAACATGAACATGATTGCTCCGGGCATCATCGACCACAAGGAATGGACTCCGGCAAACGGACGCAACAACGCCCTCCGCATCAACGGCCTGGGTGCCCCACGCGCCTTCTATACCCCGGTGCTGCGCGAAGTGAAAGTACCCAATACCAGCTATGGCGAAGATTATGCACTAGGACTGAACTTCTCCCGTCAATACCAGATAGGACGTGTGTACGACGTGGTCTACCTCTGCCGCCGTTGGGACGACAATTCCGACGCCTCACTGGATATTGTAAAAATGAACGGACACAACCTCTACAAAGATCGTATCCGTACTTGGGAACTCCAAGCACGCATAGCAATGAACAAGAAAAAGTGATTGCACACCGTAAATCATCAAATAACAGACAGCTCATGAATCAAACGATACACAATCTTCTAACCGGACAACTGGCATCCTGGGAGACGGCACGCAACAATTATGCTGCCCTCTCCGGTGTGCGGGTGAAAGAGCTGAATGTAAACGGCATACCCTATAAGGTACAGTTCAACCCGGCACGCATCGTTTCCTCCGGTGCCAAGGTGGATGCCAAGTCCATTCAGGAACGAAAATGCTTTCTGTGCCCGGCAAACCTGCCACCGGTACAGAAAGGTATCCCATTTGGCGGGCACTACCATATTCTGGTGAATCCGTTCCCCATTTTCCCTCGCCACCTGACGATACCGGAACTGGCGCATACTCCCCAACGCATCGCTTCCCGCTTCACCGATGTGCTGGAGCTGGCCGAGGCGCTGACGGAATATACCAATTTTCTACAACGGTCCCCCGATGTGGCGCCTCCGCCCCCGACCATGCTCATTTCCAAGCAGGAAACAAAGGATTCATGCCTATCGAAAAAGACTGGCGCGGACAAGTTGCCGGAAAGATAGCCGATTATGGAAAGGCTACGCTATGGTATCTCAATGACGCTCCCCGTGCCACACTTGTGATTGAATCCATCTCCAAAGAGGACGCGGCAGACTTGTTCGACATCATTTACCGCTCTCTGGACGTGAAACCCGAGGAAGACGAACCGATGATGAACGTACTGGTCCTATACGAGGCCGACCGTTGGGTGGTCTTTGTCTTCCCGCGCGAGAAGCACCGTCCCACCTGCTACACCGCCGAGGGAGAAGCCAACCTATTGAGCAGTCCGGCGTCCGTTGACTTGGGAGGTGTCTTTATCACCCCCGTAGAAAAGGATTTCCTAAAAATCACTGCGGAAGATGTGGCACAGATATTAAGTGAAGTATGCCTCTCTGCCACAGACTTCCACAAGGTACGGCAGCGTATCAGGGAAAAAATTATGACTTCTGAAATCCTAAAACTCTAATTTTAAAGAAATACCATTATGAAAGAGCCCAAAGTACAAGTAGGCATTCTGTTTGAACCGCAGATAGAATTCGTTTTGCTGAACCCGTATCGCATAGACGGAACGGAAGTCAGCGGCAAGCAGGTAGTGACCTACGACGAAGGCAAGATTCTCTGGAATGGCCGCCAGTATGACGAACTGCTGTTCGAACCGCAACACGAGCAGACCGATGCCTTCGAACTATTGGACGTTACCATCGGCATCAATTTCCATTGGGAGCGCAAAGAAGACCAGCGTTTTCTGGGTGCCCTCAAAATCATCGTTGAGAATGGAAAGCTCACCGGCATCAACGTCATCCATGTAGAAGATTATCTGACCAGCGTCATCTCCTCCGAGATGAGTGCCACCGCTTCTCTGGAGCTGCTCAAGGCACACGCTGTCATCTCCCGAAGCTGGCTACTGGCACAAATACAAAAGATAAGGAAATCACCGAAGCCCAAGCTAACTACTCGGCCTTACGCAGACCGACGAAGAGCTGATTCGCTGGTACGACCGAGAAGACCACACACGTTTCGATGTATGCGCCGACGACCATTGTCAACGCTACCAGGGCATTACACGTGCCTCTACCGATATTGTGAAACAAGCCATCTCCGCTACCCGCGGCCAGGTACTGACATCTGATGGTAAGATTTGCGACGCCCGTTTCTCCAAAATGCTGTGGCGGTGCTTTCGAGGAGTTCCAATACTGCTGGGAAGACATCAAATACCCCTATCTTGCCCAACAACGAGACAGCAAAACGCACGCCACACTGCCCGATTTGACGCAGGAAGTCGAAGCGGACCGCTGGATTCGTACCTCCCCCGAAGCATTCTGCAACACCACCGACAAGAAAATCCTCTCACAGGTACTCAATAACTATGACCAGGAGACTACGGACTTCTATCGCTGGAAAGTGGAATATACCCAGGAAGAGCTTTCAGCCCTCATTCTGAAACGTTCAGGCATTGACTACGGACAAATCATCGACCTTATCCCCATAGCCCGCGGAACCAGCGGACGCCTCTGGAAACTGAAGATTGTGGGAACCAAACGCACACTCACCATCGGCAAGGAACTGGAAATCCGCCGCACGCTCTCCACTTCACACCTCTACAGCTCTGCCTTCGTGGTAGACAAAGAGGAGTTGTCCGCCGAAGGCATTCCCGGACGCTTCATCCTCACCGGTGCCGGTTGGGGGCATGGTGTGGGACTTTGCCAAATAGGTGCAGCCGTGATGGGCGAGCAAGGGTATAAGTATGATGCAATACTGCTGCACTACTATATAGGTGCCAGCATTGACAAGCTGTATGAATAATCGAATAGAACACAATAAATCAATATCATGAACCATACAAAAAACATATCGCCATGGGCATGGGTACCCACCTTGTACTTTGCACAAGGCATTCCATATTTTATCGTAAACAACATCTCCGTGATGATGTTTACTAAAATGGGCGTACCGAACGGAGAAATGGCCTTGTTCACAAGCCTGCTCTATCTGCCATGGACTATCAAACCCTTCTGGAGCCCGTTTGTCGACATCATCAAGACCAAAAGATGGTGGACCCTTTCCATGCAGATTCTGATGTCTGTGGCATTCATCCTGCTGACGCTGTCCATTCCACGGCCGGACGAGGCGACTATGGCGGCCGGAACAACCCCCATCAGCATGTTCAGCATCACGCTGATGCTGTTCATCATCACGGCTTTTGCCTCTGCCACACACGACATTGCCGCCGACGGCTTCTACATGCTGGCACTGAAACAGAGTGACCAGGCAGCCTTCGTTGGCATCCGAAGCACGTTTTACCGGCTCGCCTCTATCTTCGGACAAGGCGTGCTCGTAGCCATTGCCGGCGCCATCGAACTGAGAACCGAAAACATTCCGCTGTCATGGACCATCACGATGCTGGTTACAGCCGTTCTGTTCAGCCTGGTGACGTTCTATCACCTCTTTGCAGTCCCCAAACCCGCTTCGGACAAGTCTACACTGGCAGCCGATGCCGCCACTGCAGGAGCCATATTCAGAGAATTCGGACGAACATTCGCCACCTATTTCACCAAACCAGGTGCATTGCTGGCCATCGTGTTCATGTTGCTGTACCGCCTGCCTGAGGCATTCCTCATCAAAATGTGTATGCCCTTCCTGGTGGCCTCCAAAGAATCGGGAGGTCTGGAACTCTCGACTGCAGAAGTAGGTATCGTATACGGCACCATCGGAGTCATATTCCTCACCCTGGGCGGTATTCTGGGAGGATTATTCGCATCACGCATCGGATTGTAAAAAAATCCATCTGGTGGATGGCAGGATGTATGACTCTACCATGCCTGACGTTTGTCTATCTTGCCATTGCCCAGCCCGACAATCTGTTTGCCATCTCAACCTCCATCGCCATCGAGCAATTTGGCTACGGCTTTGGTTTCACGGCCTACATGCTCTACATGATGTACTTCTCCGAAGGCGAATTCAAGACCTCCCACTATGCCATCTGTACCGCATTCATGGCACTGAGCATGATGATTCCAGGGATGTTTGCGGGATACATTCAGGAGGCTATCGGATATATCGACTTCTTCTGGTTGGTGATGATATGCTGTTTCGCCACGGTTGTTGTCACCATTTTTGCAGACAGAAGAATAGACCCGGAATATGGGAAAAATGTGATTAATGTTTAATGATTAGCGATGAAAAAGATTATTATAATATCCTTGCTCTGCCTCCTCTGCGGAGGTGCGATGCAGGCACAGAAGATAAGAATAAAGACCGGCATCGAAGTACTGAAAGAACAGAATTTCCGATGCTTGGAAGGTAAACGTGTAGGGTTGATTACCAATCCGACGGGAGTGGACAACCGGATGAAGTCTACCATCGACATACTGCACGAGGCCCCGAACGTAAATCTTGTGGCACTCTATGGCCCCGAACACGGCGTACGCGGTGATGTGCACGCAGGCGACCATGTAACGGACATCAAAGACGCGACTACCGGACTGCCCGTATATTCGCTTTACGGAAAGACTCGCAAGGCCACACCGGATATGCTGAAAGACGTAGATGTATTGGTATATGACATCCAGGACATCGGTTGCCGTTCCTTTACCTACATCAGCACCATGGGACTGGCTATGGAAGCCGCTGCCGAAAACGGCAAGGAATTCATCGTGCTGGACCGGCCCAATCCTGTAGGCGGATTGAAAATTGAGGGTAACTTAGTTGAAGATGATTGCATTTCTTTTGTAAGCCAGTTTAAAATTCCGTACCTTTACGCTCTCACTTGCGGTGAGCTGGCACTGATGCTCAATGGCGAGAAGATGTTGAAGGATGGGGAACAATGCAATCTCCACGTAGTGAAGATGAAAGGCTGGAAACGCAAGATGGATTATACCCAAACCGGACTGCAATGGGTTCCTTCCTCTCCACACATTCCACATCCACATTCTGCATTCTTCTATCCCGTCAGCGGAATCCTGGGAGAGCTGGGATATATGTCCATTGGTGTGGGTATACCATTCCGTTCCAGATGTTTGCCGCACCGTGGGTGGAAGCAGAGAAGCTGGCCGGAAACCTGAACCGTCTGAACGTACCGGGGGTTATCTTCAGACCGATGTACCTGAAACCGTTCTACAGTGTAGGCAAGGCGAGTTGCTGCAAGGTGTGCAAGTGCACATCATGGATTTCGGCAAAGCACCGTTGAGCGACCTGCAATTCCTGGTCATGCAGGAAGTCGCCGCCCTCTATCCGGACCGTGCCGTGTTTGACCATGCCGACAAGGGACGTTTCTCGATGTTCGACAAGGTAAGTGGTTCGCGGCAGATACGCGAACGCTTTTCGAAGCGGAACCGTTGGGAAGATATACGCGACTACTGGTATAAGGATGCCGAAGACTTTCGTAAGTTGTCGAAAAATGTATTATTTATATAAATAGTTTTACAGACGAACAAAGAGGAAAGATAGCAATCATACTGAGGGTATCCCCATCAGCCCTGTTTATAGCCTACTTTGAAGAGAAATGATACGATAGTAAAAAAGCAGATATGAAAGAGCGCAGTTACATGGCTTTCCTGCAGGAAGCAAGCCAAATCATTCCGCAGGAAAGAATTTATACCGACGAACTTCGCCGGCTGGCTTGGGGTACGGATGCCGGTTTCTACCGCCTAATTCCTCAGATTGTAATCCGTTCAAAAGACGAGGACGAAGTTTCACAACTGTTGAAACTGGCTAGCCGCCACGAGTTACCAGTCACCTTCCGAGCGGCAGGAACCAGTTTGTCGGGACAAGCCATTAGTGACTCCATCCTCATCGTAGCCGGCAAGAATTGGGAAAAATACAGCATATCTGCCGACCATGAACAGATAACCCTCCAACCGGGCATCATCGGACAACGTGTGAACGAATTGCTGGCCCCCTACGGCCGCAAGTTTGCACCGGATCCCGCCTCGGTAAAAAGCGCCATGGTGGGCGGTATAGTCATGAACAATGCTTCCGGCATGAATTGCGGCACGCATGCCAACAGCGACAAAGTGCTTGTTTCCGCTCGCATCGTCCTAATGGACGGTACCCTGCTGGATACCGGAAATCCCGCCAGCCGCGCCTCCTTCGAAGTGACCCACCGCAACTTTATCCGCCGCATCTGCGCACTGCGTGACGAAATACGTACCAACGCAAAAAATTGGCTGAACGCATCCGTTACAAATATTCCATCAAAAACGTAACTGGGCTCAATCTGCTGCCTTTTTGTCCGTTTTGATGACCCGTTCGAAATCATCGCCCACCTCATGGTAGGTTCCGAAGGTACATTGGCATTCCTTTCGGAAGTGACGATGAAGACCGAATATGACTATCCCTACAAAGCCTGTGCTATGCTCTACTTCAAGACCATAAAAGAAGCGAGCCGCGCTGTGGTAGCCATGAAGAAGCTGGTCGGCAAAACCGGTGAATGGACAGTAAAAGGGGCTGAAATGCTGGACTACAAGAGCCTTTCTTCCGTCAACGACCCCATATTCCTGAAATACAAAGGTGAAGTTGCCTCCTCCACCCTCCCCGACGTAGAGCCGGGCGACGAAACCGGGCTAACCGCAGTGCTAACTGAAACCAAAGCCCGTACCCCCGAAGAACTCCGACAAAACATATCCACCATCGAAACATGCCTGCAAGCCTTCACAACTTATATTCCGGTACGCTTCACTGACCGTCCGGAGGAATATTCCAAATTCTGGGCCATCCGTTCCGGCATCTTCCCCTCTGTAGGAGGTACCCGCCAGCCGGGAACCACTTGCCTCATCGAAGACATCGCCTTCCACATTGAAGACCTTCCGGAGGCAACGGCAGAACTGCAACAGCTCATAGCCCGCCACGGATATAATGACGCCTGCATCTACGGCCATGCTCTCGAAGGCAACTACCACTTCATCATCAACCAATCCTTCAGTACCCAAGCAGAAGTGAAACGTTACGAAGATTTGATGAATGACATCAAGAACTTGGTAGTAGATAAATATGACGGTTCCCTGAAAGCCGAGCATGGTACGGGCCGGAATATGGCTCCCTTTGTCCGCCATGAATGGGGAGATGACGCCTACAAAGCCATGAAAGCCGTCAAAGAGCTGTTTGACCCACAAGGATTGCTAAACCCCGGTGTCATATTCAATGATGACCCGCAATGCCATATCAAGAACTTCAAGCCGCTGCCTTTATTAATGGAAAATGGAAAAGGAACAATTGACAATGACGCTGTACCCCATTCTCAATTATCAACTGTCTATTCTCAATTAAACAAGTGTATCGAGTGCGGTTTCTGCGAAGTCAACTGTCTCTCCTGCGGCTTTACCCTTTCCTCGCGCCAGCGCATCGTGTTGCAGCGCGAAATATCCCGGTTGAAACAAAGTGGTGAGGACCCGACACGCCTTGCACTGCTCGAAAAGCAATACCGCTATCCCGGCAACCAGACTTGTGCCGGAGACGGTCTCTGCTCCATGTCGTGTCCGATGGGTATCAATACGGGTGACCTTACCCATATAATCCGCCAGGAAGCATTGCCCAAAGGCAGTCTGGGATACAAAACCGGAGACTTTGTCGCCAATCATTTCGCTGGTGTCAAGAGTACACTGCGTCCCGTATTGTCCTTAGCCAACTTCGGACATTCACTATTAGGGACAAAGGCGATGAGCAATATTACCAAAGGCTTGCACAATGCATTAGGCATACCTCTATGGACGCCGGCTATGCCAAAACCCCTCCGTCCTTATAATAAAGCAAAAGTAACTACTCCCCCTCCCTACGGAAAAGGGGGCAAGGAAAGAGAGGCCGTAGTT
>ENA-OQBL01000615-OQBL01000615.1-human-gut-metagenome-genome-assembly--contig:-NODE-615-length-17830-cov-2.585833_pt1 | contig 17830 bp, 21 predicted proteins | sample MGYA00242747_ERZ504553 | MGnify/ENA primary metagenome ERZ504553 (study PRJEB26092, sample SAMD00036240) | human gut metagenome | host: Homo sapiens | study: EMG produced TPA metagenomics assembly of...
CCTTCGAACTCTTCCAGATGGAAGGTAAGCTCCTCCGCCATCAGATCACCGCCCCTGCAGACGCATAGTAGGCCGAGTAGGCGATGGTGTCGATGTACTGGGTGCCATTGTCCAGCAGGTCCCACACCACATTGTTCATCACGCTGAGGGGGCCGTCCAGAAAGCCGCCCCAGACCGCCGCCAGCAGGACGATGAGGATGACCCGCTCATACTTCATCATGCCGAAGTAGATGCGCTCGGGCAGCACAGCCAGCAGGACGCGGCTGCCGTCCAGCGGCGGCACCGGGATGAGGTTGAACACCGCGAGGCTCACATCCAGATACACTAAGTATTGCAGGAAGAGCGCCAGAAAAATCGTCGCATCGTTGACGGGCGCCCAATAATAGAGCAGCTTCCAGACCACCATCGCAAGGTAGGCCAGGATGAGGTTCGCCGCCGGGCCGGCCAGCGCCGTGAGGGCCATGCCCTGCTTCGGGCTTTTTGAAGTTGCTGGGGTGCGGTGGAGACAGGCTTTGCCCAGCCCACGCCGCGAACACCATGCAGAGCGTTCCCAGCAGATCGAAGTGGCGGAAGGGGTTCAGCGACAGTCTCCCCTGCTGCTTGGCCGTGGGGTCGCCCAGCAGCCATGCGGCCAGCGCGTGGCCCGCCTCGTGGAAAGGGATGACGGTCAGGGCGGCCAGCACCCGTGCGAGGGTATAAAACATTCTTGGGGTCATGGTGTTCTCCTGTTTTCTATAAGATATACGCGTTTATTGTACTAATTTTTTTCGCCTTTAGACAAGCGTTTGGGCTGTAGACGAAAAAAAGCCGCAAAAAATCGAAAAGGGACTTGCTTTTTGGCGGCAGTTCTGGTAAAATAGTCAAGCTGATTATTTTGATTCCATACTTCACTGTAGGAGGTGCAAGTACCATGGCTAAGTGTGAATGCTGCGGCAAGGGTGTTACCTTCGGTATCAAGGTCTCCCACTCTCATCGCCGTTCCAACCGTACCTGGAAGCCGAATGTCCGTCGTGTCAAGGCGGTCGTGGAGGGTTCTCCCAAGTATATCTACGCATGCTCCCGTTGCCTGCGCGCTGGCAAAGTCACCCGCGCTGTCTAAGCTGATGCGTATTGCCGGTCACTTTGTCGAGTGGCCGGCTTTTTATTTTATCACGGAACATGGGAGGAAACAAACGATGGCTCTGCCGAGCGACCCGATCATGCTTTTGAGCGTGGTCAACCTGAAACTGCGCGATTTTTACCCCAGCCTCGACGCCCTCTGCGACGACATGGACGCCGATAAGGACGCCCTGTGCAAGGCACTTTCCGCCGTGGGCTATGTCTACGACGCGGCACGCAATCAATTCATCTGACAGGAGGAGCATTTTCATGATGGAAGGCACTTATTATAAGGAGTGGAGCGCGGTGCTCGACCGCGAGATGGAGTTCAAGGTCTACGGCCACGGCGGTGTGCCGGTGCTGGCGCTGCCCGCCCGGGGCGGCCGCTTCTACGACTGGGAGAACAACGGGATGCCCGACGCAGCAGCCGTCTGCTGCATGAGGGCAAAATCCAGCTCTTCTGCGCCGACAGCATCGACGGCGAGAGCCTGCTGGCCGGCAATGAGTCTCCCCGCCGCCGGGCCGAGATGCAGGAGAAGTATTTCGTCTACCTCACCAGCGAGCTGGCCGCGCGCATCGCGGAGCTGAACGCCCCCGAGAGCAAGGAAAAGCCCCTCATCTGGTGCGTGGGCGTGGACACCGGCGCCTATCAGGCCGTCCAGTGCCGCCTGCGCCGTCCCCGGACCTTTGCGGGTGCAATGGGCCTCTCCGGCCTCTACGATATGGGCCGCTTCCTCGGCAGCGCAGAGGACGACCTCGTCCTCCGCAGCAGGCCCCCTCGCCGCTCTGCGCAAGAACGGCATCTGCGACAGGAATGTTCTGTCCAAGGCCGAGGAGAACAGTCTGCTGCTCTGCGTGGGTCAGGGCGGCTATGAGGGCGATGCCCTTGCCGACACCCAGGCTCTGGCCGACACCCTGAGCGAAGTCGGCTTCCCCTGCCACCTCGAAGTCTGGGGCGGCGACGTCTCCCACGACTGGTACTGGTGGGGCAAGGAGTTCGGGATGTTTGCCGAGCGTCTGTTCGGCTGAGCGTAAGGAGGATGCGGGATGTCTGAATTCATCGTCGGCGCACGGGGCCACGATTTTGGCCGTCGCAGCGTGGAAGAACTGCTCAGCTCCATCGGGGACGCAGGGTTCCGCTGCACCCAGCTGGCCTACACCAAGGCCGTGGAGGGCGTCAAAAGCTATGCAGACGTGACCCCTGAGCTGGTGGCCGCCACCAATGCCGCCGTCCAGAAGAGCGGCGTGTCCATCGCCGTAGACGGCACCTACGTTGAGCTGAGCTATGCGGACGAGGACAAGCGCCGCGCCGAGGTGGCGAAAGCCCTGAGTCAGGTGCCGGTGGCAAAAGCTCTCCGCGCCGGCTGCATGGGCAGCGAGACCACCAACATGGCAAAGCAGCCCACCGTCAGCCGCAGGGAAGCGCAGGAAGCACTCCTTCGCAGCCTGGGCGAGATCCTGCCCGTCTGCGAGGAGCAGGGTGTGCTCTTCGCGGTGGAGTGCGTCTACTACCACGCCATGAACACCCCCGAGGCCGTCAGGATGGTGCTGGACACCATCGCCAGCCCCAACCTGCGGGTCATCTGCGATCTGGCGAACTACGTCGGCCCCGAAAACGCCTCGGTGGACGCACAGCGCCGCCTCTGGGACAAAGTCGGCAGCTGGTACGGCGACAAGATCGTAGCCGTCCACTTCAAAGGTCAGAACTTCAAGCCCGACGGCACCCTCTGCTCCACCAGCCTCGAGGACTCCTGTGTGGACTACAAGGGCGGCTTCGAGATGCTGCGCACCCTGCCCCAGCCCGTCCTTCCCGTCCTGCGGGAAGAGGCTGTCCCGGCCCGCGCCGCCAGCGATCTTGCGTTCATGAAGAGCTTTTTCTGAAGCTTCTGAAATAAAATAAGAGGCTGCTAAACGCAGCCTCTTTTTCGTTTAATCCGTATCGTATTCCACGCCGCCCTGCGCGGCATCCCCGCCGGCGGGCGTCCCGGTATCCGAAGGCGCTTCCGATCCCGCCGGGGCATCGGCGGGGACATCCCCCGCGATATAGAGCACGATGGTGGTTCCCACCTCCACCATGCTCCCGGCGTCCTCGCTGGCCGACACGACGCAACCCGCCGCCTCAGAGCCGTCGTTGACCACAGTAAAGCAGGTGGCATTCAGACCCTTGGTGGCCAGCTCCTGCACGGCGCTGTCCTGCGTCTGGCCGATGACGTCGGGCATCTCCATCATCTGGGGGCCTCGGCTGACCACGAGGCTGACGGTGTCCCCCTTCTGGATGACCTCGCCCGCCTCCGGCGACTGCCGGATGATGCGGCCCTTCTCCACCGTGTCGCTGTATTCCAGCGTGACGTAGAAGAGATACTCGTCGATATAGCTGTGGTTGTTGCGCACCTCGGCGTCATAGTCGCGGCCCACGAAATTCGGCGTCAGGGTGACGTTTTCACTCACCAGCTCACTCGCCGCCTCGCTGACGGACTCCGGAGCGATCACTTCCGGCGGCTTCTCGCTCTGACGGCTCAGCAGGCCCCAGAGGATCAGCAGGATGAGGACGCTGAGCAGAATGACGATGCCCGCCAGCAGATTTCGGACGCTCAGCAGCTCGGTCTTCGCGGGCGCTTTCGGCTCCTGCGGCGCGGGGGCGGGCGGGTCCAGCGCTTCCATGCTGCGGGACAATTCCTCCGCATACTCCCGCTCCGAGAGGGCGCGGAAAAGCTGCTGCACCGTCTGGATGCGCTCCACCGGCTTGAGCCGGAGTCCCAGATACAGCGTTTCGGAGACGTAAGCCGGCACCGACGGCGTCACCGTGCGGGCCTTGGGGTTGGAGTCGGAGACGAGGCGCTGTGCCGCCGGGACGGGGCTCAGCCCGCAGACCATCCGGTAGAACACCGCCGCGAGGCTGTATTCGTCGGTGTAGCGGCCCTCGAACTCGGCGGTGGAATACTGCTCCGGGGCGGAATAGCCCTCGTACAGCTGCTCGTGGAGGCCGCTGCCCGCCGTGCGCAGCCCCACTGTCGCGTAGCCGGTGAGCCGGGCGCGGCCATTGTCCATGATGCGGATGTTGGCCGGGCAGATGCCCCGGTGTACGAGGCCCACCTGATGCATGGCCTCCACCCCGTTGAACACCGGTTCCAGCATGGCGCAGGCCTGCTGGGGCGTCACGGTGCCGTGCTCCTCCAGCCACTTCTGGAGCGGACAGCCGCCGGGGTTCTCCATGACGGCGTAGACCGTGTTGTTCTCTTCGAAGACGTCCAGCACGGCCTCCAGGCCGTTGGCCGGGGTGATGCGCTGGATGAAGCGGTAGAGGTCGGCAAAATCCATCCGGGTGGTCTTGAACAACACTTCGCTGCCCGGCTTCGGGCGGAGGATGCAGTCCCTTCCTCGCTCTGCCGCCAGCGTCAGGGGCATATACTCCTTGATGGTCACCCGGAAAGGGCCGTTGTTCTCCACGCCCCGGTAGAGGATGCCCCTCGCCGTCCACGCTCTGGATGTCGCCCACAGTATACCGGCCTGCCAGCACAGTGCCTGCCGGAAGACTGCCCGACGGGTTGCGCCCTGCAAGTTCCCGGCCGCAGTGGGGACACTGCTCCTCCCCCGCTTCCAGCTCCTGCATACAGTATGGACAAATGCGTCGTTGCTCCATGTCGGCCCCTCCCCGTAATGTTTTGTACTGTTTATTATAGCATAGCCGACGGGAAAATGGTACCCTACCGCCATGAACTTCAGAAGCACGGGATCATCCAGTATATCCACTCTTTTCGTTCATGCACACCATCTGACATAGGGTTATATCTTGCGTCTTGATGAGCATTCACCACTACATCACTGTATACGCATCAATCAGAAACCGTATGAACTCTGGGCTGATGTTCTCCACAAACCGCCTGCCGTTCACACCTCTCAAGACTTCCTGACAGCTTCTGGACAGATCATCCGTCCCTGCAAGACTGAACTTTGCCTTTTCTACATAGGTTGGAGCGAGTCCAGGGACGATGAAGAAGATGAGGCAGACTGAGAGCCACGGTTTCCCATGGCCCCCATAGTAGGGTTGTTAATCTGAGTATATCATATTAACTCAGGCTTGTGCAGAGGTATTTAAAGATTTCTTTATCCACGCCATTCTTATCCAGCTCACCGATCATCTGCGCCACATCCTTCTTACCAAGGGTGTCCATTGGGATGCCGCGCTCCTCCAGCCAAGATTTGAGCTGGGATACGGAATTCGGATTCTCCAGCCCGGTCAGCTCATAGGCTTTCTTGCTCATGGCATCCGAAAGCATAAGGTCACAGGCAATGGCCTGTTCCACCAGCTCGGTATCGATCTTCACGCCACGGTCGTTGATGCGCTCGTTGGTACGGTAATGCTCCCACTCCTGCTCCGGCATCGGGAAGCGTTTCAGGCGGTTGTAGATGTCCACCTCGGTGTTGACATCCTGAATTTGCCAGCGCGAAGGGCTGCATCAGGTCGATCTGCTCTCCCCTGCTGCGGATAAAATCACACAGCAGGAGTACCATGCGCAGCGGCGTGGGCAGCTGAATCTGGACATTGCAAACATGGAACTTCTGGGCGATGGCATCACCCCCATGCACACTACCTTTGAAACAAACAAAGAAAAATTCCGCAATGCCATTTCTGACATTGCGGAACGTGCCACATCTTTTGAGGAATTCCTCTATTCCATCCTCACATTTTTATCGCTAATGTTGCATCTATTCCCTTATGGATAAAAACAAACCTACGGCGGGTCGCACAAAGGCAATCCACCGTAGGCTTGAACTCTCCTTCAATCTTTATTTGCTGCTCCTTTTGTGGGTCAAAACAGAGCTTTCCAAAAAGCCTCCCACATATAACCCCGGATTTTCCGCATCTTGCAGTTTTTCAACAAATAAAACATTTGAAGGACAACTCAAGCCGTCAAAACCCTTTTGTTATCGTAGGTTTTCTTGGTTGCCCCTATGCGGTTGTCAAGTAAGGAACAAAAATTTTTGTAAAAAAAGCCCTACAAGGCTTTCAATCGGTTCATACACCAATTTGAGCCTTGTAGGGCTTATCTTCTTATTCATAATTCGGGTCTTAACCTGACTACAGATGGTATTATTCCAGCACACACCAATTGCCTGAACTGAAATACACCGCTCCCACGTACAGCATTTTTATGGACGAAGACCCTTTACAAGAGTCTGAAATTCCTGTTCTGTATCCACAAAGTGGTAAGGCGCATACTCACCATACGCTGTTGGCCTGCTGATTGTTACAAGCTGTACTCCCTTATATCCAACCTCTCTGTTCAATTCTCTTTTTAATTCCACCAGATGCTTTCCATGCGTCGTTTTTAGAGCAAAACAACCATGTGCATTACGATCTTTTGCTACCAAATAGCACATTATTCAGCACCTCCTTAAATTCATGTTCATTCCGAATCAATCCATTTTCATACTTTTCACGCATTATCTTCCCTGTTTCCACGGGATAATTCTTTTTGTACAGATAATCGTGAAGCCAGTTATTTAATTGCCTATCAAACAACGTATTAAATTGGATTTCTATGGGGTAATGTCTTCCACTTTTCTGATAGTACACATGGACACCCCTGTAACCATCATCCACTGCCTTTCCTTTTGCCATATCAGCAATCCGGAACGGTGAAAACTCTTCTTCTAATATTTGATCGTAGCTATCACAAAAAGCCCGGAAGCCCAGAATATCATTAAACACTTTTCGTGTCTGATGATTCGGATAGTAACGATCATACTTCAAAAGTATAGAATCCAAGCTCTTAACCCTGTAGTCTAGCGCAATATTAGAAAGGATTTCCTGTTCATCCAACCACTCAGTCATCGAAATCAGTTCAGCAATTAACAAATCCTTATCAAAATAATGCAAGTTCTTCTTCAACGGAATTCCCAAATGCGACTCAAATGATAGTGCATCTAAAATTCCCACCGATAAGCCATTCATTTTCAGCAATTGCTCATTCATAGAGATGCCCCACTGCTTATTAGGATTCTTATGTTATCGGTTTTCAACTAATTGAGCCTCGTATAGCCTATCTGCTTATTCGATATAGTTTTAGTGACCAGCTGTTTTTAGCAGCCTTATCATCACTCAAATTATATTTCGTCTGAGTTATCGCATAAGCAAGCTGGTTTTCCATCAGCATTCACTTCCCAGCAACAGGTTCAACGGGAGTGTATACTCTCCCTATTGTGCTTCCATCTTACCATAAAACGCTTTGCATATCAAGCTTGCAGATGTAAACTTTTCGGCATAGATTTGTCCATATTGCTCTTTTTTCGGCATCATGCCGTCATTTAAATTGATGTTTTCCCTGTCACCAAATCATTTGCCTTCAATAGTTTTCAATTCTTCAAGGTAATAGTCACCATGATAGAATTTAGAAACATCCATATCAAGAGCTTCAATTACTCGACACGCCAAGCCAAAAGAACAGGTCAAAATACTTCTTTCCCCAGATTCCAACCTTTGATATTGACGCAAAGTCATTTTTGCGCGATCAGCAATCTCTTGTTGCGTCAGCCTTAACATTTGTCGTTTTTCAATAAGACGGCTGCCGCTGTTGGAATTATCGTTTGAAAGCCATCTAAAATTCCGGCACTCATAATATTGGCTCCCTTCATCACGTCCATTTGGACGTATTATACGACCAAATGGACGTGATGTCAAGTTGTACATCTTTTAGGCGAGAAAGTACTTTATTCACCATTTTTGAGCGAAATGATAACTGCATTTTTCTCGGCATCATACCGTCCTTTAAACTGATGGTCTTTTCCTGCCGCCAGACCATTTGCTTCCAGCAACACCTGAATGAACTGTATTCCGTTAATCATCATCCGACACTGCCCATCGGTCAGTAGCCTGCCCGGGACCTTAAAGGACATGGGATGCTCCGCAGCACACGGCGTGATTGCAATAGCCTTCCGATCTTTCCTCTGCAAAACGCAGATATAGGCTGGACTTCCAAGAACACGAATAACATCTTTTCCCACGTTCATTCTCCGACTTTCAGCCGGAATTGTCACCAGCAAATTCATAATTCGTCCCGAATTCATGTCTGCATTCCTCTCTCAGCAATCTCATTGCCTGATTGTTGTACGTTTTCAAGCTGTTCCGGTAAATCTGGCGAAGGTATATTTTCAGATTCTTCACGTTGCGGAATCGGTATTGAAGTAGTGCCTGCTTCCCGTTCGGGCTCATCCAATACAGTAGAACTCTGATACCCAATGAAGTCTTCAAACATGTTCATCTGATGATCTGCAATGTAGTCATTATAAGATTTTCCGATACGGTTCTTATAGGCATCCGGGAAGAATTTCATCTGCTTTTTCTTCATTTCACCAGTAAGCGGATCTGTATATTCCTGTGGCTTCGGGGTGAACATGATTGCTTCTTCCAGATCAAACAACATACAAAGACCCTGATCTGAATTAGCCACCCGTCCAAGCACTTTATAACGGCATTCCCGATTCCAGTTCATGAGCCTGAAGATATTTTCCACAAATTCCAATGATGTAATATCCTTATTCACCCAGTTTTCGTCCTTCCGTCTTGCCCATTCAACAGATGCACTGTCCTCTTCCGGGCACATAATCAACGCAAGCCGCTTCTTATTGGGGTGCAAAATCGGAAGGACATACTTGATTCCTTCAAAAAGCCGAATGCACGCCATATTAAATTTCATAACACCATATTTTATGCTCACTGCAGGTTTATTCAGCATGGAAAACTGGGTGCGCGGCGGAAGTTCATAGCCATCGAACTTTTCGTACTCCAGTTCTCTTTTATGTTCTTTCCGTATCTGTGCAAGTTCACGAATCAAGGAGATTTCCCGAACGCTCAGTTCCTGCGTCCTGCTTTTTTCTTCCATTCTATAAGTTCCTCCTACATCGACATCAAAAGATCATCCAGTTCACGTTGAACTTCATTTCTGCTTGGAATTGCACCAATCATGGGATTTTCTACGACTTGGCCAGATTCCATCACATCACTAACTGTAATGCTCTGAACCCATTTACTCCGATATAACCGGCATTTCAGATTCATCGAACAATTTTCTTGTTCATACTGATTTTTCCCAGTCAAAATCCGGGACTCATCTAATTCAAAAATCAGAAATTTTGCATTTCCCTGACCCCGGCAGATACCACGGCACTGATAGCGGCAATTCCTTCTCCAGTTCAACGTTTGAAAGACAAGACCAGAAAACGCTCTGGCTGAAAAAGCACTATGAACGTCATTGTCATCTCTCCAGTGCATCGCCGTTGAAAAGTCATGATTGCTCTTTCGCAAAATCACGACCTGCAGAATCGGATGATAGAGCAGTTCCACATACTCGCAGTCGTCCAACCGGGTATGGCAGGCCTTGCTGAAACGGATTCCATTTTTAGAAATCGTCATAACCGGGCTACTCTGGTTGATAAAGCAAGCACCTGAAACCGTCATATATTTAGATTGAAGTTCCTTTCCCAGTGTTGCCCCAGCCCTCATCTCTGCTATATCGTTCAGTTTCATCACCTCTTCCGGCAGATAGGTGCTCAGGCAAAGGCTGCGAATACTTTCAGCATTGATGCCGCTCCAGTTCGGATGGATGCCCACAAAGGCCTTTCAATGCTCCCTGCCGGATTACCACAATATCCTGCACCCCGCACTTTTTCGCTGCTGGATGCCACAAGATGTGCAGCTCGTGCGATTTCTGGGGAAACAATCGCTTCGTGATGTTCCGGGACATAGGCAGAGCAGCGATTGCCGTTATTCTTCGTGACCTTGCCCAGTTTGTAATCTACCACAATGCTCTTCCTAGCTTCCAGATCACCCAGCGGCGTTCATTTTTGCATGATGTTTGCCACCATCATGCCATTCCACTCCTGCCTGCCGCGCAGGGTGCTGCGCTTTTTCTGCGTCAGCACTGCCGCAATTTGATCGCAGTTATAACCATAGATAAACGCCAGAAAGATAAAACGCACCGTCTTTGCTTCTTCCGGCTCAATTACCAACTGTCCATCTTTGGTATGCCGATACCCCATCAGGTCGGCCACCGGGTACTGGCCTGTCATAATACGCTGGTCATACGAAAGGATCATCCGGCGACTCTTGTTGCCCGATTCCCAATCTGCCAGAAGTGCTTGAATGTCCAAACTATATTGGCTGCTTGGATTCAGCGTGTAGATGTTTTCAGTTTCAAAGTACACGCCAATGGGATGTGCCGGGTGCATGGTTTTCAATGCTGCAATCTGCGTCATACAATCCGAAAAATTTCGCGCAAACCGCGAAATGCTGGCACAGATAATCAAGTCCATCTTCTGGTCTTTGGCATCTCGCATCATGCGCTTAAACGCATCCCGTTTCCGCAGTGAAGTACCCGATTTTCCTTCATCGCTGTAAATATCCTGCAAATTCCAGTTTTCCGTTTCTGCAATCTTTTTGGTGTAATATAGAGTCTGGTTTTCAATGGAAGAAATCTGTTCTTCGCTGGAAGTGCTGACACGGGCATAAACCGCCACACGCTTCAGGTCGCTGTCGTAAATCGACGGTGTCGGTTTCGCCGGACGAAAGTAATCTTTTGCCGTTTTCTGGCCCTGTTCTGCCTGCTTATGGATTCTGTCACGAATCTCTGCTTTTCGCCTTTCCGATTCTAAGTGTCGGCTCTGCCAATCCGCTCCACTCGGCAGCACTTCAAGGCTTTCTACCGGAATACACTCTACGTCTTTTGGATTATACTGTCCTTCCACGTTCATTTTTCTTCAGCCTTTGTCATTTCATGTTCCAGTCGGATTCTCCACTCAAGATAATCTTTCCTTCGGATCGATGTATATTTTCCAGCCAATTCTTTCAGACTCTGCCGCTGGCTATCAACATCAAGAATCGTGTCAATTCTCTGGTCGTCATCGTCTGTAACAATGTCCACCCGCATCGGCAAATCAAACAGATATTTCAGCAGAAAACAGAAATCACAGGTATTCGCTGCAAGGTAGGCCCTTGTCTGTGAAAAAATCAGATTTACGGAACCATTTTTGCAATCTTTGAGCAGATGCACCATTTCCGGGCGTTTGTAAATTTCCTTATTCCCTGTAATGTCGATGTAAATACCAACCAGCCTTTTATCTGCATCATCTCTGAACTTTTCAGCATAGTAGGAACTGTGATAGGCTACTGCTGCATCCTTAGAGCGCTCCCACAATTTTGCAAGTTTCACATAGCCGCCAACTTTATACCTGTGGTCCATTCACAGCACCTTCTTCCGGCTGAACACTCCAATACCATCTCCGCTTTTTCTGGTAGCAGTGGATTCCCATTTCTGTTTTTACCATCCGTGCCACTCGTTTGCTGACACCCTCATTGTCCAGACGGCAATAAATTTCATTCGCGCTCATATCGCCTTTTTCAAGAAAATGCTTAATCCAATAGACCGCTTTTTGCTGTTCCGATTCAAATTCGGGTTTTCTATCTGGTTTCTGATTTTCAAAAGATTGCGGCCTGCACTCCAGCCATCGAAAGCCCTTGTCGGCAGAAATGGAAAAGCGGATGTCTTCTGCCGTAGGCGCAAGACTGTTTTTGATTTGATGTACGATTCTTATATCAGGATTCTCGGTATCTCGCTCCACCTGCAGGACGCTTCGTGCTGCTGCCACAACATCAATACTGCCAAGGCTGCGGTACAGCCCTTTGGAGCCTTCGTTTTTTGTTGAGGTGTCCAATCAGAACGATAGCGCAGTCGTAACCAGCAGCCCACATTCCAAGGCGGTGCATGAGTTTCCGCGCTCTGCCTGCGATTTGCAAATCCGAATCGCTGCCAAGATAAGCCTGAATCGGATCGATCACGACCAATCGAGGCCGAAATTCAATGATTGCCTGACGGATGCGCTCATCATCCAATGTAAGGCCGTTATAAACCTCTTCATTGATGAAGGCAATCTTCCTGCAGTCTGCTCCATAGCGTTCCAGCCGGGGCTTTATCGTGTCTGAAACGCCATCCTCTGAGCACTGATAAATCACTTTTTGCGGCGCACCAATTTTGCATCCGTCCGGAGTCTTACCTCCTGTTGAAAGTTCCGCAATCAGATTCATCATCATGGTGGATTTTCCGTCACCGGGATCACCCTGCAGCAGTGTGATTTTCCCGATTGCGATAAACGGATACCACAACCACCGAACATCTGTTGACTGAACTTCGCTGTACAGTGTCAGCAGCCGTTCCATTTCATTTTCCCCACTTTAGTTTCACAGTTTGATTTCATGCTTTTATTATACGCTTGTCAGATGTTTTTTTTGCTGTAAGCCTACCAGTTTACATGTGCATCGAAATGTAAACCAGTAGTTTACATTTCGCTCTCAGAATACACGACTGCTAGAGGTGTACCCACCGAATTCTGAGCTATGCATTTGGCTTTTTTCTATTGTTATAGTGCTAAAAATCAAAAATAATAGTATTAACTTATGTGGGCATTTGAAAGGAATGTTTTGTATGTCCATTAATTGTATTGCTTTGGGGAAACGAATTTGTTTTTATCGTTTGAAGTTCAATATAACTCAAGAAAAGCTAGCAGCCTTGACCAACTGTAGTCGTGAATATATTGCTTACCTTGAAAGTGGCACTAAGACTCCCAGTTTGCCAACCTTGATTGATCTCGCCAATGTTCTACATATTTCTGTTGATGATTTACTCGTTGACAGTCTTGATTATTCTTTTTCCACTTCTGGTTCTGACTTACACCGACTTCTATTGGATTGTAATCAAACCGAGCAAGAAATCATTATCCGCATGGTGAAAGAATTAAAGGCCACACTTGCCAGTCTCGGAATTTAACATTTTTTCGTAATAAAAGCGAAAATTGAAACGACCCGCATAAGCTACAGACGCACCCTCGAATTCTCCTGGGTGCTGTTTGTGGTTTATACGACCCTATGTTTTTGATTGTCGGAACTCAGTATGTACCTTAGACCACTTTTCCGCATAGCCACTCAGTGTCTGGTTAGGACACCACCTACCTATAACTATCACATTCCTGCGGAATGAAACACCCTCATAGTCGAGAAGATACTAATCCTCTCAACTATGAGGGCGTTGCTTTTATTCAAGCAGTTCCAAAGGCGGGCTATCCGGGTCTGGCATCTTATATGTACCATACCTGCCGAAGCATTACTGCCGCCAGTTCCAGAAGTACTATCACGCCGCCGACCACCTGCGGTATCATAAAAATCACAAATCCACCGATCAGCATTTGAAGTGCTTCCACCCCTTGCGACTGCTGCATGAGGTACGAAAGAATCGCCGTTGCCAGTAGCACACTGCCCAGCAGATAGAAAATCCATGCAGAACAGTGATGCAGGAATACCACAAACCACTTTGCCAGCCATACAGCAAGGATCAGTGGCAGGGTCATAATCACCAGCACCAATTTTAACAGCCATCGAATCGCTTTCATAATGTCCTCTTTCTGGCTGGTCTGTTGCCCATATTATAACACACTCTCTGATGTTACAACATGGGCAACTCAGCCTTTTTTGAAATTCAGCTCTTGTGCAATGCTCTCGCAGCATCCTGGATGCTCTGCTCATATTTGAACCGTACCACGATGCGCCCTCCATCATGTACAAAGACATTTTCGATAAAGGCCGACACCATACCCGCTGTGAGCCTCGTCCCGTGCAGGAAATTTTCTGCCTGCTCCGCTGCTGCGCGTACCGTTCCCGGCACAACGCTCTCAGCGGATTCTTCCGCCTTGGATTGTTCAATTTGCTCTTGCACCTCTGAAATTCGTCTGTCACACTCCTGCTTTTTCTGCTTGTAGGTATCAAGTGGGAGTGTTCCGGCTGCATATTCTTCATACATCCGCATCTTCTCGCCTTTCAGATTTTTCAGTTCCTGCTCCATCAGAGTTTTTTCCGGCGGTTTGCCCTTTTGTGGGCTTCTTTCAAAGCCTGCTCTTTCCTTTTTGAATATCCACCATAAAGGGAATTCTAGCAGAGAGAGTTCCTTTTTCAGTGCCTGAAAGACGGCACTTTCAATATCACTGACCTGAAATATCTCAGATGTGCATTGGGTCTGCCCAACCAGTTCCAAGCCCTCTCTGCACCAGAATGTCGGCACAACCTGTTTAAAATTGTGCGCCATCACTCGCCTGCAATTTCCGCAGCGGACTTTTCCTTTTAGCGGGAAGTCCACGCGGCCCATCAACACCTTATGGCTGTTGCTCTTTATGACAAGCTGCGCTTTTTCAAATTCTTCACGACTTACGATTGCTTCATGGGTTCCCTCCGTAATAAACTGCTGTCCTTTGGGAACTGTTCTGACAATGCTTTTGCCGGAAATCAGTGTTTTTGTTTTGCCCAAAACCATTGCCCCAGTGTACACATACGCCGTGAGGATTTTCCAGACACGAGAGCTATCCCAAAGAATCACTGGGGCGATGGTATAGGTCGTTTCCTTGCCATACGCCTTATTTTCTTTGTTATATACGCTCGGCACAGGAACATTTTCGTCATTGAGCATCATTGCTATCTCTCTTGTACCTAACCCCAGAATCGCAAGGTCGAAAATCCGCCGTACGATTTTTGCGGCTGGTGGGTCGATGATAAATGCGCCCTTTTTGTCCGGGTCAAACTGATAGCCGAACGGTGCAGCAGATGCCGTTGTAATACCCTTGCGCCACTTAACCTGATTGGCAGTCCGCAGTTTCTTTCCTGCATCCCGGCAGTACATGGTATTTACCAGATTACTGACGACCACATCCATTCCCAGCGTTGTACCTTTATAATTATTGCTGTCATAGTTATCGTTGATCGCAATGAGCCGGACACCCAGCAGGGGAAAGATCTGCTCCATGTACTCACCCACGCCGATATAATCACGGCCAAAACGGGAAAGGTCTTTCACGATGATGGTATCAATCTTGCCATTGCGCACACCATCCATCATCCGTTGGAATCCAGGTCTGTCAAAATTGCTGCCTGTGTAGCCGTCATCTACAAAATCCATCACAGGCACATTTTGCAGGCTTTCTTTGCAGGAGATATACCGCAGGATCAGTTCTTTCTGGTTCTCAATGCTGTTGCTCTTATCTTTGCCATCTTTGCCCAGATCGCCATCAGCCCTTGAAATGCGCTGATACGCTGCAATCATGTTTCTGCACTCTCCTTTCCAAGTTCTGTAAACACATCCTGAAATCCAAAAACAATCCGAATCCGCTTGTCCGCACTCACTTCGATTTTCTGCACAAGGGATTTTACCAACTGAATGTCAAATTCAAAGTTGTCCAGATGTTCTTCCAAATGAGAAGTCATATTCATGTATTCTTCGATTTGTCGTTCCACTTCCGTTTTTTTGTTCTCTGCTTCCTGCAGCGCAGTCTCGCAGGCCATCGTATTGTCTGGAATAATCTTCCCGAATCAGCTGGTAATCTTCGGAATCGACCACACCAGCCACATAGTCTGCATAAAGCTGTTCCCGCTTCTTGGCCATCTGGCTGACTTTATCGGTCAGGCTCATAATTTTCACCCTTTGCCCGGTAAACGGGATTCTGCACATCCTCGATTTTTTCGCAATTCTTCCAGCACCTTCCGTTTATCGCTCAGCTGGACAATGAGCAAATGCAGCTGATCCATTATCAGGGCTTTCAGCAGTTTTTTCCGGAATCTGATGGCCGATGCACTTATCGTCAGCCTGTCTTGCCTTGCAGATGTAATAGCAGACCTTTTTACTTTCTTCCGCTCCATGCGGCAGTCGTTCAAACTCCATCGGTCTGCCGCAGTCTGCGCAAAACACCATTCCTGCAAGGTCATTCTGATATTCTGCCCGAATCTGCTCCGACTTTGCTCTTACCGTCTGGAATACTGCTCGATTCTTGTTCAAGATTTTTTGCACCTTTTCAAAATCATCCCTTGCAATGATGGCCGGATGTGTGTTCTTTGCCTACATACCACTGTTCCTTTGGGAAGGTCGTGCTTGTCCTGTCCTGCGAATAACTTCTGTGTACTTTTATTGTTGATGGTATCGCCCACATAGGTTTGATTTTCCAGAATGCTGCCGGATCGTGGTTACGCCCCACGTTTTTACAGGTAAGCACTTCTTTCCCCTCAACCATTTTTCTATGCCACTCCCGTGGAGTCGGAACCTGCAGCAATGTCATTCGTCGAGCAATTTCAAAAATTGGTACACCCATCAGTTCCCACTGGAAAATCAACTGCACATAAAATGCAGCTTCCGGGTCAATTTCATTACGCTTTGTCACGGGGTTCCGAATATAGCCATACGGAGCATCGTTTCCGACAGCATAGCCTGCTTCTTTTTTGCGCTGCAAGGAAGTCCATATCTTTTTGGATATGTCTTTCGCGTACATTGCGTTGACCATATTCCGAATCGGGAGAGCCAGACTTTCCATGTCCTCTGTGCGCGTACTATCAAAATTATCTGTAACAGCAATCAATCGAACACCCAAAAACGGAAACACCGTTTCGATATAGTATCCTGCTTCCAGATAGTTGCGACCAAAGCGCGAGAGGTCTTTCACCACGACGCACTTGATTTTCTTCTGCCGCACATCGTTCATCAGGCGGGTAAATGCAGGCCTGCTTGAAATTTGTTCCCGTAAATCCATTGTCGAAGTAGGTATCCACATAGCTCAGTTCCCTGCTGCGGTTGATATAGTCCTGCACCAGTGCGATCTGCGTTTCCATGCTTTCTTCTGTTTCTTCATCCTCAACAGAAAGCCGCCCATAGATTGCCGCAGGCATTTTTGCTTCTTCCAGTTCCGGGAGCAGCACAGAAGCTGCCGCCTGTTCCGGCTGCGGGAGATTTTTTCTACTCTTTCGTGCCACTGTCTGTACCCTCCACTTCTATCCGACTAAGCATCTGTTTCCATTCATCCGTTTTCATGGTCAGGCTGATTTCTGCCTGTCCATCGTCCCGTAATGTAACCGTGACCTGCTCGATATACTTTTTCACAAAATTGCGGTCAAGTTCCTCCGGGGTCTTATACTGTGCCATCTGCTGAATCCATGGATTGCGCAGGCTCAACGCTCGTTCCCATACCAGCGTATCTTCCATAATTGTTGTAAGCTGTTCATTCAATTTCCGATGTGCTTCTTCGTAGTCCAGCAGTTCGGCACGATATTGTTCTTCGGTGATTTCATCGGCTATATAACTCTCATACAGCGGCACACGGCGAAACTGTTCCATATTCAGTTCAGCCAGAACGGACTTCATCTGCAACGACTTTTCGGCTCGAACTACCTCGATTGCTTTCTTGCCTGCTCCCTGCTGAATCGCCGCAGCCAGCTTTTCTTCTTCCAGATGTTCCAGTTCCAGAGCATCCATCACCTTTTTATAAATGGTAGCTGCCGGGACTTTCAGATTCTTTCCGTTTTCCTTGTGTGCGCGGCAGTAACGGCAATAGAAAAGTTCTTCCCCTGTTCTCTTATCCTTGTGCCAGCAGAGTGCGTAGCCGCAAGTGCAGACAATGTGTTTTGCCAGCGGGTTCGGCTTTTTTGTAGCTTTTCCGAATGGAGATTTTGTTCTCCCCCTCCCTCATATTGCAAGGGAAAGCATAGAACTGTTCTTTGGTTATGTATGGTTCGTGGCAGTTTTCTGCAATGATCTGGCGGCTTCCATTTGCCACTGCACCTGTATAAGTCGGATTTCGGAACAAGCAACGCAGCATATCGGTTGTCCACTGGTCGGATTCTGCATCATAAGACTTTCCCAAAATTCTCTTTTTGTGT
>ENA-OQBL01000617-OQBL01000617.1-human-gut-metagenome-genome-assembly--contig:-NODE-617-length-17813-cov-7.591259_pt1 | contig 17813 bp, 18 predicted proteins | sample MGYA00242747_ERZ504553 | MGnify/ENA primary metagenome ERZ504553 (study PRJEB26092, sample SAMD00036240) | human gut metagenome | host: Homo sapiens | study: EMG produced TPA metagenomics assembly of...
CTGCATTATCAATAAAATTTGTCACTGCACTCATCATAAGGTCCGGATCAAATGTTTTTTCTAAGATTCTCTGGATTACAATGAATCTCAAGACAAATATTTCTCTCCTGAAGCCTGTAAGTAACAAGTTTTTTTTACATCTTCCAGAAATTGATTCATCTGAACTTCCACTGGAACAAATTCTGCTTCACCTGTTTCATATAATCCGGTAAGTTCCAGCATTTTCACAGAAAGTCTGGAAAGCCTTCGGCATTCATTTCTAATATAATCAAGCGCTATCTCCTGCCTCTTGGGAGATAGGCGTACCGTTAGAAGTGTATCTGCATATCCTATGATTGCGGCCATTGGGGTTCTTTAATTCATGGGCCAAACTTCCAAGCAGCTGTCTCTGTGCCTGGTTTACGGAAGAAATGCTTTTCAATCTGCTCCCTCACTTTACCTGTCATAAGATTAAAGCTTTTCCCAACCTGTGCCAGTTCCGTTTTTCCTTCTGATGGCACTTTTATCTCATAATTTCCATTTGCCACAGAAACAGCCGCTTCCTTTAGCCTTGTGAGCGGTTCCATAATTTTCCGCAAAGTCAAAACAGGAAAAAGCCAACAAACAGAACCAGAAACAGGGTAAACCCTCCTGCCTGATAAAACAGTGTCTGACTCTGTTTTTGTACACTGGTAATATCTTTGTAGGTGACAATCTGATAGTTCATGTCTGTAGAACTGTAACTGGAAAAATAAAAGAGCAAAAATACGTTGCCATTTGTTTTGCTGATCAGTGGTTTATCACAATAGATGTCATTTTCGAATCCATCATGTTTGTTTTTTGTTAGGTTTCTGATATTTTGCAGATCAAACTCATATTTTGTCCCATTATATTGTTCTTTTCCATCCTGATATAAAACGGCGCTGTCGTGGAATACCTGACGAAAGCATAAATAATCATTTTTTCCCGGATTTTATCATCAGAGTCCTGTGTTTTACTTTTAATCCGCATTAGCATGTTTTCAAACTTAGAAATATTTGTTTGAAACCTGCTATTTTCATAACTGTTGATATTCTGTATGCTCTGATTTTTCCACCTGTAAGTTGTATAGAAAAAAATTCCAGATGACAGCAGAAGCACCATGCAGATTACCTGTAAAAAAATTTTTGTAAATAGCTTCATAAATCCACCTCAAGTCGATAACCAATTCTGGGAATGGTTTTGATTTTATCCTGCCAGCTTAGTTTTTTTCTGATGCGTCCAACGTGTGCATCCACAGTTCTTGTTTCTCCGCAGAATTCCTCATTCCATAGTTCCTGCAAGATCTGGCTTCTGGTAAGTGCTTTATTTGGGTTTTTTACGAACACCATAAGGCAGTTATATTCCATAGGTTTTAAATATATTTCTTCTCCATTTTTCGTAACTATGTGACTTACGGTATCAATTATGACATCGTCTATCTGAATCTGTTTCGGTGCCGTTCCATAACGATCTAATACTTTTTCCAAACGCACCATTACCTCCAGCATTTCAAAAGGTTTTACTATGTAATCCTCGGCTCCGTCTTTTAACCCTTTTACTTTACTTGTAACATCAGCCTTTGCCGTAAGAAATATAACCGGAATACCAAACTTTTTAATTCCGGTAAAAGGGTATAACCATCCTTTCCCGGAAGCATAATATCCACAAGTGCGCACTGAAATTCATGGTCCTGTACGACGCCTTCACTTGCATCATTTCCATCCAGATAACCTACTGTTTCATAACCAGCAGCTTCCAGATTCATACAAAGCAGATCATTGATTGCCATTTCATCTTCTATCACCAGTATTCTTGCTTTCATAATAATGTTCCTTTCATTTTACACAAACCCGATTATTTCTTTATTGTGCGTGACTTTTTACTATTACAATTATACACTAATTTCAGTACTGCGAACGTAACCGATTTGTAAAGAAAAGAAATCAAGAACGATCCATCTGGAAGTCGTTTTGATTCCTCAAATCCCACTACATTTTTGATTTCATTTTGTTAATTGTGTTTATATGAGTCACACCCTCCCTCTCTTAGAACTGTCTATTTCCTGACAGACAATCATGAGAAAATCTCACCACAATAAATGAAAACTGGATACTAGCTATACGTTATGTAGTGGTATACTTAAGGTGCCGAATAAGATCGGAAGGGGATTGGTGCTTACAAGCCCGTCCGACAGACTGATTTTCAGCTCCTTAGGTGTACCACTTTTTGTTTCCATCGGGTTTTGATGAGGACGCAGGACAGCCAACAATTAAGCAAGGAGCTGCATCGGCTTATGCGAAGGAGGTTTGCTTTATGGAAGTATTGTATAAGCGGTGTTGTGGGATTGACATTCATAAAAATATGATGGTAGCCTGTATTTTTACGAGTGTCAGAAAAAAAGAAATCCGTCAGTTTTCAACAATGACGGAAGATATTCTCCAATTAGTTTCGTGGCTGAAAGAAACAGATTGTGAGATGGCTGCCATGGAAAGTACGGGCTCTTATTGGAAACCTGTATATAATATATTTGAAGAAGAACAGATACCGATCATGGTTGTGAATGCGCAGCATATCAAAGGAGTTCCCGGACGTAAGACGGATGTAAAAGATGCAGAGTGGATTGCCGATCTGGTACGCCATGGATTAGTAAAAGCAAGTTACATACCAAATAGGGATCAAAGAGAACTGCGAGAAATAACCCGTTACCGCCAGGAGGTAATTGAAGAACGTGCTCGTGAATTAAATCGAATCCAGGCTGTGTTAGAAGGCTGCAATGTTAAATTGAGCAGTGTAATTACCGATATCAGCGGAAAAAGCGGTATGACAATTTTAAAGGCAATTGTATCTGGAGAAACAGATCCGGTTGTTTTAAGTGAACTTGCCGAAGGAAGAGCCAGAGATAAAATTCCAGAAATGCAGAAATCCCTACAAGGACGGATATCAGAACATCAGCAAAAAATGTTGAAACATCAACTTGGGCATATTGAAAGCCTGACCGCTTTAATTATGGATTTAGATGCAGATATTAAAAAAAAATCAGAATCCATAAATTGGGCAATCGAAGCTTTGGATGATATGCCTGGGATTGGAAGAAAAAGTGCAGAACGAATTTTAGCGGAAACTGGTGTGGAAATGGAGCACTTTCAAAATGAATCCCGTTTCAGCTCATGGGCGGGGCTTGTGCCTGAGTGTAAGGAAAGCGCCGGAAAAAAGATGAGTACACGAATACGGAAAGGAAATAAATATTTGAAAGCAACGTTGGTGGAATGTGCTCGTGCTGGAATACGAAACAAGCAAAGTTATCTCTACTCCCGTTATCAAAGAATTGCCGCGCGCAGAGGTGGGAAAAGGGCTTTAATTGCAGTAGCCCATGCCATGTTAATCGCGATTTATCATATACTAAAAGAGAAAGTTCCTTATCATGACCTTGGAGCGGACTACTACTCCGTTATCAATCAAGAAAAGATGATCAATAGGAATATTCGTACATTAGAAAAGTTAGGGGTAAATGTAATGATTCAGCCGAAATGAATCTCTTTAACTGTATAATTAAGAGAAGGAAATAAGCCCGCCAAAAGGCGAGCTTATTTAGAATGCTTGTTTATAGGTTATCGCTGAACTACGTTTTCAGGACAGCCCCATTTTATTTCAGACTATTTTATTTTTTGTAAAGCACAAACGCCTCATATGGATTCAGAATGATTTTCCTGTCAAATACTTTTCTTCCCATATTCGTAATCAGGCACTGAGCTCCTTCTGCGAATGTTTCCGGAAGTTCCATTTCCGCTTCCTGTGCACTGAAATTGCATACTGTGAGCAGCTTCTCTGATCCAAGCTTTCTTATGTAAGCGAATATCTGATCATGGTCGCGGTACAGAGCCTCAAATTCTCCGTACACAATGATGTCCATTTCTTTACGCAGACGAATCAGCTTCTGATAATAATGGAAAACAGAGTCCGGATCTTTTAACTGATCTGCTGCATTGATCTGCTGGTAATTTGGATTTACCTTGATCCATGGTTCCCCTGTAGTGAAACCTGCACCTGCGGAAGTGTCCCACTGCATAGGTGTTCTGGCATTATCGCGGCTTCTGAGCATCAGGCATTTCATCATATACTCCGGTGTCAGTCTGCCTGTCTCTGTCAGCTCAGTGAAATAATGAAGGCTCTCGATATCGCGGTAGTCCTCCAGCTTGTCGAAATAGATGTTAGTCATTCCAAGCTCTTCACCCTGATAAACATAAGGGGTTCCCTGCATCATATGAAGACAGGTCGCCAGCATCTTGGCTGAAATATCGCGGTAAGCAGGATTGTCATTTCCGAATCTGGATACACTTCTTGGCTGATCATGGTTTCCAAGGAAAAGGCTGTTCCATGCTTTTCCTGCCAGTTCTTCCTGCCATTTGATCATGATCTTCTTGAACTCTTTGAAATCATACCGTTCTGTGGTCCATTTGCCATAATCACCACCACCGATTTCTATATGCTCAAACTGGAATACCATATTCAGTTCTTCTCTGTCATCACCTGCGTATTTCTGTGCTTCCTCAATGGTAACTCCTGAGGTTTCCCCCACAGTCATCACATCATATTTGGAAAGAACTTCCTGATTCATTTCATTCAGGAATTCGTGGATTCTTGGACCATGAACACTATACGGACCGAAATCGCCATACAATCCGTTATTCATCTCTCCGTCAGGAAATTTCTGATCTTTGGAAATCATGCTGATAACGTCCATACGGAAACCATCGATTCCCTTTTCACACCAGAAGTTCATCATATCATAAACTTCCCGGCGAACCTTCTCGTTCTCCCAGTTCAAATCCGGCTGCTTCTTGGAGAACAGATGAAGATAGTACATATCTGTCTGTGCGTCATATTCCCAGGCTGAACCTCCGAATACTCCGCCCCAGTTATTTGGTTCCTTACCATTCACCGGATTTCTCCAGATATAATAGTCACGGTAAGGATTATCTTTGGATTTACGACTCTCGACGAACCAGGAATGCTCATCGGAAGTATGGTTTACAACCAGATCCATGAGAATCTTGATTCCTCTTTTGTGCGCTTCTGCAAGGAGAGTTTCATAATCCTCCATGGTTCCGTAATCTTTGTATATCTTTCTGTAATCAGAAATATCATAGCCGTTATCATCCTGAGGAGACTCCAGCATAGGAGAAATCCAGAGAACATTCACACCTAACTCTTTCAAATAGTCAAGCTTCTCAATAATTCCTCTGATATCTCCGATTCCGTCTCCATTACTGTCTTTAAAGCTTTTGGGATATATCTGATAAACAACACTTTCTTTCCACCAGGTTTTCTTCATAAACGTAAGCCTCCTGTTTGTATTTCTCAAGTTTATTGATGTGTTATTTTACTGCACCGGCAACAACACCGTTCATGATCCACTTCTGGCAGAAGATATATACGATCAGTACAGGTGCCAGTACAAGCAGATAAGAGGCAAATGCCAGATTATAGTCTACAGAGAACTGGCTCTTGAATACATACTGTGCAAGCTGTAAGGTCTGCTGGCTCTCATCACTTAAGAGTACCAGTGGCATACTGAAGTCGTTCCATGTCCACATAAAGGAAAGGATTGCTACTGTTGCTGTAGTTGGTTTTAATACCGGGAAAATGACCCGGCTGAAAATCTGGATGGGATTGGCACCATCGATCATTGCTGCTTCATCCAGTGCTTCCGGTATCGCCTTGATCGCACCTGTATAAAGGAAAGTGTTCATAGGCAGACCGAAGATAATGTACAGAAAAGTAATACCGTAAATATTATCCAGATGGAAGGCATTCGCCTGTACAACCAATGGAAGCATGATTACCTGGAATGGGATAAACATAGCACTGATAAAGTAATAGTACATAATAGAAAAGAATTTACTCATTTTTCCTGTTTCTGGTTATTGCATATGCTGCAAAAGAGTTTGTGATCAATGTAAAGAACAGGTTGATCACTGTAATAAATGCAGTGTTAAAAAATTTCTGTGGAAAATTTGTCATCACCCAGGCATCTACGAAGTTCTGCAGACGCAGCTTTTTGGGTAATGCCAGTATGTTATTCATGTCAGACGGATCCTTGATTGCGATCATCAGTGCCATATACAGAGGCAAAAGAATAATCAGCACAATTCCTATAATAAGAAGAATCGTTACAGGCCAGTTGTAACGTTCTTTTACCTTCGCTACACCCTGTTTCATCCTAACTTCTCCTCTCTCTTCTCAAGTATACGCAGCTGTAACACAGAGATTAGCACAACTACAATGAAAAGCACAACTGCATTAGCTGACTGGTAGGCGAACTGTCCTCCGCCGAATCCCTTCTTATAGATCAGGACTGCAATGGAAGTAGTTGCTGTTCCGGGTCCACCATCTGTCATGGCCATGATCTGATCGTAAACCATCAGGTAACCTTTGGCCGAGAGCACCATATTAATGGTAAAGGACGGTGCCAGAAGAGGGAAAGTAATCTTGCTGAACCGCTTGAATCCTGTAGCTCCGTCCAGGTCAGCAGCTTCATATACATCTGTATCAATAGACTGGAGTCCTGCAATATAGATCAGTGTATTGAATGCACATCCGATCCACAGAGATACTGCAATGATTCCCCACATCGCATTGTTAGTACCCAGAATATTCACACTGAGAGCCTTGATTCCCAGAGCTTTTCCAAGCTCCGGAACCAGGTTTGCAAAAATATAGTTGAAGATAAATCCCACAATCAGACTTCCCAGCATATACGGCAGGAAATAAAATGCTTTAATGGTATTTTTGAATTTAATCTTTGCATTTAATGCGCATGCGAGCACAAGGCTGATCACATTAACCAGGATCGTAGTGATCACAGCAAATTTAAAGGTGAAAATGTAGGCATTTCCTGTATCTGCATCTACAAACATATGCAGGTAATTACGCAGCCCTACGAAATTCCAGTCTCCATATCCTCTCCAGTCAGTAAAGCTGTAGAATACACCTTTCAGGAAAGGAATTGTATGGAAGATGAAAAATAATACTGCAAGAATACCAACATAAATATAGTAAACTTTATTGACAGCAGGTCTTTTACGATTCGCTGCTTTCTTCATAGGCTCATCCCCTCACTTAATCTACATTCGCAACATCATATTTTTCGTCACACTGTTTCAGGAACTGTTCGATGTTTTCCTTATCATCCATTCCATTTGCACGATTTAAACTAAGTTCAGTAAGCAGTACAGACATATTAAATCCTGATGGGTAGTAGTGGTCTTCAAAGTTGGCAACTTTACCATTGCTGATGTCTTCCTGTACACCTGATACTGCTTCATCACTCTGCTCTACACCCTTTAATGCGGAGAATGAGAACTGCTCATCAATATAAGTCTGTACATTTTCTTTTTCCATCATAAAGGAAACGAAATCTTTAGCTGCATCTACATTGGAACTGCTCTTGCTTACGCCCAGAAGCACATCCACACCTGAGGTAACCTTATTCTGGGATTCATCATTGGAAGACGGAATTGCAAACATGTTTATTTTTACATCCGGGTTAGCATTACGGTACTGGCTGATTGCCCAGTTTCCGTTGATGATCATTACAGCGTCACCGTTGGCAAATTTCTTGTTTCCGTCATCATAGCTAAGTCCCATGAAATCATCCTGTGCATAATCAAGAAGTGTCAGATATTTCTCTGTAATCTCCTCATGAGTTCCCACAAATGTTGTCTTGCCTGCTTTGCGGTCATCTGCGAAGCTCTCCGGTGCAAGGTCTGCTGCTATGGAATTCCATGGTGCATTTGCTGTCCATGCATCTTTATAAGTCATCAGTAATGGCTGCTCGCCTGCATCCTTGATTTTCTGAAGAGTATCTATAAACTCATCCCAGGTCTTCGGAACTTCCAGTCCAAGCTCTTCGAATTTCTCTGTATTGTAGATGACACCGGAAGCATTTGTAGCAAATGGAACACCATATATTGTCTCTTCTTTGTCCTTATTTACATCGTAAACCATGTCAATATAGGCTTCCTGTACATCCTTGATATAATCCTGATCACCCAGGTCAAGCAGCATACCTGCACCCTCAACCTCAGTGTAGTTGTTATCGCCGCCCATTGCTACAATGTCAGGCATATCATTCTTTGCCATTCTGGTCTTTAATACTGTTCCTGCATCCGGCGGAGCAGTAACCTTTACTGTCACATCGTCATGGCTTTCATTATATTTGTCTACCAGTTTCTGAATCGTATCCTTGTTCTCAGGTTTTGTGGAAAAAAGTTCCAGTTCTGTTTTACCTGAACTTTTCGCTGAAGATCCTGCGTCAGATGAACCGCCGCATCCTGTTAATGTGCCGGCAAGCAAAGTACCAATTACCAATGTGCTTATTATTTTTTTATACATTTTTTCTCCTCCATAATTTAATTTTCATTAACTACGAAGGCTGCGCAACCTCTGTTTTCCCTTGGTGACTTTATCATAACGCAGTCTGTCTGTAAAAATCAACAGGTTTCTCGGGAAACTTAAATTTCACACAAAATTCATTATCTGTTTTTATGCATATTGTATAATATTTGGTACACTTTTACACTATAAACCCAACCAGATAAGTTCTGTAAATTGCAAAAGAGAGCCTGCTATTCTTTCACAGACTCTCTTTTTATCAGCCGCACCGGGCTCTTGATATTCATTTCTTTTAAAGTTTCTCCCTCTATCATCCGGTGCAGACGGCGCAGGGAGATCACGCCCTTCTGGTGGATATCCTGATGAACTGTAGTCAGCCTGGGACGGACAAACTCCGCATAAATACTGTCATCATAACCTACTATGGAAATCTGATCCGGAACCTTAATCCCATGATCAAAGAAATAGTTCATAGCCTCAATCGCTCCGTAATCCGAAGAAAACGCCAGCGCCTTTACTTCAAGGAAACGAGGAAGCAGTTCTTCATACCTGCTAAGGCGCTGTCTCTTCTCCCCCGGAACTACGATCAGACGGGATTTGCTGCAGAAACCGCCCTGCTTTTCCATAGCCTGTTTAAATCCGTTCCATCTGCGGGAATCACTGTCCTTATCTGTCTCTGCGATAAACAATGCCCTGTGATATCCACAGGAATACAGGTATTCTCCAACCTGATATCCACCGGAATAATCGTCAACTCCTACATTCTGGAAGGTGTATTCACCTTCCGGAAATGCATCGATCAATATCATCTTTTTGTTCAGTTTTCTGGACAGCTGTCTGTATCGTTCCTCATCATATCCCAGAATGATCAGACCCTCAACATTCCACCTGGAAGCCATGTCTACTACATCTTCAATTTTTTCCCCACCGATAAGCATGACGAAATAACCTTTCCGTTCTGCTTCTGTCTGTATGGTTCCGATCAGTTCTCCCACAAAGGAATCCTGCAGAGACTGCATTCCATGGGCAGTGGCAAATCCAAGCACTACTCCGATGATTCTGGAGCCATGACCTGACAACATCACAGATCCCATATGTGGAACATAATTCTGTTCTTTCAGAATGCGGGTAATCTTATCTATGGTTTCCTGAGACACTCTCTTGGTATTTCCATTGATCACATTGGAAACCGTAGTCCGGCTCACCCCCGCCATATCTGCAATATCCTGAAGTCTGATCATTTAAACGCCTCCTGTTTTACGATATTTTATAGATTCATACAATAATGTTAAAGATATCCTTGTCTATAAAATGTTTATACCATATATATGTTTTTAAGTAAACTTCCGTTTTTATATTATGATATAAGAATTGCGGGAGCTGCTTTGCAGCGGAGCAATTCGTAGATATCAATGACCCTAACTGAGGCTTTTATACCTGTGTAGTCGGATTCGCAGACAAGCGAATGGTATAGTTATTTCCCAGATTGAAACAAAATTGCGCGTCTGACTCTCATCATTGGAAAATAACGAGAATGCGACGCGCAGTTATTCAAAGGATGAACTGAATGATACTTTTATTCTTCATCCGCATGATAAATCCCAACATATCCCTGCGGTTCTACTCTGACGATCTGCTCGACTTCCTCTGTTTTCTCCGGGAAGTCCGCTTCTGTATGAAATCTCACACAGGTTCCGCAGGAGGAGCTTAAATCTCTTGGGACAGGCATGACTTCTGCACTCAGATTCATTGCCTGGCAGTTTCTTCGAAACTGAATAGCTCCATAATGGGAATAGAAGGTTGCTATATATGTGATCATTTTGTAAGTTTCAGCAGGATATCATCTCCCTGCTCTGTTGCCTGTACCTGATATCCCTGATGTGTTGCAAATCTGGATACATTCTCTTTTGCAACTACGTTATCAACCAGGATCTCATATTCTTTGTCTCCGGATTCCATTGCATTTTTTGCGCGGATCACAGGTTCCGGACAGGATAAACCTCTTGCATCTACTTTCTTCATTCGTCTCTCTCCTTTTAGAGTGTGTGTGAATTACTCGGTAACTGAGTTACCAGAGCATCTGAATTAAGGCGGGATACCGCCTTTTTTCAGGGTGCATCCATGGCACCACTACTGTTTGCTCTTTAGAGCTATACAGCTACTTTTATTATTTCCGGTGTTTTCAGTCCGGTTACGGACAGTTCTTTTTTTACTCCGGATACGGAGTGATATTTTCTCAGGATATTATATGCGCCTACCGCATCTGCATTATAGACTCTGTTTCCATCCCTATATGATCCTCTCTCTTTCCGGTTGGACGGCTCTGCATATCTTTTCCCTACTTCCGGTGACAGCGGACTGCACTGGCTGGTATAACTTTCTTCCTGTTTTATAAAACGGATCCCATATCTTTTCAGCTTATATTCCAGCATGATGTAGATCCTGTTATACGGCAGGCTGTGAAGCTTCTGGTTTGTCCTGTGTCCCAGGTCTTTTTCTCTCCGGATGTTCCGGATATCCCCTGTAACGACACAGGTGATCTCCTGTTCCCGGCAGTATTCTGCAAGATATCTTGTGATCTTGTGCAGATAGTCCGTTACTGAGTCTTGTTTTCTCTTATATAACTTCCTGATATGTTTTGATGTGACCGGATGCTTTACTCCCTTTCCGGACTGCTGCCCATACCACTGGGCCTGCACCCTTGCGATCTCTTTATGGAAATATCTTTCCAATTCAAGGTACTTCCTGCCCAGGATAAACGTCTTCCCATTTTCAGAATCATAACACGTCATAAGGTTGTGAAGCCCCAGATCAATAGACAGTTCATGTCCGTTCTGTGGAAGTTCTTCCTGGTCAGGGACCTCATAAACAACAATAATTTTACAGCTTCCCTTCTCCGGCGGATAGATCCGCAGCTGTTTGATCTGATCCATGCCCCTGAAAATCTTATTTTCAAGGTAAAGAAAGTTTTCATGGATCTGATATGTTTCTTCCATATATTTTTTTAATGTCTTTGGAAGGGACAGGCGGACTCTGTCCGTATCCCGTTCATGCACGATCCCCATCTGCATATAGGTAATGGGGATACTTTCCTGCTTAAACCGTGGCGGTCTGGGAGTCTCGATCCCCCCGGATCTTTTCAGGGCATAGAAAGACTTCCATGCCTTGTCCAGCAGCCTGCAGACTTCCTGGGCAGTCTGGGACGGGAGCTGTTTATACCACAGCTCCTCTTTATGGGCTTTTTTCTGATAATACCAGTCCGGATACTGCTCCATCCCTGTTTCTTTGTAATGCTGACGCTCGTAATTACAGACATTCCAGAGCTTGGATGCTGCATAGCACATATGCCCGATGAGGTTCGCATATTCCCGGCTGACCTTTATGGATGTTTTCTTTGACAGCAGCATTTCCTCTCCTCCATCATATCAGTAAGCTTTGCTCTGATGTTCGATGTACCTGCGGATATTTTCTTCCGATACAGATCCGACCGTTTCCACATAATAGGAATGGTTCCACAGCTCCCCTTTCCAAAGCTGGTTTCTTATTTCCGGAAAACGTTCGAAAAGTTTCCTGCCGGAGATCCCCTTCAGGTATTTCACTGACCATACCATATGGTAATTAATATTACACACAAGTGCGGTAATGTATAAGATTTTCTTTCATACATATATGATACCATGATATCAAAAATTTCGCAATAAAATATCGAACATATTTTCTTTTTATAATGCTGGATACAGCTTTTTATAGGGAGAAATTGAATGAAAACCGTTTTGTTATTTTTATTTATTATGAGTGCAGATATGCACAGTTTGCGCTTTCATCTCGGTAATTGAATTGCCGAGGATTCCCGCTTATTATCCTAAAAAAATACTTTCCGCAAAGTGAGCGTATTGATTGCGGAAATGATGTCTGCATTCCGACAATCAGGCTTCTTCTTTTCTCATGGAGTTCACTGCCGCAATTACTGCAACTACAACGATTCCAATAATAACTGCGATTTTTCCGTTTGCTGTAGGGCCTTCACCGGATGATGCAAGTCCGAAGTTGTGGGCAAATGCAGCACCCGCCATCAGACCGAGAACAGTTACAGCTGAATCTGTGTTTCCCTCTCCTGCAAGAATCAGCTGACGAAGCGGGCATCCACCGAGGAGAATACATCCAAAGCCTGCCAGATACATGCCAAGTGCGTTCCACAGTCCGTCTGTATGTGCGATCGGCTGTCCCGCAAATCCAGGATTGAAATAAGATGTTCCTGTAACTGCACCGAGGATCAGATTCATTACCAATGCAGTCACAAGGATTGCAGCAAAACCGAACAGTAATTTATATTCCTTAAAAAGTACCGCATCACGAATACCGCCGACCATACACAGACGTGTTCTCTGTGCCAGGATACCAACAATGATTCCTGCTGCCAGTGCAATAATGATTGCCGCATGTTTTGCTCCGGGTCCGCCTTCCGGCTCTGTGAAATGAATAAATGCAGGTGCTGCTACCAGTAACAGAAGCATCACGATCTGGAATGCAGGATAAATACCGCCTTCCAGCTTCGGCATCTTATAAGAACGTTTCAGTGTGTAACCTTTCTTCAGGAAAATAGTTCCTGTAAGAATACCGGCTACAAATCCAACAAGTCCAAACAGAGCATTTCCGTCTCCGCCTGCCAGACGCAGAATCATACGGAAAGGACATCCAAGAAACATCAGACATCCGATCATAACAAATGCGCCAAGTGTAAATCTGGTCACAGGTGCAGAGCCGCCTCTTGGACGAAACTCTTTCTTAGCAAGTGAAATGATACATGCTCCAAGCACCAGACCAATGATCTCCGGGCGGATATACTGAACTGCTGCCGCTGAATGAAGTCCCAGCGCACCTGTGGTATCTCTCAGGAAACAGGCAATACAGAAGCCCATATTTGCCGGATTTCCAAAAAAACACCAGAATTGCAGCGATCAGACCGATCACGCCTCCTGCCAGAACTATGGTTCCCTTTTCGTTTTTCATTTATTTCTTTCCTCCTTTTGCATTATGTACTGTCAGAATCTTTTTGTGCTTGATTCTGACAGTACATCACTGACTTTGTTTGTTGTCAGCACAATTTCTTTGTATCTATTTTATCATTTTTATGCTGAAATCACTAATTCATTATAGCCGTATTTTATAGTTATTTATAGAAATTATTTATAAGTTGTGCTATACTATAATGATGTTAGGGACGAAAAATATTTTGCCCCTAACCTGATATCTACGAATTGCTCCGCATCAAAGCAGCTCCTGCAATTCTCATATAATCTTTAATTATATAAAAAACGGGGGGATTTGTTACTATGAATAAAATATATCTGGATCAGGCAAGTACGTCTTTTCCCAAGGCGCCATCTGTAGCACAGACAGTTTATGATTATCTGTCAGGCTCTCCTGTGAATGTTAACCGGGGAGGATACCGGGCAGCTTATTCTGTGGAGGAGCAGATTTTTGAGACAAGAGAACAGCTTCTGAAGCTCTTTCACTTTACTTCCGGAAAGGGTAAGAATGTTATTTTTACAGAAAATATCACTGCCAGTCTGAATGTTCTTCTGAAAGGACTTCTGAAACCCGGCGATCATGTACTTGTAACTGCCATGGAGCATAATGCAGTGATGCGTCCCCTTGTACAGCTGGAGAAACATGGAATTTCTTTTGACAGGATCCCATGCGCTTCTGACGGCAGTCTTCTGCTTGATAAAGCGACCGCACTCCTTCGTCCTGAGACTAAGCTTGTGGTCTGTCTTCATGCTTCTAATGTATGCGGAACTGTCATGCCAGCACAGGAAATCGGAGATTTCTGCAAAGAACATGGGCTTCTTTTTATTCTGGACACTGCACAGACGGCAGGAACCATTAACATTGATATGGAGAAATGTCACATAGACGCACTGGCATTTACAGGTCACAAGGGACTCAGAGGGCCACAGGGAACAGGTGGCTTTCTGATCCGCAATAAACTGGCAGCGCAGATTGAGCCTCTTATCAGCGGTGGAACAGGAAGCGCCTCTCATTCTGAAGAAGTACCGGCATTTCTTCCTGATCGTTTCGAGCCCGGAACTCCCAATATACCTGGGATTCTGGGACTTCATGCCGCACTCTGTGATCTGGAGAAACAGTCCATGGAAGAAATCCGCCAACATGAATTAATGCTGACACAATACTTTATAGATGGTATCCTGAATCTGGATCCTGAAGAAAAATTTCTGCGTATTATCGGTAAAAAAAATATTGAAAACCGTTGTGCAGTTGTATCCGTCCAGACCTTACATATGGACATGGCTCAGGCCGCCTTTGAGCTGGACAGTACTTATGGAATTATGACAAGAGTCGGCCTTCACTGTGCACCAAACGCACATAAAACTCTTGGAACATACCCGGAGGGTACTCTCCGTTTTTCTTTCGGACCTGAGAATACAAAGCAGGAACTGGATATTGCTTTAGATGCATTATCCGCATTACTATAACAATCCTAGTGTACCAACAAGTTGATTTCTTGAACAATCTTACGTCTAAATTTCTTATTTCCGCGTTGTCGTCAGTCGCCGTAGCCACCGCTAGCCTCTCTCCTCCGCCTTGAAATAAGAAAATTTATCCTGCAAGATTGTTTCAAGAATCAACTTGTCGGTACACTCGTACATCGTTTTCGTACATAAAAGGAGATTTTCACAATGGAATTTAAACAGTTAGAAGCATTCGTCGCTGTCGTGGACTACGGCAGCTTCTCAGAGGCGGCCCGCCGCCTCTATCTGACACAGCCTACGATCAGTGCGCATATACGTTCCCTGGAAGATGAACTGCATATGAAACTGATCATCCGTACTACAAAGAAAACAACAATCACAGCCAAAGGCTACCAGCTTTATGACAGTGCAGTCCGTATGCTGGAAATCAGAAATAACCTGCTTGAAAATTTTACAGGTGCCCACAAACATATGATAGATCTGGCTGCATCTACCATTCCTTCTTCTTATCTTTTGCCGGAACTGCTTGCTGCTTTCGGAAAAACGCATCCTGATGTTTATTTTCACTCCATACAGTCAGACAGTTCAGAATCCATCAGCCGGGTACTGGACGGAACTGTAGATCTGGCTCTGGTAGGCCAGAATACACGTGATGAGAGCTGCGTGTTTATCCCTTTCTGCCATGATGAGCTGGTCATCGCAACTCCTGTAACAGATCACTATCTTGCACTCAAGGACAGGGAAACACCCGCTATTTTTCATGATTTCCTGAAAGATCCTATTATCCTCAGGGAAAAAGGCTCCGGCACAAAAAAAGAAATGGACCTTTTTCTGGATCGCATAGGCATCACAACAGGCAATCTGAATGTGATCGCCCGCATGAATGACCTGGAAAGCATCAAAAAGTCCATTGTTAATGGTCTGGGAATCTCTATTCTTTCATCACGCTCTGTCACTGACCTGCAGAGGACAAAGCAGATTCTTGTCTTTCCGCTGGAGGAATCTGCTCATAAACGCAGTTTCTATATTGTCTACAGCAAAAACAGGATTCTGAAACCCCATGTAAAGCAATTTGTGCAGTTTGCGCGAGACTATTATATGTAACTGCTATCTGCCGGCATCCAACAGTTTCACAAACTCTTTCTCCGGCATCGGTTTGTAAAAATAATACCCCTGGATATAATCACAACCGTTATCTCTTAAGAACTCGACCTGCTCTTTAGTTTCAGCACCTTCCGCTATAATCTTTATATCCATAGCATGTGCCATGTGAACCTCACATGACTGAAGTCACGTGCTTCCAGACGCTTTAGGCGTCAGACTAAATATCGGCGGATACGCCTGTAACTTAGGTTTGCGCAGATATGCGCTTTTTCCCATGCCAGATATGGCAGGTCCCCACATTACAGGTAGTCCGCTGTATATCTGCCTGCATCTATGCAGCCATTAAGAGTCCCATCTCAGAACTGAGTTCCCTTAGATCTGCATAAACACATGAGGTTCTACGCTTTACTGCAGGGACTTTTGCCTCCAGCAAAGACCTTTCCGTTGCCGGAAGGGGTTTTAAAAGTTCACGGATAAAATATCTGGCCCCGATATTATAAGAAGCTGACAAGTCACAGTTATATCTTTTTCCCGTCTGAAATGCGCAGAGGCTGTGATTTCTCCAGTCACGCAGGACTATCCCTGATCCATCATACGCAAGCCTGCTCGTATTCCATGCACAGATCCTGGATACGCGCATCCCTTTCCTGTGTGCCTGATGTTCACACCGTTTCTGGATATCCCGTTTTCTCCAAAGCTGCAGTTTCTGCCTCTTACTTCCCGATATCTTTCCGTTCATTTCCAGATACTCAAATACGATCACATCTGCATGATTCTCCCATGCATATTCTGCAACTGCCCCTGCGATCTTTCTGCTTAATTCTATATTCAGACGTCTGGTGTATGCCCACCTGTCCCCTGCCTGCGCAGATCCATGTTCCCTCTGGAATCTGCGGATTCGTCCCAGTGTGCGGTACATACGGTCTTTTTCACTGGGGAAGTCAATAAACTTTCTCCCCAGGACAGTTCCGTCTGCCCGCATGATGGTACAGACTGCATCCGTATTGATCCCCAGATCCACACTGCAGATGATCTGCTCTTTTACAGGTGTCTTGGTAAACATCACTTCTTCTGTATAGGAAAAACGCAGGAAATATTTATGGTGTCTCTTTTCCAGTGTCGGGGCAGATGCCTTTTTCCCATACCAGTTCCTGCGCAGGTATTCCATATCCGTATGGCTTAAACACACACGGAACCATCTCCAGTCATGCCCGTCATACAGTTTCAGGTATGCCTCATCTTTTCCCTCTGTCCCTTCGCGGTACATCACATCCCGGTAAAAGACCGGCATGGCATGGTTTTCACAGGTAAAATTCGGTTTCCCGGAGAGTTCTCCCGCTGCCTCCCACTGTTCCATCCGGCTTTCATAGGACGATACACTTCCCAGTGCATGCTGGATGGCAGCTCTTCTGAGATAAGAAGGCATCTTCGGAAAACGGATGTCAAAATCAAAGCGGGCATGGTTCTTTTTCGTTGTGTGAATCAGATGTTCTGCTGCATTAAAGCGTTTTTTTGCTTCCGGGATCATTTTCAGTTCTGCCCACACCTGTTCATAGATTTCCGTCAGATAGCTGACCGCCTGACGATAGATTTCCAGTGTCTGGCGGATTGGGATATTCTGTTTTCGTATTTCCACACCATAACTGGATACCGTCTGCATTTTCTTCTCCTCTGAACTGTTTTTTTATTTTATGACTTAAATGAAAAACTAAATTCCAGCTGTGGATTATCTCAGTAACTATGCGGGATTAAATTCTGTAATGCACCTTAACAATTCTATTTTTTTGTCTTATAATAAACCTGTAAGCACTCATGATTTAT
>ENA-OQBL01000618-OQBL01000618.1-human-gut-metagenome-genome-assembly--contig:-NODE-618-length-17758-cov-4.786853_pt1 | contig 17758 bp, 20 predicted proteins | sample MGYA00242747_ERZ504553 | MGnify/ENA primary metagenome ERZ504553 (study PRJEB26092, sample SAMD00036240) | human gut metagenome | host: Homo sapiens | study: EMG produced TPA metagenomics assembly of...
CCAGATACGCCTTCTCCGGGTCACGGCGGAACGCCTCCCTCTCCAGCGTCTCCTTCTGTTCCCGGTATCGGTTCATGTCGAAGGTCTGTGATTCGAGCATCCCGTGGCAGCCCTTCACCACGGGCGAGAGCACCGTGTTGATCGTGCCGATGACGAAGGTGGGGAAGAAGAGGATGCACAGCCCGATGGCAAACGGGCGCAGCAGCGGGTACACGTCGATGGGCTCGGCACGGGCGAGCGCCTGCCACACCTTGGCGGCTACGTAGAACAGCGCACCCAGCCCGGCGATTCCCTTGGCTACCCCCGTCAGCTTCTCGCAGAGCGGCATCATGTCCTGATACAATGCCTGCAATATCTCGTGCAGGTTCGTGAAGTCTATCGCTAACAACATAGTCCTATATTATATTTATGTACGTGAACATTATTATATATTGCCACTCTCACCAGTAACGGTCTTCCGCATCCCCGTAGAGAGCCACCACCCGGTCGGCGTCCTTTTTCTTCTTCGCCCGCAGGTAGCTCACCGAGATGTTCTTGTCCGTGTAATACTGCACGAGGTTGCGGTACTCCAGCAGCCGCTTGTAGCTCTGGTCGATGATCGCCAGCCGCTCGGCGTCCGAGAGCGACATCCCCGTCACGTTCACCACGTTCTTCAGATCTTGCAGGATGTCCGCGCTCTCGGAGAGCAGCTTGGCGTACCCGAACGAGATGGTTGACAGCTCGTCCGGCGTGTAGTTCGGGTCGCCGAGCATCTTCTGGTAGTTGCGCACGTAGATTTCCGAGATGTCCGCCACCATCTCGATGGACTTCTTCACCTTCACGCCGCCTTTCACCACGTCATGCACCGCCTTGAGCGCATCGTAATACTTCCGTCCCTGCTCGAATATCTTCGCCGTCTCCTTGAATCCGTCCAGCGTGTGCTGTGCGGTGGCGGAGGTCTCCACGATCTCCTTGGTCGTGTTGATGATGCCCTGCGCCAGATTGCCGGGATCGTGTACGACCCACTGGGCGTTGGCCGCACCTGCCGTCAGGCACGCTACGCCCACGATGATTGTCTTTATCGTTCTCATGTCCTTACTGTTTTAGGGTTCCGTCACTCTTTCTCCTGTACTCTCCGCCCGGCGACAGCCGGATGCGGTCTTTCTCCCGGTCATAGTCCATCATCACGGCGAAGCCCGTCTCGATGAACAGCACCCCTTCCGTTTCCCGGACGAGGTAGGTTTCCGCTTCACTGCCGCCCGTGTGGTTCCTGTGCATGACCGTCACACGGTACCTGCCGTCCTCTTCCCAGAGGGTGAAGGGCGGCTTTCCGCCCGTGCTGACCCATTCGCCGCACATCTTTTCCAACCGTTCCGCATTTGTCTCCTTGCAGGAAATGACAAACGCCAGCGCCGCCGTCACCGCCGACAGCAGCAGGATTAAATTCAATCGTCTCATCTTGATTCCGCTTTTTTTAAGTTTTACAAAATTTTATTCTCTCCATATCGTTTAGCCGTTTGTACATCCAGCCGTTTAACTGTTTGACCGTTTAGCCGTTTGGTCAATCATCCGACCCTTCAGCCGTTCGTCCGGTCAATCAACCACCCGTCCGGCAACCTGTCCGCCGCTCCCCGCCAGCGCATCGGCACATTATTTATACTTCGTCTCCGCCAGCCGCTTGATGGCAAGCTCCAAGTCGCCGCCCAGCTCTTCCGCCAGTGCGAACACCTCCGTCTTCTCGCTCTCCTCGGTGGTATAGGTCAGGTACTCGGCAGCCGACACCTCCGTGGCGTACACCGCCGACTGCACCCCGTTCAGACCGATCCAGACCTCCTTGTACTTCCGTCCGGGATGGTTGGCGAGGTTGATGGAGAGTATCTGCGACTTCTCCTTGTCCGTCAGACCGAGCATCGACTGGATGCCGTCGAACTTGTTCATGTACTTCTTCTGGTCCAAAAGGATCTTGCAGTCCGAGTTGGTGATGATAGCCTCCTTCACGATGGGGGACGAGATGATATCATCGACTTCCTGCGTGACGACAATCGCCTCGCCGAAATATTTCCTGACGGTCTTGTAGAGATATTTCAGGTACTCGCTCATGCTCGGCGAGGAAAGGGCTTTCCAAGCCTCCTCGCAGATCAGCATCTTCCGCACCCCTTTCAGGCGGCGCAGCTTGTTGATGAAGGCTTCCATGATGATGATCGTAACCACGGGGAACAGCTCGGCGTTGTCCTTCACGGCGTCGATCTCGAAGACGATGAACCGCTTGTGCAGCAGGTCGATGTTCTCGTTCGAGTTCAGCAGGAAGTCGTAGCGCCCGCCCTTGTAATACTGCCGCAGCGTGGTCAGGAAGTTGTCGATGTTGAAGTCCTCCCGGCTCACCTTGATGTCCCTTGCAGCCAGCTCCTTCCGGTAATCGTTCAGCATGTACTCGTAGAAGGTGTCGAACGAGGGGGCGATGTCCCGGTTCTGTTGTATCCGGCGGATGTACGCCGACACCGCACTGCCCAGCTCGCCGCTCTCCGTCTTCGTGACCTTCTCGTCCTCGCCCTTCCACAGCGCCAGCAGCAGCGTCTTGATGCTGTCCTTCTTCTCCACGCTGAACTTGTAGTCGTCCGTGAAGAAGGGGTTGAAGCTGATGGGCTTCTCCTCCGTGTACGTGTAATAAATCCCGTCCTCGCCCTTGGTCTTGCGGTGGATCAGCTCGCACAGCCCTTGGTACGAGTTGCCCGTGTCGATCAGCACGATGTGGCTGTTCTGCTCGTAATACTGGCGCACGAGGTGGTTCATGAAGAACGACTTGCCGCTTCCGCTCGGACCGAGGACGAACTTGTTGCGGTTCGAGATCACCCCTTTCTTCATCGGCAGGTCGCTGATGTCCAGATGCAGCGGTCTGCCCGTCATCCTGTCCGCCATCTTGATGCCGAAGGGCGAGAGCGAGTCCTTGTAGTTCGTCTCCTCGGTGAAGAAGCACAGGGCTTGCGGGATGAACGTGTAGAAGCTCTCCTCGAAGGGGAAGTCCCCCTCGTTGCCCGGTATCGCCGCCCAGAAGAGCGTCGGCACGTCCACCGTGTTGTGCCTCGGCTTGCACTCCATCAGGGCGAGCTGGCTGCCCACCTCGTTCTTGATGCGCCTAAGCTCCTCCCGGTCGTCGCTCCACGCCATCACGTTGCAGTGGCAGCGCACCGAGGTCAGCCCTTTCGAGTGCGCCTCGTTCAGGTATTCCTCGATCCATGCCTTGTTGATCTGGTTGGAGCGGGAATAGCGGGAGAGCGAGTGCATGTTCCGGGCGGTCTGCTCGAAGCGTTTCAGGTTCTCCCCGTGGTCGTCGATGAAGATGTACTGGTTGTAGCAGTGGTTGCAGTCCAGCAGCAAGCCCACCGGGGCGGCGAACGACAGGCGGCAGTCCGAGCGGTCGGTCGAGAGCCGCTCGTAGCGGCTGTCAGTCGCCACCTTGCCCGGCAGGTCTTCCGTGTCAGAGAGGGTGTGCAGGCAGAGGATGTCGTCGCCGATGCGCATCTCCTCCGGGTTCAACTGGATGTCCTTCAGCACCGTCGTGTCGTGCTGCGAGAGCGAGAGGTACTTCTCCACGATGCCCGCCGCCGTTTCCGTCCCGGTGATCTCGTCCGTCGTGAGGCGGCGCAGCGTAACGAAACCGCTGTCGTTCATGATCTTCTCGAACTGACCGACCGCTTCGAGGAACCTCGTAACCGTCTCCCGGTCCTCGATCTCCTTGGGGACAAGCCTGCCCTTGCAGAGGGTGGAGAACGTGCTTTCCTGACGGCTCCGTGCCTTCGTCGTCTTGGTAAGGAACAGGTAGCAGAAGTGGTTCAGGAACGGGCGTTCGTTGAAGTGCCTCTCAAAGCTCCGGCTCAGGAAGCTAAGGTCGTCCCTGTCCGTTTCCGGCCGGTACTTCTCCTCGATGAAGAAGTCCTGCTTGTGCACGATGGAATACTCCGGCAGCACCTTCACCGCCTTGTGCCAAGCCGAGTGGACCGCCTCGTACTCGCTCCCCGTGACGGAGAACAGTTCCGGCAGTTCCACCCTGAAGGCGACCGTCACGTCCGCCTCCTTGCTCACGATGCAGCCGTTCTCCACCGCCAGCAGCGGGAACTTGCTTTCGAGTGTCGTCGCTTTCATTACGTTTCTCATTCTTGCCAGTGTTTAAAGGTGAATAATCGGGGGATTTTCAGGCGGTTCACCACGTACCTCGGATGCCGCCTGCGGGCGGCTGCCTTCATCAGCCCGTGCGTGCCGTACCGGGCGTTCAGCCGGAAGGTCAGCCATACCAGCAGCGTAGCCGCAGCCACGCCGAAGCCGATGCACACCCACTGGTTCACGCCCGCCATGTACAGGATGACGAACACCACGAACACGGCGAGCAGACCGCCGCAGAAGATGAAGAGGTACTGGCTTTCCAGCCCCTTGAACTCCACGTTCCTGCCGATCCCCTTGTTGATTTCCAAGTCCATAGTCCGCTGTTTTACAGGAAGAACGAACGGAGGATGGTAGCCGCCACGATCAGGAAGATGCAGGCTCCGAACCAGCTTGCGGCGACTTTGCTCACGTCCGGATCGCCGGCGCTGAACTTCCCGTACACTTTCACCCCGCCGATCAAGCCGACCACCGCACCGATGGCGTAAATCAGTTTCGTCCCCGGCTCAAAATACGAGGTGACCATCTGCGTGGCTTCGGTGATGCCCGCCTGCCCGTTTCCCTGCGCCATTGCGCCCACGGCAGCCAGTATGCAGGCCGCCGTAAAAAAGATTCTTTTCTGTTTCATTTGTCTTTAAAATTTTAATTAAACATTATGGTTGTCCATCAGCCGGGCGACACGCTCACGTGCGCCCTCGAACTCGTCCAGCATCGCCTCCCAGATGTCCGACCCCATCACGGACGGCAGCACCTCACGGGCTTCCCGCTCCGCCTTTTCGCCCGCATCGTCCGACACCAGTACCCGGCGCACCCTTTTTCAGGTCATCGAAGGAGTACCCCGTGGCGAAGTCGGGGTTGCCGTCCGGGTAATAAGCCCCTAATTCCTCTTCCTCCTCCAGTGCCCGGATCTCCTCCGGCGTGGGTTCATAGTCCGTCTCCTCCTCGTCCTCCTCCGGCTCGATGTCGGAGTAGTCCGCCCCGTCGTCCTCCGTGGCGGGTTCGTCCACGGCTCCGGCTGCCGCTTCCTCCCCGTCCTCCGCTGCGAAGGGCAGGTAGGTGCTTTCACCCATGACCGTGTACGGCTTGCCCGGTTGCCCCGGTTCCTTTCCCGTTCCGTCCGTGTCTTCGTCCGTTTCCGCTGTCCCGAATATCCCGGCGATGTCCTGCCGGTAGTATTTCCACAGCACGGCGAGGTAATAGAGCAGCAGGACGGTGAGCGATAATTTCAGTATCATGCCGTTTCCTCCTTCCTATTTAAAAGAGGTTCTCCAGTTTCCCGGCGTATGCCGCCTCGATCTCCTCCCGGTATTGCTCGAAGTGCTGCGCCAGCACGTTGTCGATGTATGCCGAGAGCGACACCTTGCCGCCCGTCAGCATCACCGAGATTTTGGCGATGCGCTCGTGGTACTCACGGCGCACATAGACCGGCTTGCCGTAGCGGGCGGGGATGTCCATGCCTTTGAGGAAGGTCGTCTCGTAGTCCGCCTGCCTTCCCTTGCGCCGTCTTGTGTCCGCCGCCTTCCCTTCCTGCGCCTTCTCCACCGGCACGGCGGTTTCCTCCTTTCCGGTTCCCGGTTCTCCCGTCCCTGCCGCCTCGCCCGCCATCATCCGCATCAGCAGCTCCTCGTCGATGGGCTTCTCATTCCGCTGTCTCTTCATAGCCTTCCAGTTTGAGGATGGTCGCTATCTCACGGGTCAGTTCGGGGATGCCGCTGCCTGCCAACATCCGCCTGTCGGGAGCCAGCAGCGTGGAGCGGAACACCGTCCGTCCCGTGCCGTCCGCCTCCTTGCGGAAGCGTTTCGTGTCGGGGATGCGGGTTTGCAGCATCGGCAGCCCCATGTCGGCGACCACCTGCCCGTACTTCTCGTACAGCCCGCTCGTTTCCCGCTTGTCGACTTGGTTCCAGAAAAGGTAAAGCCCCTTCAGGCGGCTCGTCTCCTTGCCCAGCATCATCCGTTGCAGCACGTCGAGGAAGGAGAGCGTGCTTTCCAGCACCGCCTTGTCCGCACTCACCGGGGCGAAGATGTAGTCCATCTGTGCGATCGTGCGCAGGATGCCCGCCGAGTTCACCGTGCCCGGCAGGTCGAAGAAGAGCAGGTCGTAGCAGCCTTCCGCCGCCAGCTCCCTTGCCGTGTCGGGGGCTTGTTCCACCCGGCACTTGCGCACCGGATAGGCGGCACGCCCCGGCTGCCGCATCTGTTCGTAAGCCGCCCGTTTCAGGTGTTCGTTCTCCAGTACCGCCCGGCTGTCCCGCTCCCGCATCTCGTACAGGCTGTACTGCGGGAAGTCGCAGTCGATCACCGCTAACGGACACCCCAAGCGGTAGTGCAGGTAGCCCGCCACCAGCACCGTGATAGCCGTCTTGCCGCTGCCGCCTTTCTGTGTGGCGAAAGCCACGTTCAATGTCTGTCTGTCCATATCGTCATTCTGTTGGTTATTCATCCGGCTGCCCGTGCAGCCGCTTCTCTGTTCACTCAATCGGTCAGCTTTTCAGCCACTCTGCCGTTCATTCGTCCGTTCATTCGTTCAGGCATCCGGTCATACATTCAGCCCGGCATCCATCCAATCATCCGGCTGTCCACTTGTCCGGCTGTTCAGCCGTTTGACCGTTTAGCCGTTTAGTCATTTAGCCGTTTGGCTGTTTAGCCGATCATCCGGCTGGTTATCCGGTTGTCCGTCCGTTTGTCCGGCAAGACAATCAGCCGTTCGGCTGTCCGTCCGGTCGGCTATCCGGCTGTTTCCTTGTCTATCCGGACAGTCGTTTCACCGCTTCCACGGCGCAAAGGAATATCAAAATACCGGTAGTTTATCCGTTTGATTATCAGCGTGTCGTGCATTGTCTTTCCACCCGTAGGTTTGTCGCATCCGGGTATGGTGTCCGGACGGGAAAAGGACTGTTACTTTGCAGGCGGAAACCAAAATGGAGTAAGAATGGAAAAGAGCGGCAACCGCCCGAGGGAGTGCCCCGGCACTCCGCAGCAGGCAAGGGCATCCCCAATCTGTCCGGCAGGACGGATTTTATTTTCAAACGAAAATGGCAAGTTGTGTGCTGCGGCACTCGAAATGAATTTCGTGCCTCACCACCACCTTGCCCCCTCGATGTGGCATCCCCCTCCGGAGTCGGGGGCTGCTCACGGGGGAGAGCCGTAGGCATACGGCGTTTTCAGACCATGTTTCACTTAAAATTTTTACAGGATGATGGACAATCAGAAGAAGTATGCGGGCAACCACGGGCGAAAGCCCAAGCCCGACAAGATGCGCCACCGCTACGTGTTCCGTCTGGACGACGGGGACAACGCCCGTTTCCTCGCGCTTTTCGATGAGTCGGGCAAGGCGACCAAGGCGGAGTTTATCGTTTCCGCACTTTTCGGAAGGGAGATTAAGGTCATTAAACTGGATAAGGGGACGCAGGATTTCTACATGCGCCTGACCACTTTCCACTCGCAGTTCCGTGCCATAGGCACGAACTACAACCAATGCGTGCGTGCGCTCAAATCCAATTTCTCGGAGAAGAAAGCCCTCGCTTTCCTCTACAAGCTGGAGCGGCACACCCTCGAACTGGTCGAGTTAAGCAAGCGGATTTCCGCACTGGTGGAGGAGTTCCGGAGTAAATACCCCGTCCGATGATAGCCAAGATCTCGCATGGCAGCAGCCTGTACGGGGTGCTTGCCTACAACCAGTTGAAGGTGGACGAACGGCACGCCGACGTGCTTTTCACCAGCCGGATTATCGAGCCGCAGGGCGATGCTCCCTACACGATAGGGCACCTTTCCCGCTCGTTCGGCGACTACCTCACCGCCAACCGCAAGACCGAGAAGCCTGTCCTGCACATATCTCTTAATCCGCCCCGAAGGATTGCGTGGACGAAGAGCGATTTATCGAAATGGCGGAGGAGTATATGCGCCGCATGGGCTTCGGCGACCAGCCCTATATCGTCTATCACCACAACGACATCGGGCGGGAGCACCTGCACATCGTCTCCGTCCGGGTGGACGAAACCGGGCGGGCGATTTCCGACAGCTACGAGCACGGGCGTTCGATGAAGGTCTGCCGGGAGCTGGAGAGGCAGTTCGGTCTTGTCCCGGCTACGCCCAAGCAGTGGAAGGAGGGGCTGCCCTTGTCGCCCGTCGGTTACGGGGACGGCAACCTCAAGGGACAGTTGGCGGGAGTCATCCGCCCGCTTGCCCGTGAGTGGCGTTTCCGTACACTGGGCGAATACCGTGCCGTCCTTTCCCTTTACGGCATCACGGTGGACGAGGTGAAGGGGGAATACGGCGGGCGGGAGTATCACGGCTTGACCTATTCGGCAACCGACAGGGAGGGCAACAAGGTCGGCAAGCCCTTCAAGTCCTCCGTGTTCGGCAAGGAGGCGGGCGTCGCTGCCCTCGAAAGGCGGATGCACAACGCTGCCGCATGGGAAAAGACCCACAAGGAGGTCGCCGCCGCCACCGCCGGAAAGGTTGCAGCCGCCATGCAGACCGCAGGGCATGACCGGGCGCAGTTCGAGCGGGAACTCATGCGGCAGGGTATCGGCGTGGTATTCCGTACCAACGATGCCGGGCGCATCTATGGGGCGACCTTCATCGACCATGCCGCCAAAGCCGTCTTCAACGGCTCCCGTCTGGGCAAGGAGTTTTCCGCAGGCGTGTTCAACGACTTTTTCGCCGGGCAGGAAGGCATTCACTTGCCGCAACCCTCCGCCGAAGTGGAACATCCCACCCGGCAGCAGGAGCAGCACAAGGACGGCACCACCCAAAACGTGGCGGCCGCTTTCAACCTCTTTACCCCCGTACCCGGCGGAGCGTCCGGCGACCAGCCCGTACCGCCCCGAAAAATGGAAGAAAAAACCGCAAGTACGGCAGGCAACAATAAAGAACAAAAAGATAGCATTAACCAAGCAATCATCCGCATGGCATACCGACCTCATTTTCGCAGCGTAAAGCGGAACGCAGCGATTTTCGGATAAGGACAAAAAGCTGTTTGAGCGTAGCGAAAAGTCCGTTTAAGTGAGAGCAGAGCCAAACTTGTTTGGGCTATGCCGAACGTAGGACTTTCGCCGTAGGCAATTCTTTTTGTCCCCGAAAATTGCGAAGTGGAGTAGCTGCGAAAATGCAGTCTTGACTTTTTCTTTTTGGTATCTTTTTCTTTTGTGTCAAGACAAAAGAAAAAGTACATGTACATAATAAAACGAAGTTTTATCATTAATTTTCAACGAATCATGCAAAACGAAGACGATTTGCGTGGACTCGCCAAAGTCATGGAGTTCATGCGTGCGATAAGCATTTTATTTGTAGTCATCAATATTTATTGGTTCTGTTACCAGTCTGTCCGGGAGTGGGGCATCGACATCGGCGTGGTCGATAGGATATTGCTCGGCTTCCAGCGTACCGCCGGGCTGTTCTCCAATATCCTCTGGACGAAGCTCTTCGCCGTGCTGTTCCTCGCCCTTAGCTGCCTCGGCACAAAGGGCGTGAAGGAACAGAAAATCACGTGGCGCAGGATCATCCTTTGCGGCGTGTCCGGCTTGCTGCTCTTTTTCGGCAACGGGTGGCTGCTCGCCCTTCCTCTGCCGCTTCCTGTGGACACCGTGCTGTATATCACCACCCTCACCGCCGGGTATATCTGCCTGCTCATGGCGGGGCTGTGGATGTCCCGTCTGCTGAAGACCGACCTGCTCGAAGACGTGTTCAACGTCGAGAACGAATCCTTCATGCAGGAGACCGAGTTGAAGGAGAACGAGTATTCCGTCAACCTCCGCACCCGCTTCTGGTTCAGGGGCAAGGCGTATGACGGATGGATCAACCTTGTCAATCCCTTCCGTGCGACGATGGTCTTGGGTACGCCCGGTTCGGGCAAGTCCTATGCAATTATCAATCAGTACATCAAACAGACCATCGAGAAGGGCTATTCGCTTTTCCTGTATGATTTCAAGTACCCCGACCTCTCCGAGATAGCCTACAACCACCTGCTCGCCCATTTGGACGGCTACAAGGTCAAGCCCAAGTTCTACGTGATAAACTTCGACAATCCGAGGGAGAGTCACCGCTGCAACCCCATCCACCCGGACTTCATGACCGACATCAGCGATGCCTACGAGAGTGCCTACACGATTATGTTAAATTTGAACCGAACGTGGATTTCCAAGCAGGGAGACTTCTTCGTGGAATCGCCTATTATTCTGTTAGCCAGTATTATATGGTATCTCAAAATCTACAAGAATGGCAAGTATTGCACCTTCCCCCATGCCATCGAGTTCCTGAACCGCAAGTACGTCGACATTTTTCCCATCCTGACCTCGTACCCGGAGCTGGAGAACTACCTTTCTCCCTTCATGGACGCATGGGAATCCTCGGCGGTGGAGCAGTTGCAGGGGCAGATTGCCAGTGCCAAGATCCCGCTTTCCCGCATGATTTCCCCGGCGCTCTACTGGGTGATGACGGCGGATGATTTCACCCTCGACATCAACAATCCCGAAGAGCCGAAAGTGCTCGTAGTCGGCAACAACCCCGACAGGCAAGGCATTTACGGGGCGGCGTTGGGACTGTACAACTCCCGCATCGTGAAGCTCATCAACAAGAAGAAACGGCTCAAATCCGCCGTGATTATCGACGAGCTGCCCACCATCTATATGCGTGGGCTGGATAACCTGATTGCCACCGCCCGAAGCAACAAGGTAGCCGTCATGCTCGGCTTTCAGGATTTCAGCCAGCTAAAGCGTGATTATGGAGACAAAGAGTCCGCTGTAATTTGCAATACGGTCGGCAATGTCTTTGCAGGTCAGGTAGTTGCCGAAACCGCCAAGACGCTCTCCGAACGTTTCGGCAAGGTCTTGCAGAAACGGCAGAACATGACCATCAACCGGAACGAGACCTCCGTCTCCATCAACACCCAGATGGACAGCCTCATTCCGGCAAGCAAAATTTCCAACCTCACGCAGGGTATGTTCGTCGGGGCGGTCGCCGACAACTTCGACGAGCGTATCGAGCAGAAGATTTTCCATGCCGAGATTGTCGTGGACAACGAGCAGGTCAAGCGGGAGACCGCCCGCTACGTGAAGATACCGCAGATCATCGACTTCACCGACAAGGACGGCAACGACACCATGCAGCAGCAGATCGACGCCAACTACTACCGCATCAAGAACGAGGTCAGGCAGATTGTCGCCGACGAAATTGAGCGCATCAAGGCTGATCCGGAGCTGTCGCATCTGATTAAGGACAAGTGAGGATAAAAATACCCCGTCGGCTTGCCAACGGGGTATTTTTTATTTTGCGTGGTGTTTTTCGGCATGAAGTAATGGTTAAGTGGGTAGAAAACATTATTTTTGTAACAAGATGGATAAGGACAATCGCAAATACCGGATCTGCTTCATCGACTATATGTGGTATGTAGCCGAGATATGGCACGAAAGGGAGCATAACAACCTTAACGGGCGTATGCTGTTGTTTTTTTGCTGGCTCTTTGCCATACTCGTACCGCTTGGAACACCATTGATGTTTCGCTATTTCAGTTGGATTGTTGCTTTTGTCGTAGTGATGATGCTCTGCTTTCTTCCCGACTTGTTCTGCCAGCTCCGCTACACAGCCGGACGGCGTGAAGCGCTCCGTGAATATTACGGGAAGATGAAACATCCCGGCAGGAAGCTCGCCAAAATAGTCCTTATCGCTATCGCCCTGACCGTGGTGAATGTCGCACTGATGTTTCACCTCGGATTTATACATTGGGCATGATAAACGGCAGGAGAATAAGCATCGGTTCTATCATACCTTAATATAAATATAAATCATAATCAATAGACAGATAGTTATAAATACCCCTAACCAAAAACGGAAAGTGGTAGGACCTAATTCTTCGAGTAACTTGTTCCATCCATAAGAACCGTTCCCCTTATACGTCCACTTCCAATTGAATATAAGCCCGATGAGCCAAATTGACAATAAAAATATACCAATTAAATGACCTACTTTAGGATTTGATTGAATATATTGGGCTAAATCTGATAGTAGCCCTTCAAAATTCTGATATATGTTATTCAGCCATTCCATTTACTTATAATATTATACTTATACAGAAATACTTATGGGAATCTTTAGATACAGTTACCATTTTTTTATTAGCTGACAATCAATCTTTCAGAGAGATTTATCTGCTTATTATAACCTTATTTGAAATTGTCAGTATATCGTTCTTTTCATTGGAGACAATCATTTCCAATAAATGATTAAAGCTATACGCAAACAAATTCTGCCGAATCTTCAAATTCAGGTTCAACTCCATAATAGATTTTACCGTAATTTTCCGGAGATAATCTATGCACAAATATTGGTATCCATCTTTTACTGACATAAGAATAGGAATATGGCTATCCCAAAACAGGCGTATCATATCACAGGATTCCTTATCATCTGCCAACGCCTCAAGTCCCATCAGCTCAAATTCATTCCAACGGAATCCGCTATCGCTTTCTCCGTTAAAGTCCTCTATGGAATTAAACCATACATTATCACTTTCATTCGTGATTGTCTGAAACCGTTGTAAAAACTCCTGATAGTCCGCAGGAAGTTCGGAATACCGATTTTGTAAATCAGAGCTTAACTCTTTTCTTTCCAATCGTTCTGTAACGACGAATCCTATATTTTTCAGTGCTTCAATCATATTTTTTTCACGAATTTATAATGTTCGGTGAATAATCGATCTTTAAGGAGATTGATACGCTTGTTATCTGCCTTTATTCGCTTTGATAAGTTTCAACTACATACAAATCAACATTAGGATAATCGTTTGAAACTGTATCTAAAATTGTTTTTACATCGTCCCATTTTAATCCACCTAATCCAGCACCGATTGCAGGCAAGGCTATTGCAGTTACATTATTACTATTGGCTAACTTAAGCATCTGTATCAATGCCTTCTCGATATACTCTATTTTAGCTCGTGTTCGCCATGTTGCTTGAGTGCCAAGATTATATATATGTCCATTGCCATAATCATAATCAAAAACATCTCCGGGGCAAAACTTATTTTCTTTGCACAACTGCTTATATTCAAGATACATATCTGGATATTTGCTTTTGAACTGCACGGCAATGCCTTTCCCCATTGCACCGGCACAATTACAACCGTGTGCATAACTGCTCACTCCCTCGATACGGAAAATGTCGCCTTTTTCAATATACCTAATCATTGTTTTTTCTTTTTTATTGTTAATTATTCTGGGCAGATAATGTTCTGTGGATAATCGACCTTTAGGGGCGATTGATCTGCTTATTAGCGACCGTATTCTGTTTGAAATAGTTTCCAAATCTTCTCTGATGATACACTATAATCATTTAGTATATCTAACAATTCTTTATCCGACAGTGCGAAAACACTGATTGGGTATGATACATCATATTTCGATAGTGTAGCGAGAGATTTTTTATCAAATATTTCAAAGTTACATTGTCCTTTATAAAATACATTTATGAATATATTGGCATATTCTAATCCATTCTTTTTAAGAACACTATAATTATTCTCCATAAAATTCACATACCATTGATAATAACTCTCCATTTCATATTCAATCCCTATATCCGTAGGGTGTTCAAGAATTATATAATGTTGCTCTGTATCCACATCTACAACCTTAAATGACATATTGGTAATATCACCAAGAGTCTTTAATGTTATACAGTGATTGAAATATAAATCTATTGTAAGTTTTATCAATAACATATTTCTTTTGTTTTTTAGGACGCTAATGTTTGGCGGATAATCGACTGTTATAGGAGATTTATCCGTTTGTTATGCGCCTTCTTATTGTGGATATTCAAGTTTCAAACTCTTTCCATCCAATGCAACCGCATCACTAAGGGTAATCCTGAGCTTTTGTTCTTCCGAAAATCCGATGGTTTCGCCATCATTCAAAGTTACATCGCAGTCTAAAACATATGTAACTATATCAAGCAGAAAATCGCGAACATCATTCAGATCGGCATTGGCAGCATAAACTTCCATTTCTTCTTTACCAAATTTTCTCATTCCGTAGGTATATATACCTGCACATTCTTCGGTGCGATATACGCCAAACCACACCCAATCCAATATAGGCAATGCTTCATCATCTTGCTGCATTACAGATGCAACATCACAATAAAACTGGGGATAGAACACAGTTCCATCAGTATAGACAGCAATGGCTCTTTCTTGTTTAAGGCATGAAGAAACGACTTTTGTAAATAGTTTCCCTCGTTCCAATAGATTGGCATCCTTTCCCAATACAGAAACCATGAGATGTGCCTTGTGGCTTTTAGTCACTTCTACTGCATCTTTCCACATGTAATTTGCTCCTGCATAATGTTCCGCCTCTTGATTAGGAACAGGTGCAGGCATAATGGCTACTGCAAGTGTAACATCTCCCATAACAGCTACCAACGCTTCTTCATTGCCGTCATATGGAATTTCTATGTTCCAATCTGCCTTGCAGTCGTTGATGAGTTTTTTAATATCCCATTCATTTTGTGATAATAACACAAAGGCTACAAAAGCTCCAGTTGGATAATTTTCTTCTTTCATATTCTTATTGTTTTTATATTATATCTTTGGTGCATAATGCCCAGTGGATAATCACCATTAAAAGAGATTGATCCGCTTGTTAGTCGCACAATTTGTTCTTTTTTCAACTCAACTATTAGCTGCTCATATTTTTATCATCTTTACCATAAAAGGTTATGGCAGATAGACGACCTAATCTATACCATTATAATTATCCTTCGGCTTTAAACCATTCAAGATATTTAATGCCGTTGTAATCTTCTAATTCCTCAATATGATTTTTTGGGAACATCAGAATCATCGTAACATTTTTTTCTTTATATAGATGTTCTGATTTTTCTTTTTATCTTTAAATCCATTAGGAATATAGCAGACTATACAATTCGATGCTGATACATGTTCTTCCTTGATGTAGAGTTCAATTACCCAATCAGGCACAAATTGATTGTTTATCATCCTTTTTACCATTTCAAATGGATTTTCAAGATGATCCAAAATTTCCACTTTCAAAAATTCTGGGTAATAGAACTTAATTCCTATGTCCTTGCAGAACTGACAGCGATGGTCGGGATTTGGGCGTTTCTTTGTACGATCTTCTTCGTAATCTCGTATTTCTTTCATGTATTCATCTTGATTGAAATACTCCATAAATTCTTCCCTACTTTTATCGGTTGTGCCAATCCAAATCATATATTCTAATCCAGCATTAGACCCTTGCATTCCTTCAGGCGACAGTTCAAACTCAAACGTACCAAGATAAGTCATGGTTGTGGTATTCTCTGCCTTCTTAGGAGATATACCCTCACGACAATTATAGCAGATAACAGCATTTGCCATTGTAATATTTTTATCAGCTATCGACAGACTTATCTTTTGGGTATCAGCAGGAATAAGGTTAAGTAATCCTGCCAAGCCGTCAGATGTGAATTTCATAATAAGAAAATCCTCATCATAGCTCATTACACCAAGCTCCTTACAGAACAGGCAACGAAGTTCCTTATTGTCTTCATCATAATCTTTCCACCATTGACGGAAAGCCGATTGATCCATATATTTCTCAAAGTCAGCTTCGGAATCGAATTGACCGACCCATATCATTATCTTACTTCATTTTCGTTTTTTTATTTTTCAAGCGACTAATGTCCGGCAGCGTTCCGCTTATTCAGTCGGTTTGCTGTTTGTTAGCAGTCTCATTCACAATCTTCATAACGACTATATTTCTTAATCCATCCGTTTGACGAATATAGTTCGCCTGACAAGCCATCAGAAATATTGGTTATCGAATCTATCTCTTCGTCTGGATTTGAAATTTGCCAGCCATCAAGTTCTTGCTCAAAGAGGAAAAGTGTATTATGCAAAGTTGCATCAACCATCCGTGTCGCAATCCTCTGAATTAGTTTTATGGTATCGGTAGTAAGAGATAGACTTTTAGTTCCTCATTCAAATTTTTTTATTGATGAAGCTTTTGCACCTCCATTAAGGATATTATCAAGAATGTGTAAACTATTATCTCTCACACTCTCTATATACATTTTTCCAAATTGATTTAATACTTCTTCGTTTTCCATTTCTTCCATTTTTTTATTGACTGCTAATGGTTTGCAGCGTTCCGCCTTATTCAGTCGGTAGTGCTGTTTGTTATAAACTCTTTTTTCTTTATTCTTTTGCCATTACATGTAAAGCCATAAGTAAAAGCTGCATCTATGGCTTGTTTTGCACTCTCAAGAATATAATGATACAAATTATCATATTTACTAAAGCATGGAGAAAGAATGTAGAAGTTTTTAATATTTAAAGGAATATAAATCCCCGTCATATCGGATATTCCATAGCGTGCTTCCTCCAAATTTGGTACTGGTATGGAAATAGATATTTCAAACTCTTTATTAGATGGGAAACGTTTTGCCCGTTTGAAAATCCCAATGCCCCCCATTAGTATTTCGAAGATTTATCTGTATGAGAAGTTTCCAATCTCCCAAATCATCTAAGTTGATTTGGTTATTGTAATCTTCCATATAACCATTCAACTCTCGGTAAATTGAGCGCAGTAAGTCCAATTCTCCAAGTTCGGGGATTTCACTACTTATTAAAACTGCATATTGATTATTCATACATTCATCCTTATATCCAGAGTTTATAATGTTTGTCAGCGTTCCGCTTATTCAGTCGGTTTGCTGTTTGTTATAAGCTTTTATTTCATCCATTCTAATTTGCAAAGCAGTCCAATAATCTTCAATTGTTGAATCAGCTTTCTTATATCTTTGCTCATGTATGATATTTTGAAAGTCATCCATTTCAACTAATTGTATTAATTCGTCACATCCATATTCATCTAACTCTTTTAAAAGTTCAGTTGCCTCGTCATCAGTAGGATATACATCCCAACTAACAAGATAAACATAAAATCTCCCAGTTAAGAAATTCTCTTTGTCGCAAAATATAGCATAATCAAAAGGATCGTCATATTTATCACAGTTCTTCACTAAATCTTCGAATGACATTTCGTCATAGGGGTCATTCCATGAATGTGTTGGATTTTCCATACTCTAAAAGCTTATAATGTTTTGTGGCTAACCGACCTTTCAGGGGAGGTTAAGCCATATGTTAGCTGATGTTTTACTTATATTATAATTATTCCTTTAATATTTTTGCCAGTATATTAAATATACGTTTGGAGAAAGGACAATGATTAATGTCTCCCGGCAATCTCAGTGCATAGAAATAATAATCTCCCATAAACCATACATACTGATAGAAGTTATGCTTCACATCCATTGTATCTGGAACAATAAATGACGAGTCTAATGACTCAGCCCCTGTATATAAATATATACAACCCTCTCCATTCAACCGAGTATTATAACCTAATTTCAAATGTGTATCATACATCCTTTGACTTTTATAATAGAAAAAATCAGAATACTCTTTTATAAATGGTTTATCATCGCCCTTTTTATATTGCCTTAAATCCGCAACTCCATTCCCGAAGTGCTACCTACATAAAGAGAAATGGACTTTTGATTCGTAAGATAACCATTAAGTCCTCGCGTCCGTTTCAATGCGCATACCATCCCCTTACCCCATAAA
>ENA-OQBL01000620-OQBL01000620.1-human-gut-metagenome-genome-assembly--contig:-NODE-620-length-17700-cov-2.336994_pt1 | contig 17700 bp, 23 predicted proteins | sample MGYA00242747_ERZ504553 | MGnify/ENA primary metagenome ERZ504553 (study PRJEB26092, sample SAMD00036240) | human gut metagenome | host: Homo sapiens | study: EMG produced TPA metagenomics assembly of...
GAATTTATTTGGAGATGAAATTTTTGCCGCGCTCAATGAAAGGCGGCTTGAACTTGAGAAACAGGGAAAGAAGATCTACAACATGAGTGTTGGAACGCCGGATTTCCATACACCGGATCATATTAAGAAAGCACTGATGGAAGCTGCTGCTGACGATCAGAACTGGCGTTACAGTCTCCGCGATCTGCCTGAGCTTCTGAATGCGGTCTGTGCATATTACAAGAAGCGCTTCCATGTGGAAATCACACCGGATATGGTAATGTCCGTTTATGGCAGTCAGGAAGGCATGGGACATCTTGGCATGACTTTATGCGACGAGGGAGACGTGGTTCTTCTTCCAGATCCGTGCTATCCGGTTTTCGCAGCAGGAAGCAAATTAGGAGGCGCAGTTCCTTACTACTACCCGCTTGTAGCAGAGCATGATTTCCTGCCATATGTAAAGGATATTCCGGAAGATGTGGCTCGCAAGGCCCGTTACATGGTAGTCTCTCTTCCATCCAACCCGGTAGGCAGCATTGCCACACCAGGACTTTATGAAGAAATTGTTGCATTTGCAAAAAATACGATATTGTAATTATCCATGACAATGCATACAGCGACATTATCTTTGATGGCGTGGAAGGTGGAAGTTTTCTTGCCACTCCTGGTGCGCGGGAGGTTGGTGTTGAGTTTTTCAGCCTTTCCAAATCCTTTAACGTAACCGGCGCCAGAATCAGCTTTCTCATTGGAAATCCAGAAATCATCTCTGCTCTTAAAAAGCTTCGCAGCCAGATCGATTTCGGTATGTTCCTGCCAATCCAGAAAGCTGCTATCGCTGCTCTTGAGGGACCTCTGGACAGCGTAAAAGAACAATGCAGACAATACCAGGCACGCCGTGATGCTCTATGCGACGGACTTGCTTCCATTGGCTGGGAGAAGCCAAACGGCAAAGGAACTATGTTTGTATGGGCAAAGCTTCCGGGAAAACGCACGGACAGCATGGCATTCTGTATGGAATTAATGGAAAAAGCCGGTGTCATCGTTACTCCTGGCGCAAGCTTTGGTCCTCATGGGGAAGGATATGTGCGCTTCGCGCTGGTACTTCCACCAGAGAAAATCAAAGAGGCTGTGGAATCTATCCGTACAAGTGGAATTTAAGTACCACTTCCAAATTTATCTTCAAATATATTGCAAGCTTTAACAAACCGTACACCACACGTTTTGCGCGTTATGGCAGCAATCGCCAGAAACTTACACAAACGTCGGCTTTAGGTTTTGACTGATTGCTCGTGTAAACTAATAAACTCCCGGATGTTAGCTGCCTCGAACATGCTCTAACATCTGGGAGTTCTTGTGTCTGTAATTATCATTTATGGAACTTTACAAAAATGAAATCTCATTATTTATGATAAGGCTCATGATTCATAATCCGATATCCCCTGTAAATTTGTTCCAACAGAATCATCTGCATCAATTGATGCGGAAACGTCATTCTTGAAAAACTGAGCTTATAATCTGCCCGTTTCAAAACAGCATCAGAAAGCCCAAGTGATCCTCCGATCACAAAGGCAATGCTGCTTTTTCCCTGAACTCCTAATCTGGCAATCAGATCAGAAAGCTCTACAGAATCCAGCATTTTACCCTCTATAGCAAGTGCAATCACATAATCTGTATCGCGAATATGGCTAAGAAGCCGATTGCCTCCGTCTCTTTGATCTGACGGTTCAGCGCATCGGAAGCTTTATCCGGAGTCTTCTCATCTGGCACCTGGATAAAATTCAACTTACAGTAGCGGCCAAGGCGCTTGGCGTACTCTGCAATTCCGTCATTCAGGTATTTCTCTTTAATTTTTCCAACTGTGATAATACGAATTTCCATTTACACCTCAAAGTCCATTGCTACACGGTCGCATACATTTGGTCTTACGTAAGTGTCCGCAACATGAACATGATTCGGATTTACTGCATAGGCAGCCAGTGCCTCAGCGCTCTCCAGCTCAGTGATCAGGCACAAATCACGTGTGCTGGATGGAAGAAGGTCTGTAACAACCTCTGCCTTAATGAGCCCTGGCACAACACCAACCAGACCTTCAAGATGTTCTTTGATCTGTGCTTTTAATTCAGGCTTCTTCTCCTCAGGAATCTCTTCTTTAAATGACCACATTACCATATGTTTTACCATTTTTATTGTCTCCTTTACATGTATTATATTTTCTTAACTATTACTCCAATTCATACTTCTGATAATCCGTCCTCATAGTTTATTTTAAACGTATTTAGACAGGCTCTGTGCTATTATTCATATACAAATTTTTCATAACATGAATTAATTTCCTATAAATGTTCTTCCACATATGTCTGGAATTCCTCCATAGACATAAGTACCTTACGTGGCTTGGTGCCCTCTTCCGGTCCTACAACCCCTGCATCGCACAGCTGGTCCATAATACGGGCTGCGCGGTTAAATCCAATCTTATACATTCTCTGCAGCATACCGATGGAAGCCTTTTCCTTCTCAATAATGAACTTACCTGCCTGCTCGAAATAAACATCTCGCTCATTGCCGCCGGAGCTTCCGCCAGCTGTAAGAACCGCATTGTTCATCTGCTGTTCAATCTTATTGTCGTAATCTGTCCGTGGATTTTTATCTGCAAGGAAATCCACAATATTGCTGACTTCGTCATCTGAAACAAAGGCTCCCTGCAGTCTGGCAGGCTTCTGGTAGCCCTGCGGATAAAACAGCATATCTCCTTTACCAAGAAGCTTCTCTGCGCCGTTCATATCCAGAATGGTTCTGGAGTCCACACCGGAAGTGACAGCAAAGGCAATACGTGACGGCATGTTCGCCTTAATAAGACCGGTAATAACATTGACTGATGGTCTCTGAGTAGCAATAACCAGATGGATGCCTGCAGCACGGGCCAGCTGGGCCAGACGACAAATAGCGTCCTCCACGTCTCCTGGTGCAACCATCATAAGGTCTGCAAGCTCATCTACGATAATGACGATCTGACACATTTTCTCAGGGCGCTGCTCTCCCTCCGGGAACTTCATCTTCTCAATCTTGCGGTTAAACTCTTCCAGATTTCGTACCCCATACTCTGCAAAAGTATTGTAACGGTTACTCATCTCATTTACTGCCCAGTTCAGAGCTCCGGCAGCTTTCTTCGGATCTGTGACAACCGGAATGAACAGATGCGGGATACCATTATAAACACTAAGCTCTACCACTTTCGGGTCAATCATGATCAGCTTGACCTCGTCCGGCTTGGCTTTATATAAAATACTGATGATAAGTGTATTGATACAAACAGATTTACCAGATCCGGTGGAACCTGCGATCAGAAGATGGGGCATCTTGGCAATATCTGCCACGATCGTCTTACCCTCAATATCTTTACCAGCCGCAAAAGCCAGCTTGGATTTGGCATTCATAAACTCCGGGCTCTGGATCAGATCACGAAGCATAACCGCACTGTGTTCTTTATTTGGTACCTCGATACCCTACAGCTGCCTTGCCCGGGATCGGAGCCTCAATACGGATATCCGGCGCGGCAAGATTCAGCTTGATATCATCGGAAAGCCCTACAATCTTGCTTACCTTTACGCCCATTTCCGGCTGCAGCTCATACCTGGTAACTGTAGGTCCGCAGCTTACGTTTGTAACCTTGGCATTTACCCCGAAATTATACAGGATTTCCTGTAATTTCTGAGCTGTCTTTCGAAGATGGGAATCAGAGTCTCCCTGGGATTTCCCATTTCCACGTTTCAGAAGATTTACAGGTGGATACTGATATTCCTTTTTCACCGCTGCTTCCTGGGTGTTGATCTCATGCTGGATATTTACAATTCCGTTGGCTATCTCCTGCCTGGAAGACTTGGGATTCTTCGCCGACTGACGGGAAGCAGTTTCATCCGCAGATCCATTCCATGCTGCCATTTCGCCAGAAGCTTCAGAAGAGTGGGGGCCAGAAGTCGCAGAAGATTCATGGGCAGCGCTGCCTGCTGCGCCAGAAGTATCTCTCGTCAAAGCGGCTGCATTCTGCATGGCAGCCATAGCTTCATTAAAATCCACTCCAACATAGCTGTTTTCTTCATCCTCTGCCTCAATTGGCTGATCACTGCTAACTGGATTTTTCATATAGACAGTACCGTCCTCTTCCGTGGTATCCTTTTCCATAGAATAGGACGGTACAGAATAATCTTGTCCGGAGGAGGCTCTCGTATTCAGATCTGGTTCATCTGGCTGCTCTGGCTCAGAACGGTGAATTGCAAACTGCAGCTGTGTTTCCACCTGTGATGATCTGGTCATCAATTGACAGATCATCATCCTGAACCCGATACTCACTGATATCCACATACTTTCCTGTATTGATCGGAAGATTCTGAGCAGAAGTACTCTCGGAAAATTCTCCATTCACTGTAGTCATATTCTCCAGTGATCCTGCATCTTCCGGATTCATGCATTCTTTGGATTTAATGGAATTCCTGATCCACAGATTCCCCATTTTCCTTGGAATTTCTATCTTCAAATAATCTGTCCTGCAAGAAAGCTTGTAGAATCCAGGTTTCTCTACTTCTGCCCCGGGTCTGGTTATTTCCACGCATCCTCATTCCGGGAATTTGCCCTGGAATCATTTCCAGCTGTCTGGGAAGCATTTTTTCCCTATCTGTTTGGCTGCCTTTTTTTTCCGAGGCGGGACGGTTCTTCCACCATATCTGAAGTAATCCCTTCTTCTGCAAGTGCAGCCTCCAGCTCCTGCATCCTTTTCTCACGGCGCTCCTGGGCTGCCTGCTGGCGCTGCTGGGCTTTCAGCTGCCTCTTGAGCTGACGCTCCGGTGCTCCCTCCTGATAAAGAGCCTGCTGTCCTTTCACAGCTTCCAGAATCTTATCATAAACCTTAATACAAAATCCCAGGAAAGAATGCTGCGTGATCAGGATCAAACATACCAGGATCACAAGTACAATGATCACATAAGCACCGATGGTTCCAAATGCGGAGATTGTAGAAATACAGATTGCGCCTCCAATGGCTCCGCCACCGGTACGATACTCAGAACTGATCCTGTGATATTCTGCAAGAGTTGTACTCTCTGTATAGCCTTCTGTGAAAAGCTGTGCCAGTTCACAAAAGATCAGAAACAGAACTGCGGCGGCGGCTGTTTTCTTATAGGCAAGTACATTTCCCTTATTGGAGATCAGAAATGCCGCCATAATAAAAAGTACAACGGGAAAAATATAAGCCATCAGTCCCATTACTCCCATGAGTACCTTACTGATGCTTCCTCCAACATTTCCACCAAGTCCGACACAACTTACCATAAGAATGATCGCTGCCGCCATCAGCACCAGAAGTATGATTTCCGTCTGAAAGCCGCTGGATATTGACTGCTTTCCTGCTGTATTCTTTTTAGACTGGGTACGTGCGGAAGATTTTTTCTTCGCGGATGTACCACGTTTGGATGTCGATTTCTTCGGCGTATTAGACGCTGCCATTAAAAAGTTCCCCCTTCATCAGGCAAATTTGTAACCGCTCCGCATTTCCGTAAGCTTCCCGGCCGGACAGTTATGCAAAATTTGCTAATAAGCGCTATGGCTCCTGCCACAAAACAGTAAAATGCGAAATAGCGCAGTTTCGCATGCTGTAAAATCCGGAGCAGATTGCGTATCATAAAATATCCAACTACTCCTGCCACAATCATGCCAAAGACATAGGTAAATCCAAGAGACACACTCATCTTTGGCGTGGTAAACTGTCCCAGTTCCAGAAAAAGAGAGCCCAGAACTGCCGGAATGCTGATAAGATATGAATATTTCACTGCAAATTTCCTGCTGAAACCGCATAATAAGCCTGCACAAATCGTCATTCCACATCTGGATATACCTGGAAATACGGAAATCCCCTGACAAATTCCAATCCACATGGCATTATCATAAGTCACATCTTTCGGCGTCTTGATTCCACCAATATTACTGAGGTCTGTCACAAGAAGAAACACTCCTGTCACAAGGATACATGCTCCTGGAAGAAGCGGGGAAATCGCCGCTCTTGTCACCAGTCTTCTGCAAATGTATCCAAGCATTGCTGTGGGAATAAATGAAACAGCCATAATCGCTGTAAATTTACGGTATGTTCCGTGCACCACTCTGGCATAGTGGAGATTCTCACCGGTTTTCCTGTTGTGAAAATAGATATTTACATTCCCGATTATATCCATGATCATGCCCAAAAGCTCCTCTCCGATCCGGCGAAGATCCTCATGGAATGCTAAAAAAAACTGCCACCATCGTGCCTATGTGAAGAAGCACTTCAAAAAGGACTGCAGTGTTTCGTGTAATTCCCATTGCATTTTCTATGGCTGCCAGATGTCCGAAACTGCTCACAGGAAGAAACTCCGTGATTCCCTGAACAATTCCTAATAAAATCGCCTGTAAAACTGACATATTCAATATTTCCTTTTCTTTGGGATAAGACGGGCCGCGAAAACCCGTCAAGCGTACCTATTATACCACAAAGCAGGCAAAGATACAACTTTAATCGAACGACTGTTTTGTCTGCAGATTGCAGGAATGATTTTTCAAACACGCTATAATATATAGAAAAAACCCTGCCTGAGATTTCAAACCGAAATCCCAGACAGGGAACTCATACCTTCTTACTTCTCAGAAAAAAGGTGCATATATTTGTTACTGTCCATTTTGAGGCCAGCAGCTTTTATTTTGCATATTTGCTCTTAATATACTCATCGATGCCGCGTGCACCTGCTTTACCTGCTCCCATAGCAAGGATAACAGTGGCAGCACCTGTAACAGCATCTCCACCAGCATATACGCCTTCTTTTGAAGTCTTACCAAACTCTTCGTCAGCAATGATACATTTTCTCTTGTTTACATCAAGACCGATGGTTGTAGAAGAAATCAGCGGGTTCGGGCTTGTACCAAGGGACATGATAACAGTATCAACGTCGATGGTAAACTCAGAACCAGGAATCTCAACAGGGCGTCTTCTTCCGGAAGCGTCCGGCTCGCCAAGCTCCATACGGATACATTTAATACCGGTTACCCAGTCTTTGTCATCTGTAAGGATCTCAACAGGATTGCAGAGAAGATCAAACTGTACGCCCTCTTCTTTTGCGTGATGAACTTCCTCTTTACGTGCAGGAAGCTCTGCTTCTGAACGACGATAAATAATATGTACCTCTGCGCCAAGACGAAGTGCAGTTCTTGCAGCGTCCATAGCAACGTTACCACCACCAACAACAGCAACCTTCTTGCCATGTGCGATCGGAGTATCATAATCCTCACGGAATGCTTTCATAAGGTTGTTACGTGTCAGGTACTCGTTAGCGGAGAATACACCGTTAGCCTGCTCACCCGGGATTCCCATGAACATAGGAAGTCCGGCACCGGATCCGATAAATACAGCCTCAAAGCCCTCATCTTTAAGAAGCTCGTCGATTGTTACGGATTTACCAATGATAACGTTGGTCTCAATCTTAACACCCAGAGATTTTACGTTCTCAACCTCTGCTGCAACTACTTTGTCTTTTGGAAGACGGAATTCCGGAATACCATAAACAAGAACTCCACCAGCTTTGTGAAGTGCCTCGAAGATTGTTACATCGTAACCCATCTTTGCAAGATCTCCGGCGCAGGTAAGTCCGGAAGGACCGGAACCGATCACTGCAACTTTATGTCCGTTCTTCTGTGCAGCCGGAACTGGTTTGATACCATTCTCCTTCGCCCAGTCAGCAACGAAACGCTCCAGTTTACCAATGGAAACAGCTTCCCCTTTCAGACCGCGGATACATTTACCCTCGCACTGTGTCTCCTGAGGACATACACGTCCGCAAACAGCCGGAAGAGCACTGGACTCACCGATGATCTGGTAAGCTTTTTCAAAGTTTCCTTCTTTTACTTCATGAACGAAGCCTGGGATATTGATAGATACCGGGCATCCTTCCATACATTTTGCTTTCTTACAGCCAAGGCATCTGTTTGCTTCTTCCATTGCCTCTTCTTTATTGTAACCAAGGCAAACCTCTTCAAAGTTAGTAGCACGAACCTTAGGAGCCTGCTCTCTGACTGGTACTTTCTTTAATACATCTGCCATTATTTGTCACCTCCACAATGTCCGCATCCGCCGTGATGGGTATCGCCTTCCTGAAGCTTCAGAAGAGCACGTCCCTCTTCGGTCTTATACATCTGCTGTCTCTTCATGGCAAGGTCGAAATCAACTTTATGTCCATCAAATTCCGGTCCGTCTACGCAGGCAAATTTCACTTCGCCGCCAACCATTAAACGACAGGCTCCGCACATACCGGTTCCGTCTACCATGATCGGGTTCATGCTGACAACTGTAGGAATGTTCAGTTCTTTTGTTAACAGGCAGACAAATTTCATCATGATCATCGGTCCGATTGCAACGCAGAGATCATACTCTTTGCCCTGATTCTGCACAAGGTCACGAAGTACATCTGTACCCATACCTTTACGTACATAAGAACCATCATCTGTAGTAACATACAGATTACATACTTCTTTCATCTTGTCCTCAAGAATAAGGAGATCCTTTGTCTTGGCACCAACGATCGCATCAGCGGTAATGCCATGCTCGTGAAGCCATTTCACCTGAGGATATACAGGAGCTGTACCAACACCACCTGCTACGAAAACGATTTTTTTCTTCTTAAGCTCTTCGAGATCTTCATGGCAAAGCTCAGATGGCTGTCCCAGAGGTCCAACAAAATCTTCGAAGTAATCGCCTGCTTTCAGCTGGGCCATTCTGGTTGTTGAAGCACCAGCCGGCTGGAAAACGATTGTTACAGTACCTTTCTCTGCATCATAGTCGCAGATTGTAAGCGGAATTCTCTCTCCTACTTCGTCCATTTTCACGATGACGAACTGGCCAGGCAGACAATGCTTAGCCACACGAGGAGCTTCCACATCCATAAGAAAAACATTTGCAGAAAGTTTCTCTGCGTTGAGTATCTTATACATAGTTCCCTCCTGAAGTACTATATTTGTTGCTGCTCACTCCGCGGGCAGTAACCTATATTTAACCGTCACTTCATGTATATGTCCGCTGTATGGACACTTGTGTCGGTCATATCCTATAACACTATAGCACAAAAAGACAGGTTAGTAAAATAAAATTCTCCTGCTTTTTCTTATATTTTTTCCAAAAAAATGTATAATTTTTCATTTTTCAAGGGATTTGCTTTTCTCTTTCCCAATTAAATCATATAATTTCCCAAGAGCTTCTTTCATTCCTCCAACTTCATCGATTAGACCTTCTTTCACTGCCTCCGGACCTTCTAACATAGTTCCCACATCTTTTACCAGCTGCGTAGTGTCCAGCATTAGTTCTTCCAGTCTTTCCTGGGACATGTGAGTGTGACTGGAAATGAAGGTGGTGATCCGGTCCTGGATTTTCTCCATGTTGCGGTAGGACTGGGCGACGCCAATAAACATGCCATTTGTGCGAACAGGGTGGATCACCATGGTGGCACTGGGAACTACAAAAGAATAATCTGCAGATACAGCCATGGGAACACCAATGGAGTGACCGCCTCCAAGTACCAGGGACACTGTGGGCACGCTTAAAGAGGCGATCATCTCTGCAATGGCAAGACCAGCTTCCACGTCACCGCCCACAGTATTAAGCAAAACCAGAAGCCCGTCCACAGACTTGTCATCCTCGATCATGGCAAGCTTTGGCAAAACATGCTCATATTTGGTAGTTTTGCTGTGAGACGGCGCCGATTCGTGCCCTCTACCTCACCGATGCATGCGTCAGAAGTTCCAGCCTTGATGTATTCATTTGGAATTCTTCATTTAAAGATCACCTTGATACCCATCATCACGGATCTGCTTATTTTGCTGTTCTTCTTTTCTACAGATTCTTTTTTTGCACTTTCTGCTTCATTATCCTCTCTTTGCTGCATAAAAATTACCTCCACACAATCGTATGGAGGTAGTATCTGCAAATCTGATTAAATTATTCGTCCCAGTTATGCCATACATCTGTTACATCGTCGTCATCATCCAGAAGATCAAGGATTCTCTGGATATCCTTAAGGGATTTCTCATCTGTCAGTTCAACAGTTGTCTGCGGGATCATGGCAACCTGTGCCTCAAGAAGCGGAACACCTGCGGCCTCAAGAGCCTCGCGTACTGCACCTAAATCATCCGGAGCAGTGAGAACTTCATAGCTGTCCTCTTCTTCGTTGAAATCCTCAGCACCTGCATCAAGAGCGGTCATCATCAGTTCGTCAGCGTCCATCTCGCACTCTTCCTTGTCGATGATGATCTGACCCTTCTGATCGAACATATAGGATACACAGCCCTGGGTTCCAATGCTTCCGTTACCCTTTGTAAAAGCGTTTCTTACGTTGCTGGCTGTACGGTTCTTGTTATCAGTCAGAGTCTCAACGATGATGGCAACACCATTCGGACCATATCCTTCGTATACAGCTTTCTCATAACTGTCTGCGGAATCAGCACCGGCTGCTTTCTTAATACCACGCTCAATGGTATCGTTTGGCATGTTGTTTGCCTTTGCCTTTGCAATAACGTCACGAAGCTTACCATTGTTGTTCGGATCCGGACCACCTGCTTTAACAGCCATTACAATCTCACGACCGATGATGGTAAAGATTTTTCCTTTTTTAGCATCGTTTTTTCTTTCTGTGCTTTATGTTTGCGAATTTTGAATGTCCTGACATTTCTTATCCTCTCCTTTTGGTTCTTTTTTTATCTTTTCGGCCCGCACCTTTCCGATGGTTTTGTTGCCAAGGGAAAGAATTCTGAAACGGTAGCCGTTTACAACAATTTCTTTATCCAGATCATCTTCTGTTGGAATATGTCCAAGAAGATTCGTCAGATAACCATTTAAGGTCTCAAATTCCACTTTACCGAAATCAATTCCAAGCTCTTCCGCTACATCTTCCAGATACGCCAGTGCGTCAATGATCACACTGTTATCCTTCTGCGTCCGGAACGTACTGTCGTCTTCATCGTATTCATCCAGAATATCTCCTACGATTTCCTCCAGAATATCTTCCATTGAGACAATTCCTGAAGTCTGTCCATACTCGTCCACTACCACTGCCATATGAATTTTCTTCATCTGCATGGATTTGAAAAGATCACTAATTCCCCTTGTCTCCGGAATAAAAGAAGCTTCCCTGATCAATCCCGGCAGATCCTTAAGAGGTTTGAACTTCGCCCAGGAATTCCTGGTAAGGAATTTCAAAGCATCTTTATAATGAATAATTCCTACTATATTATCTATTGTCTCTCTAAATACAGGATAACGGGAATTTCCTTCCTCAAGCATGGTATCCACAATGGTCTGAAGATTGTCTTCCTCATCAAATGCAATCACATTTTTGCGATGGGTCATAATGTCCTTGGCTTCAGTGTCCGTAAACTCCATAATATTCTGGATCATCTCTGCTTCGTTCTCCTCAATGACACCCTGCTCATGGGCTTCATCTACAATGGAAATGATCTCTTCCTCCGTCACCGGATCCTCCGACTGATTAAAAGCAACACCAAATGGCCTTGCTGCCAGCTTGGCAATAAAGGTTACGCACATAGTAAAAGGATACAGGATCCTGGTAAAAAATTCCTACAATCTTCATATACCGATATGCATATTTCTCCGGGTGATAGGTTCCGATTCTCCTGAATGTAAGAATACCAAGAGACGCAAGCAGAATGATCACCAGTGCAAGCACCAGGATCAATGCAGCCAAATGCTTTATGTAGGGATGAAAGGTCTCGGTAGCCCATGGAACGATAAATGCTCCGAAACAGACTCCGGAAGCCATAACAATCAGCGGAATCGCATTGACAAATGAAACAGGATTGTTGATCAGGGAAAGAAGAAAGACTGCTTTCTTATCTCCTTCCTGCGCCCGTTTCTCCACTTCGTTTTCGCTCAGATTGTGCACTGCAGCTGAAAATCCATAAAAAATACCATTCAGCCACAAAAGCAATAATAAAATGACAAAGCCCGCCAGGGGCATACTACTGCCAGATTCCATATATTAAACCTTTGTTCCTCCTAGACAGCGTTACTGCTTATTATCTTCACAGTAACGAAAACATACTGCTGCTTCCTTATTCCACAGCAGCACGAATGTGCAATTGCGGCAGTCAATGCCGCTGAGACTTTACAACTATATCACTAAAGTTTCTTTTCGTCAAGAGAATGTAAACTCCAGGCTGATTTCAAGAGCATGGTTCACCTTGTCAAGCATAGGACCGTCCAGGTGACATACTTTATCTTTTAATCTTCTTTTATCTATAGTACGAAGCTGTTCCAGCAAAATCACAGAATCTTTTTTCAATTCCATAGGCCGATGCATCAATCTCAATATGGGTGGGCAGCTTCGCCTTGTTCATTTTGGATGTAATCGCTGCGCAGATCACGGTAGGACTATGTCTGTTGCCTACATCATTCTGAATAATAAGTACCGGTCGGATACCTCCCTGCTCGCTTCCCACCACGGGCCGAAGATCCGCATAAAAAATATCCCCTCTTTTAATTACCACACAATTCACACTCCGTTTTACTTTTACTTTTCTGAAAATAAGTATTTCCAACGTTTTTTTCATGTGTATACATGTGTGGTATTTTTCCCGTAATTCGTTACGGGTTCTTATAAAAGCCGGTAACGGAACCCTTTCCGTCTATATTGTTCTTACCTGACGCATACCTGCCAAAGGCTTTCCAAAGGATACGCGTCACAATTTGTCTGGGTATGCTCAGTCAAAATATGTCAGCTCGCCGCACTCTTTCCCATCGCGGATATAGATTCTTGGCACACGTTTGCTGATATTACATACAAATTCATAAGAAAAACGGCCGGACAGATCTCCCAGTGTATCTGCACTGATAACCTCATCCCCATCTTTTCCAAGCAGTGTCACTTCATCCCCTGTCTTTACATCCGGGATTTCTGTCACATCTACCATAAACTGGTCCATACAGACTCTGCCACAGATCGGCGCTTTTTTTACCATGAATCAGAACCCAGCCTTTATTAGAAAGCATTCTTGGATATCCATCTGCATATCCAACAGGAATCGTCGCCATCTTTGTAACATGATCTGTCGTGTAGGTTCCACCGTAGCTTACCTGAACCCCCCGGCTCCACATCTTTCACGTAGGAAACATGACTCTTTAGGGACATTACAGGTTTCAGCATTACGATGTCTTTTTCCACTTCCTCAGAGGGATAAATTCCATAAATGGTAATTCCTGCACGGACAATGTTCAGGTTGGCTTCCGGTACACGGATTATTCCGGCACTATTGGAGCAGTGATGCAGTGGAATATGGATTCCATTTTTTTCCAGAAGATCCGCAAAATCAAGATATCGTTTCAGCTGAACCATTGCCGGGGTGCGGTCGTATTCATCTGCTCTTGCAAAATGAGTAAATAAACCTTCAATTTCCACATTGGGAAGAGCTGCAATTCTGCGGATTTCCTCCAGACTCTCTTCTCTGTCCTTAAATCCGATCCTGGTCATGCCTGTATCCGCAGCCAGATGGATCAGACCCTTTTTTGCCCGCTGCTTCAGCAGCTTTGTTAAACTTCCTGGCGGTCTCATAATCACAGACGGCCATGCGCACATCATTTTCGGCAAGTTTCTTATAATATTCTTCAAATACCAGCCCCAGGATCAGAATCGGTCTTGTGATCCCGGCTTTTCGAAGCTGTAATGCCTCCTGGGCTGTAGCCGCAGCAAATCCCCATATATAATCAAATTCCTCAAGCATTCTCGCAATAGGTACTGCACCGTGACCATATGCATCCGCTTTGATCACTGCGATGATCTTTGTTCCCTCTTTTATGTTCTTCTTCATCTGTTCAAAATTATATCTGATTGCATCAAGAGAAATCAATGCTTTGATTCTGCTGTATTTTTCCATAACATTTTCCTCGATTTTCTAAATTTATCAGAGCATGCCTCAAAAGGCGTTCTGCAAAATGTACGTCACAATTCTCATCCTTTACTCTGAACTTCTGCCAGTTTCAAAACTTCCGGCAGGGCTTCGATCATATCCTTCGCCGTCATGCCGTGAGATCCTTTTTTCTCTCTGGCAATATCACCGCAAAGACCGTGAATATACACCGCCATGGCAGCTTTATAGGAAAGCTCCCGTTCTTCCTCACAGCTTAAATACATGCAGAGAACAGATGCGATAATACCGGAAAGCACATCTCCGCTTCCTGCTGTGGCCATTCCCGAATTACCAGAAAGATTCAGATACAGCTTTCATTCCGGTCAGTCACTACTGTACATGCGTCTTTCAGTACCAGAACACCGCCACTTTTCTCTGCATACTGATAAGCACGGGCTACAGGGTCTTCCTTTAGTTCTGATACATTCAAGCCGCAAAGACGGCTCATCTCGCCCATGTGGGGTGTGAGAATGGTCTGTTCCCCTATGAATTTCATCCATTGTGGATGCATTGCCAGAATATTCAGACCATCTGCATCCAGTATAACAGGCTTTCCTGCTTTTGCTCCGTTTTCCAGGAACCAAAGCATTCTTTCCTTTCCTGAGCCTTCTGTTCCAAGCCCTGGACCAATTACCAGCACATCACACCAGTTTAAATTTTTCCTATTGGCTTCCTCATCAAATTCGCTGGTCAGCATTGCCTCAGGCAAAAGGCTCTGTAAAGGAATCCGGTTCTCTTCCACAGTCTGGATCTTCACCATCCCGGCGCCTCCATGAAGTGCTGCACTGGCACTCAGACAGGCTGCTCCGCACATTCCCTTCGAACCCGCCACAAGAAGGACCTTGCCAAATGTTCCTTTATTTCCCCATGGTTTTCTTGCCGGGAGAGTTTTTACGTCAGAATTTTTTCTATATGCCAGGCAGCCTTGCTTGCAAGCTCACTGCCATCACGGTCCCGGTCATAAATTCCAATATCCGCCACCACAGTTCTGCCAGCATAAGCTCTTCCCGGATACAGACAAAGCCCACGTTTTTTATACGCAAATGTTACGGTAAGATCTGCCTCAAAAGCAGTTCCAAGAACAGCTCCCGTATCTCCATGAATGCCAGACGGAATATCCACCGCTGCTTTATACGCAGGAGCTTCATTCATATGGTCAATTATCTCTTTGTAATTCCCGATAATCTCCCTGGAGAGTCCAACGCCGAAAATTCCGTCTACTATAACAGTATATTCATCCCATACAGGGTTATTCATTACCGGTACCTGGTAGCTCATGGCAATATCCCACTGATGTCGGGTTTCTTCTGTCATTTTATCCGGATTTCCTGCAAGATAAATCTCAGAACGAATTCCCGCCAGATGCAGAAGTCTTGCAATGGCAATGCCGTCACCTCCGTTATTGCCAGATCCGCAGACGGTCAGAATCCGTTCTTTTTTCAAATTAGCAGAACCGTTTTTCTTTTCCAGATATTTCCGGATCTCTTCTGCTGTGGCAAGTGCTGCCCTTCTCCATGAGAACCAGGGAGGGAACATGCATATTATGAATAGTGCCATGGTCAAGCGCTTCATCTGACTGCAGGTTACAACTTTTTTGCATAAGGCCACTCCTAATGCAAAACTGCCGCCCGGTCTCCTGTAAATCCTTCAGCGAGACAAGCAGCAGTCCTCTTTGACTTTTATTCTTTGTTTTCTTTATGTTCGTTACGATACTGGCTTAAGTTGTAAGACAGTGCCATCAGACTCTCGGACAGATGAACGTTCTCTACGATCACATCCTCCGGGGCGTCAAGATCTGTATGGGCAAAAATTCCAGATTGCCTTGATTCCATTGTCAATAAGAACCTTCGCCATCTCCTTGGCCTTATTCTTCGGCAGGGTCAGAATGGCAATCTCCACCTGATTCTCCCTGATAAAATTTCCCGGGAGACTGTTGATCATCCGAATCTCAATCCCGCGAACAGAAATCCCCATCCAGAACCGGGTTTATATCTAAAAAAGTTCCAACCAGACGGAAGCCACGTTTTTCGAAGTCTCCATAATTGGCAAAGTGCCTGTCCCAGATTACCTGCGCCCAGGATGATCATGGGATGAATGGTGTCCAATCCCAGTATTTTACCAATTTCTGTATAAAGATATTCTACATTATATCCATATCCCTGCTGTCCAAAACCGCCAAAATTATTTAAGTCCTGTCGGATCTGTGAAGCAGTCACATGCATTTTTTTACTCAGGTCGTTGGAAGATATACGTTCCACCTTCTCTTCCATCAGCTCCCCCAGATAGCGATAATATCTTGGCAATCTCTTAATTACCGCCTTTGAGATCTCTTTTGCATCCAAAATGTTCCCCTCCTTGTTTCCGCTGCCTGTATTTTTCCGCTAAAAACGCATCGCGGAACATTACCTGTAAACGGCAGCCCGCGTAACACTATGTCAATTATACCGAAATGTTATTTTCTTGTCAATTAAAGTTGTGCAGAATTACAAATTTTTGCAAATTTTTTTAGTGATTTGACAATTATTCTTTCAAAAAATAAATTTTTCAAGTATAATATACTATTGAACAATTCTTAATAATGCTGTTTCTGTGTATACAGAACCGCCTTTTTAAGGAGGAACTTATGATTTTATCATGTCAGAGCATCTGCAAATCTTTTGGGGAAAAGGTGATCCTGCAGGATGCTTCTTTTCACATAGAAGAACGGGAAAAGGCCGCTCTCATCGGCAATAACGGTGCGGGGAAAACAACTCTTCTTCGTATTATCATGGAGGAGATTTCCGCGGATTCCGGTCAGGTGGTCATTGCCAAGGATAAGAAGATCGGTTATCTGGCCCAGTACCAGGATATCCACGGTCATCACACTATTTACGAAGAACTGATGACCACCAAGCAGTACATTTTGGATATGGAGGACAAGATCCGTTCTCTGGAGCAGGAAATGAAATACGTAGCAGGAGACAAACTTGAGAGCCTGATGAACAGCTACACCCGCCTGACTCACCAGTTTGAGCTGGAAAACGGCTACGCTTATAAAAGTGAAATCGTAGGTGTTTTAAAAGGTCTTGGATTTGAAGAAGAAGACTACGGCAAACAGATTGAGAACCTTTCCGGCGGTCAGAAAACCCGGGTTGCACTTGGCAAGCTTCTGATTTCCAAACCGGATATTCTCCTTCTGGACGAGCCTACCAACCATCTGGATATGGAGAGCATTGCATGGCTTGAGACCTATCTTCTCAACTACCCGGGTGCTGTATTTATCGTTTCCCATGACCGTTATTTTCTGGACAAGGTAGTTACCAAGATCGTGGAGATCGAGGCTGCCCAGATGAGAATGTACGAAGGCAACTATTCCGCTTATGCCCTGAAAAAAGCGCAGCTGCGTGACGCCCAGTACAAGGCTTACCTGAACCAGCAAAGAGAGATCAAACATCAGGAGGCTGTTATCACCAAGCTCCGCTCCTTTAACCGTGAGAAATCCATTAAGCGTGCTGAGAGCCGTGTAAAAATGCTGGACAAGATCCAGCGCATTGAGAAACCAATTGAAATTGATAACCAGATGCGTATTTCCTTGGAACCACGTTTTATCAGTGGAAATGATGTACTTACTGTAGAAGGACTTTCCAAGGCTTTCCCAGGACAGACTTTGTTTACAGATATTAATTTTGAAATCAAACGTGGGGAGCGTGTTGCCCTGATTGGCAACAATGGTACTGGTAAGACCACAATTTTGAAGATTCT
>ENA-OQBL01000625-OQBL01000625.1-human-gut-metagenome-genome-assembly--contig:-NODE-625-length-17540-cov-20.822432_pt1 | contig 17540 bp, 28 predicted proteins | sample MGYA00242747_ERZ504553 | MGnify/ENA primary metagenome ERZ504553 (study PRJEB26092, sample SAMD00036240) | human gut metagenome | host: Homo sapiens | study: EMG produced TPA metagenomics assembly of...
AGTTTCATGCCTGTATATCCTTCCTTCTGCAAATAATACCTACAAGTAAAACACCCAATAAAATCAGGCAGCCAGACAACACCTGCGACACGCGGACACCTGGCATCAGATAGAGACTGTCAGTACGCAGTCCTTCAATCAAAAATCTTCCAAGACCGTAAATCACAAAATACATACAGGTCAGAGTTCCTGCCTTTGGATTTTTTCTACTGACAATTAGCATGGTAGTCAACAAACACAAATTCCACATACTTTCATAGAAGAATGTTGCTTGATGCCATTCTCCAAGTACGTCAATATATACGGCATAAGGAAAAAACTGCAACGATGAATCTGTAACCAAATTGCCGAACGCTTCTTGATTTACAAAATTACCCCAACGTCCGATTGCTTGTCCAAGCACAAGACTTGGAACGACTAAATCCAGAAAACGGAACAAAGGAAATTTGTGATGGCGGCAAAATAAAATTGCCGTAACCAGACCGCCAATCACTCCACCATAAATGGCAAGCCCGCCTTTCCATATTTTGAAGATGGTAAGAATATCGCCGGAATAACTGTTCCACTCAAATACGACATAATATCCTCTGGCGCAGACAATTGCAATAGGTAATGCAAGAAGAATAAAGTCAAATATCAGATCGTCCTTGAGACCTTGTTTTCTGGCTCGGTAAATTGCAAGTATTACACCTAAAACCATACCGACGGCAATAATTACACCATACCAGGCAATGCTCCATCCCTCTATGCCAAATAAATTTTCAATCAAATACTTACTCATATCAACACCTTTTCTACACAATCAGAAATTCATTTTCTTGTTCTATATATCTGCAAAAGATAAATATACCGCAAATAATTTCCGGGACAAAACCGCAAATATCTTCCACAGCCCATCCTCCTGCAATACCCTTGTGCATAATACGAAGAACCTCCGAATTGTGGGCGTTTATCAAAGAATAATTCTGGCTATTGTGCATTGTCAAAAGATATTCTTCGCCGTTCACAACAATATTGGCATGGTCAACTCTTGGCATTCTGCAAATTGGCCAACCCACCACATTGGGATCATCACCATCTACATATCCGGGGCGAGCAGAACCGACTAACTGATTTTCGTTGTCGGTCAGTAAATATTCCCGATTTCTTACATCACCGGAACTTGCTTTTGATTCATCGAGATAACGGGCGTCCGCCGTCAAAAGCAGCTCACCTGCGATGCTGAGAATCTTTCTTTGCGGACCGAGCAACGCACTTTTTATTCTTACCAAGGCAAGCTGAGATTCATTTTTATAAAGGACTCCTGCCTTTATCGTATATTTCATAACTGCGCCTCCTCTCTTATACAAGTGAATACAGGATGATTCCTGCAAATCCCGAACCTGCCATAACCCAAAGCGGATTCGGTTTCCACTTTCTTAAAACAATAATGCCAATAACAAAAATAATCGCAGCAATCAAGTCCAAAGATGTCAAATCATTCGGAAGCGTTCTCTGTCTGTAGAGTGCCATAATCAACAGTGAGATACCCGCTGATGCGATCATTGCAATGACCGCAGGGCGAAGTCCGGCAAGAATGCCCTGCACCATATTCAATCCACGGAACCGATAATAGATATAGGCAAGGGTCATTACGATAACACAGGATGGAAACACACAGCCAACCGTTGCGATGACAGCACCGTGAGCATTGCGCCGAGGAAACCCGCCACATGATAACCTACCAAAATGGAAACATTAACTGCTATTGCGCCCGGAGAAGACTGTGCGATTGCGGTCAGATCCATCATCTCATCTTCTTCAATCCAACCAAGTTTCTCCACGAATTTCTTTCGCATCAACGGAATGATTACAAATCCACCGCCAAAAGTGCTAGCACTCAGTTTAAAAGTGGAGAAAAACAATTTTTTGTATTTTGCAAGCTATTCACTTCTAAAAATGCCGTCCTTTCTATGTTTATTAACATTATACCGCTTGATTTCTGATAAGGGAAATAATATAATTTTACAGAAATGATAAGTATTTTTATATAAGGGGATTGTTATGACGATACGACACATGATAATATTTCGTACCGTATGCGAAAATGGATATAATTCCACCAAAGCAGCGGAAGTTTTACACATGACACAGCCAGCAGTCAGCCTTGCCATTAAGGAACTGGAGCAATATTACGGAGTACACCTGTTTGACAGAATCGGCAGACGATTGCAAATCACCGATGCAGGTCAGCATTTTCTTCAATATGCGATACATATATCCGACTTGTTTTCAGATATGGAAACAGGGTTGCGTGATTGGGATTCTAAAGGAGTTCTCCGTATTGGTGCAAGCATCACCATCGGCTCGCAGTTTTTACCGAACTATGTAAAGGCATTCTCTGAACTCTGCCCAGAGCTTGATGTCAGAGTTATCGTTGAGCAATCAGAACGTCTAGAACAAAAAATTTTGGCAAATGAATTGGATTGTGCGTTGATCGAAGGTATTGCACATGATCCAAATATCGTTTCGGAAGCCTACATGGAAGATCATTTGAGTGTTATATGCGGTACGGATAAAGGCTGGACACAGGGGCAAGTTATATCCATAGAAGATTTTCAAAGACAGCGATTTCTCTTGCGAGAAAAAGGCAGTGGCACACGAGAGGTGTTTAACCGTGTAGTTGAACAGGCTGGCATCCACATTACACCAGTATGGGAAGCAACGAGCACAACAGCACTGGTCAATGCTGCAATCAATGGATTAGGAATTGCTGTATTACCGCATCGAATGATTCTTCCGGCTCTGCGACAAGGCTTGATTTGTACTGTCAAAGTAGAGGGGTTGAGTTTCAGCCGAAATTTCCATATAATTCATCATAAAGATAAGTTTTTAACAACTTCTGCCAAGCGATTTATTACTTTGTGCAGAGATTTTGAGACTGATTACCCCTTGCCTTGTTACAACGGACTATATGAATAAAAGATTAGAGCCGCAGTCCAATCACATGACTGCGGCTCTTGCAATATTAGTATAAAGATTTATATTCAGTTACAGTTTTCAGATATGCTTCGGGATTGCCGTTCAGTATCAGCTCAGCGTATGCTACCGGGTCATTGTAAATCAGATAATCAAGCTCTGATCGCTGATACATATTGTCGGCAACCTCATTCTCAACGGCGATGGTATCAATGGCAATCATGCTGCCATTTTATTCTGTTGTAAAACTCTATAGCCGCCGCAATATCCTTCTCATCCGGATGCCCCTTTGATACCCCGCCAATCAGCTTGAACGGTCCGAACGTATCAAATCCCTTGCATGAAAACCTTCCGACAAGTCTTTCTCTACAGTCTGTGTCGCATCTATCAGCTCGACATCGTTTGTCTTTGCTATCTCGTCAATTATCTTTTTTGTGTTTCCGTGATGCACTGATGCATATACTATTGCTGTCTTCATCTGTAATGCTCCATTAAAGGATTTTTGTATGCCGGTTTTATCTCCGGTTCATCGTTCTTCATATCCTCTTATCCTCTGTTTTATTCCGCATTCATATTTTAAAACTTCTACGCTGTTTGTATGTATAAATATATGATACTGATTTATTGAATTTACTGCAACATAATCTTGAAGTTTATGTAATGTATTTCGGTAACAAAGGTATTCAGCAAAGACCGTTTACGCTATATCATTTTTTGAGTAATTCCAATGCCCTGTCCATTGGTACGCAGTCTGCATATCGTTCAGGCCAGAGAAATTCATTATAGTAATGGTAAGCCTGTTCCCTAGTCATGTACTCATTGTCCTGCGTAGAATTTGCATAAGCAGGAACAATCATGTGTAAGCCATGCTCAAAACCAGCCTCTACCGTGGCATTGATACAGAAATCAGTCATAATGCCACAAATCATCACGTCTTTTTCTTCCTTTGCAGTCAGATACTCAAGCAGACCACTCTCTTTTTTGAACGAACTGCATACAGACTTAATAAATCGTTTTTCATCAGGCATCGGTTTAAACTCGGAATAGACCTCAAACTCATCATCCCCGATAGAGAATCCGGTACCAGGTCCATCATCATGCTGTACATAAATAACTTCTATACCTTGTTCTCGAGCTGCTCCAATCAGCTTTTTGATATTACCAACAAACTTTCTGAACTCATATAAGCGTTCATCCACGATACCATTCTGTGCATCTACAACCAATAAAACCATGAATAATTTCTCCTTCTTCGAGCTTTTTGCTTTGATTCAAATAAACTAAATTCGTATATTATAATAGGGCGTAACTTCTGCTTCGTACACCGATTCAGTCTGAGTATCAAACAGCACCCATTCCACCAAATCGAAGCTGTCCGGATTCTCATGCAGAAATCTAGCAACTGTACGTACCGCAATCTTTGCCGCAAGCACCACCGGAAAACTATATGCTCCCGTTGATATGGAAGGAAATGCAATAGACCTGATTCCCAATATCCTTTGACGTGTATTTACCAATTTCTCATATGTCATTATAGTAGTGTGTGCCGATAATCTTCTGATATTTGTATTGATTTCTCTCATAATTGGCACTGCTACGGAAAAAAACATATTTGAATTCAAAACTATATTATCAATGTATTGCTTAAGTTCAATCATAGGATAATTTCTATGTGTACATTTGGAATACTTATTTTTGCTTACTTCAAAAATGCCGTTTTCAGTAACTTAAATCCGTCTGTAAATAAACCCATGTCTCTAACCTCGCTTTCTTATAATGAAAGCCCGCCGGGAACTTCACCCTGCGGGCTGTGTTCCCGACCTTGCGGTCAGATACATATGAATAGTTGTGTTTATCCTGCTAACACTAATAGTATATCCATTGACTCCATAACAAAATTTGTGTATAATTTTGTTATCAAATAGGGAGGTGTTTTTATGCCAGCAATCAAATCAAGTGCTGATTTAAGGAATAATTACAATGAAATTTCTACATTTTGTCATAATTATCCTGAACCAGTTTTCATCACGAAGAATGGAAAAGGCGACCTTGCCGTTATGAGCATTGAAGCCTACGAAGGACTGACCAGCCGCTTTGAACTTTACAGCCAGATCAAGGAAGGAATGGACGATATTGCCACAGGTAACACCAGACCATTTTCCGAAGCTATGGCTGATATCAGGAGCCGCCGCAGTCGATGAGCTATCAGGTTCATATCACTTCCACCGCAGAACACGATATTATGCGTGCTGCGGATTACATCGAATTTACCCTCAAAAATCCGAATGCCGCAGATAATCTGTTAGATGCTGCGACTGAGCAGATAGGCTCACTAGCCGACCTGCCACAGAAGTTTCATCTGGTAGATGATCCGGTACTGGCAAGCTGGGGCATTCGTTTTGTAATAATCAATAATTACCTTGCCTTTTATACGATTGATGAAGAAAAGCAGACTGTAATCATAGTCAGATTTCTCTATCAGAAAAGTAACTGGACTGCCATTCTTCGACAGGGATTTTCCCTCATTTAAGGAATCTGTTTTTATGCAGGTTCCTTTTTAGTGCATATTTTACGAATATACACGTGTAATCAGCTTTCAAATCATTATTAGACTTTGAAATATTCTCATCTTTACTAATTGCTACTGATAAATGAAATCGTCTATCAATAGGTTCTTCATAATTTCCCGCCAATTTTGCATAATATTGTTCATTAATCCTATTATATCTACACTCTTGAATAAATGCTATATCAATGGAAATAGAGTCAAAATAATCATTAAAACTATCATCAATAACAAAATTGAACATATTCATATTAAGTGTCAATAATAGCATTTTTATCCCTCACAAATTTCAATTTTCCATTTCTTCAACCTTGATTTTCAGTGCAAGCTTTATAGTTCTTTTCCAATATCCTCAAGCTCTTTCATAGCATCCTGATTTTTAGAAAGCTCATCCTTTGCTGTAGCATAATATGATTTCTGGAAAAGCAAATTCCATGAAAGATATTTAGCCATACAATCAAACTGCTTATCAATCAGCTCATACTGGATACTGTCTACAGGAGAACCACCTACAACAATCGTGCCAACCTTTTTATTTTTCAACTGCAATCCACGACAATAGCACTTATCAATGATAAGTTTCAATTGTGCTGACATTCCCCACCAATAAACTGGTGTAGCAAAAAGAATCATATCTGCAGCAGCAATTTTATCAATTGTAGGATTCGTATCATCCTTATCAACGCATCCCTTAGAGCATTGACAGACACCACATCCCTTGCATGGTGCGATGTTAAGTTTGTCAGGTTCAATGATTTCAATTTCATTTTTTTCAGATGCTCCTTTTACAAAAGCCTCAATCGCTGTAAGAGTGTTTCCTTTTCTTGCACTTCCATTTATAATGATTACTTTCATCTCGCAAAGCCTCCATTCTGCTTATCATATAAGCAAATAAGTTCTAAATAATAATTTTTCTCACATAGCCACATTATATCATAGTAAATATGCCTATGCGATAACATTTATTGCTTCCTCATCCAGCATGTATCTGACTGTCAGCCTGAACTTTAAATGGATGATTTTTAAAATCGTGAAGTCTCTCAATTTCTATCTCCACAACTTTTTCATCATTTCCTCTCATTTGGGTGGAAATTTTTAATTTTGGGTGGATGAAATAATCATTTTTTTAATGATTTTCGGTGGATTTTTCCACCCAAAAATGAAAAAAGCAGTAATGAATTTTCTTAATCATTACTGCTTCAAACAACTGTTCTCAGGGGGAATCGAACCCCCAACTAGCGCTTAGGAGTTCAAGTCACTACAGAAAATCTATGTTTTTCTTGGTCAACATAAGTCAAGCAACAACTTGATTTTACTGACTTTCCTGTAAATCCATGTCAAAATAAGAAAACTGAAAATCATCCAAGTTAAGCACCTCTCGCTGACAAATGAGTGACACTGTCACCCTGAGGGTTCAACCATTCCGTTCCTGCGAATTCATATTTATGGCTACCATTCTCACTGAATATGCGGTAATGATAACACTGTTTTCTTATTAGATTATCTATATTATAACGTGTGTGAGGTCGGATGTCGATTGTTTTTTGACCATTATTTACTCCGCATTACACGTACTCTCTTCTATGTTATAAAATCAAGCATCTTCTGCATATACACCATCTCCATAATATAGAAAAGAGGAGTCCCCGCAGGTTCTCCCCCGGTCGCAGGCCTCACAGGTTTCTGCAACGCGATCACTGTATTTGCAGTTTATTCCGCAATGGGAATGGGTTTTCGGTCTCCATCCCGACCACTGGAACAGGTTTAAGGTCTCTGTTCCGACCTTATATACATCTTTTATATTTTAATTATGCAAGATAACTTTAGAATCTGCAACAAGTTGTTGCTAAATTAACTGCTTATTTATGAACTCAATTCCGTTACCAGTGAAGAATATCTTTTTGTCCGGTTCTTTATATCCTCCTCACTGACACCATAATAACAATATAAATCTCTGGCTATTTTCTTAAACCTTTTTATGACCGACTTATTTCCAGAGTAAGATATTCCAAATATATTCCAGGTATAATCTACCTCTATTTCCATTAAATCCTCACCAATTTTTATTTCATATAAATGAAAATCCATGGGAATTACATTATCAGGCATTTGGTCAATCAATTTATTTCTAATTTCCATTTCATTCAAAAAATTTTTAACAGATTCTTCATTATGAAAATCTGGTTTTGGAATATCCTTCCTTTGGCCCAAAAGTTCTGGTTTATGCTGCATAATCAAACTAGCTTTTAGATTTTTCTGTCGTTCTATCCAATTTGTTGCGGCAGGATTGATTTCCACTAAATCATAATGATCCTTTGCGTATTGCACCACTTCCGCAAGGGTATGCGGGTTGGCCGCTATTCTCTTTTCTATCCTTTTTCGTCTGGATTGATAGATAGCATTTCGGATTCTAATCTTTAGAGATTGCTTTTGAGCTTCTCCAAATATAAAAACACTTGTGGGACCATCTTCACCATTTATTATGGAAACTTGATTGATACTTTTATTTTTCATAAGTGCCCTCTACTCACAAATCCCGATTATATCGGTGATTCACAATCTTTTAGCCAAAATCGCAGTTCCATAACCGTCACAGCAATTTTATACTTTACTTCGATTTCAATCTTTTCTGGTGGATTGGCTAAAAGCCTGTCAATATCATTTTCCTCAACACCAGCCATTTTTGCTATGCGCCGTAACCGTAAGCACATGACCTCCATTAACACGAATACTTTGTCCTTCTGCAATATTAACAGAATTATTCTGTCTGCTAATTGAAGCACCCTTCGCCAATTTTATTGGTGTTTTTAACGCTTGTGCCAGATCCTCTACCGGATTTAGTAAGTGCTGCAACATCGCCCCATTATATGCTTCCTTATCTTTAATAACTGTATTTTTATAATTAGATGTAAGTGCTCTTGTATTGGGATTAATATAACTTGATATTGATTGCATCATCTCAACCTCCAATTATTTTCATTCCTCTGTCATTCGGAATCTATTCACTCTCCATAACGGTCCAAGTGATCTATTACTTTTATGACCATCTATACCAAGTTCCGCTATTCAAAAGCTGTGACATACTTTCTTCATATCTTTTCACTGCTTTCTGCTGAATGGAACTAGGCACCACATAATCGTTACCAACTTCACTTATTTTCCCATTTACCAGTTCGCAATGTGTCCCGTTTATCACAAATTCTCTGCTTGTATCCACTCCCTGTGACGCAAGAAAATCTAAAATATAATCGGTGTATGTATCTGTCATACTTGAAAAATACTGCTGATCCGCAAAATGTATCAGGGAGTTCAGACCACCTATCATCATATTGCATCTTTCATCATCTGCCTTGCTTCCGTTTCCATAGCCCTCGCCCCAGACAAAATCTTCCTGTACCGTCATGCTGTATCCATTTCCAAGATTAAATCTGCTTCCAACCCCAATCGTGATACTGTTTGTACTGGGATCATATGGTTTGTACCCTCTGGTTTTAAATGGCTGCTGTACGGTTCCAAAGGTTTGAATCTCGGATGGGAGATATGACATACCCGTAATTGCCGTAAACGCTTTCTGCCCATTCACATAAAAGGAAGTATGGGTTGCACTGTCTATATCCGCTGTAATCTCGACTTTCTCATCATTGGCAAAAGGATTCTGTCCGGTCATTCCGGTTCCATATGCAAACAGCATTCTTGTAAACTGATATCTTGTATGCTCATCAAAATGATTCAGTGTCTCTGTATCTTCTCCCTTTACATCTCCATTGCAAAAATCAAAAAATTTATTTTTGTTTATTTTATGTTCTAGCATAAGTCATTATTTTAATTGCACACCTTACGGTTTCATATCAAAGTTCCTATGCCAAAGCATCAAATGCCGAAACTCCATTTTCTGTCACTCCTATAGAAGTTGAAGTACCTAGCAATTCCACCATTTTTCCTGTCAGGTCATCTACATCTTTTCCATCAATTTTCAGATTATATTGCCGTTCTTCCTGCTCCTGTTTTTCGGCACGCTGTTTTTCCAGTCTTTCCTCTGTCTCTTTCTTTTCTGCTTTCCTTTTCTCGAGTCTTTCTTCAAGTTCTTTCCTTGCTTTTTCTGTTCTCGGATCAACTTCATCTTGAGTACACATTACAGAACTCATGCTATCATATCCATTTATAGTAATACTATAACTCAGTATCTTTGCTCCTCTTGCTGCCACATAAGCTCTTGACTGTTCTATTGTTTTTGGTATTAGCGATAAATTGTACTCCAACCATTGTTTTGTCTTTTCATCTCCCATAGCCTTTGACAAAAGAGAACTGTTTATATTTACGGAATAATCCCTGCTTCGTAAACATTCGTATTTTTGTGTTAAATAGTTCTTATATTCATGAGCATTCTTATATGTCCTGCCCGTTTTGTTTCCAGCATTTTGTGTATTGCCATAACTATTCGTATATGACGCATATGTTCCTATTCCTGTAACTGCCATATTAACATATCTCCTTTCATTATTCGGAGTCCTTCCAACTATGCCACCTGTTGGATTTCTCTCAGAATCAATATAATATTGATTACACGCTAGCTTCAAATATACTTTGACTAATACCTTTTATCCACATATTCTGCGTTGCTCCATACCCTCTTTCCTGCCCTATATCATACAACCCACTGCTGTCAAAGCCTATTTTCAATACTAAATCATTTTCTTTTTTCCATCCATTCTTAGCATATTCCAACCATCTATTAGAATAAAGTTCATACCCTGCGCCATTTTTAGCCTTTTCCTTAAACAAGACAAGTAAATCTGTGCCATCCTCTGCAATAAAAGTACCATTTCTATATGTCGCATTGCGTGCATCATACCCTGTTGTCTCATAGACTTCATGCCATAAAGAATATTGGTTTGCCTTTGTCATATTTGCCTGCGAATTAACAATTTCATTGTCTGCATCATGCATACAAATCCACGCATGTGTCCATATATTTTTCGCATTATCCCCTTCATTCAGTAATTTTTCTATCTGCGATAATATGTCTCTATCTGCATTTCCCGACACTGTTAATTGATATGTATATGGATCAATAGAAAATACCAAATCTGCCTGTTTTGATATTGATATCCCATTCTTTGAAAGTAGATTTGAAATTTGCTGATTTACAACACTTCTGGCATACTGTTTTTCCCTGTCAGTATTGCGTACATAACCAACACTTCTTGAACCACCTGTATATACATCCTTGTAATTCCTTAATGCATAATCATACCGGGCAAATCCAGCCGAATATTTTCCTCCTGTTTGTAACATTCTTTTCTCATTGCGGTAAGCTATGGAACGCTGATCTTCTGTCATATATGAGCAAAAATTAGGTGAGGTCACATCACAATATTTTGATTCGATATATGCCATTGGATCAGAATGAGACAAATTTTCTTTGTACACTTTATCATAATGCTCCTGCAAAACTTTTTGTACGAAACGATCTTCCTCGGTAAGTCCATCATATTGATAACCTACAGTTGTACCAGTACTGGAAGTGTTTGGCAGATTATTTAAATCCCTGCCTACTGGTATGTTGTTGTAATAATTATTTACAGTAACCATACTATCCCCTACCTTATATAAGTCTCATAACAACTGCCAACATTCTCTTGCAACATTAAACAGCCTTTCATTTCTCTAGAAAATACTTTTTTAAGCATTGTGATATATTGTTCTAGCAAATAATCTCTGAGTCGTTTCCATAAAGTTCTTATCGTTACTCATAATATCCCAAATTACACTCTTTGCAATTCCTGCTGTGTACTTCGGTTCTTCACGCATTTCTAAAAATCTTTTTTGTGCTTTCTCCATCATAGATACCGCAGTATCTATATATTCTTTTTGTTCTGCTGTATTCTTCTTCATATTAGTTGTTTGAAAGAATTTAGAACCGTCATTTGTCTGCTGACATACAATATATCCCGCCAGATTTGCTAATCGCTTATTATATGCCCTGTCTAAACCTGCCAAGTCTTCATCAAGTGTTAATGAATTTTCTCCTGTGAGATCATAAGAAATCCGCCGTTCTCCATTCTCATGTTCTTTCACAATATAATTGTAACGTGTTTCATAAGCATCCATCATAGACTTCATCACATCTTCTAGATTGTATTTTCCGTCTTTTAACGTCAGTCCACAGAAGTATAATGTTCCCATTCAACCTCATTTGTATCTTGTATTGTCAATTCATATCCTATCGGTTCCTCAACTTCTGGCTTTACTTCTCTTAATTTTTCCCGCAATGCCCGCCTTCCTTCATTCGATATTTCTACACTGTCTATCTGCTTATTTTTATAAGCAACATTGCCATCCATACCTCTGAAATCTTTACTCTTTCTTTCCATTTCGAATAAACAAAACCTATCGTAAGAAGGTGTTTGAAATATTTTCATATCCGCTCCTTTCACATTTCGCAATCGCCTATTCACTTTCATGTTTACTAATTAGTGATATACATTTGCTTAAATTAGTCACTCATACAATATTCCTATACTTCCTTATCTATCCTACTTGACGTTAGAGAGGAATCTTTTTTCCGAATATGTACCATTGTTTGTATAAGTCGCACTTGCACGATTCGCAGCATTTGATATACCAGTTGCTTTCTGGGCTGTTTTGCCTGCAAAGGAATTGTAACCTGTAAAAACCGTTTTCAATGAACTGATATCTGCTTTCTTCAATTCATCTTCATCCAGCTCCAGCTTATTCCCCTTTCCTATGGTAATACCTATTTTAGAAAGTAAATGACTGGTTTTGTCTGTCATGCCTGTCATCCATGAAGCATTTCTAAGGACATCTTTTGTATTGGATTCTCCTGCCTCCTTAACAACGTCATTATAATCATCAATAAAAGATTTCACTTTTTTGGTAATTGCATCCCAGTCATAATCCTCTACCTCTGTTTCTTCCCCGGTCTTTTCATCCTTCTTTTTTATTTTCTTTTTTTGCCCAGAGTGACGCATCGTTTAGTGCATCTGCTGATTTTTTCAGGGAATCCGCACTTGTTTTCATCAGTGTAAGCTTCTGTGAAGTATCGCCTTTACCCGATAATTTTTCTGCATCCTGCTTTGCATAATATGCTTTCATAAGTTTTCCATAGCTTCCGTTTTTAATCGCAGCATAATCAGAAAGCATATTGGTGTTTCCTACGGATGAACTGTCGGAAGTTCCTCCAAATAATGCGGAATAATCTACATTGCTGTTATATTTACTTGTGTAATCACTAAAACTCTTAATCTCTGACATAATACCATTCTCCTTTACCAACTATAAACGAATATCAATCGGTGTATATGTCACCTGTGTTTCCCCTTTGATATCCGTATTCTTTACGCTGTCTGTCTCCTCTGCCGCAGCCCCCGCAGATTCCTGTGTTTTCTCGGATTTATCAGTATTGTTCTTTGTTGCAGTGTCTTCTGTATTGCTGTTCTCCGCTTTTGCAGCTTCTTCTACTGATTTATTTGCATCTGCAAGTGTAGACATCTGTGCTGCTGTCGCAGACTGTGCCTTCGCCTTAAGCTCTGCCAGTTCTTCTTCCTTCTTCTCAGTATTTCCTTTTCCGGCATCCTGTTTGATTTCAGATTCAAGCACACTGGCACGTCCCTGTATCTGTGTTGCCATACTTCCCTGCACCTTTGCCTGTTTCATGGAAGAATCTGCTGAGATCATCGCCTGCATACTTGCCTGTGACAATCCGGTGTCTTTCTTTTTAGAAGTGTTACTTGTTCCAGCCACCATATCATCCATAGATGACGAATTTTTACTCTGCTGCTTATTTCTCTGCTCGATCTGGTGCTGTCTTAACTGCTGATTGAGATTGTTAATCTCCTGCTGTATCTCCTGACGCTTTTTCATCTTATCCTCTAATGACATTTCTTCATTCGATGATAAATCCTGTAGCTTCTGCTGTGCATTTGCAATCTGATTCTGAATATTTTTACTTACAGAATCATTCCCCTGTGTCATTCCCATTGTTCCTGTCTGCGTATTTGTCCCACTAAATCCATTGATCCTCATCGTATTGTCCTCCTTGAGCTTAAATTCTGAAATCCGTTTCCTTAAAAATCTGTACAACATGATTTCTCTTTACTGATTCTTTCGGCATATCTTTCTTTACAATAAACAGCGATGTTGTGAACCGCCCTTTTTTTGTTGTGAAGCAAAATAAAAAACACCTCGAAGGTGCTTTTTGTCCTTATTCTACCTGTAACATAATACTTAGAACCACTTCCTGATTCTCCTGCTCTAAAGATATATCTCCCATATACATCCTTGCAACCCTTCGGATATTATGCAGTCCAATTCCATGCTCCTTCCCGGATTTCGTTGTTTCAGGCAGATCACTGTCCTTATAATTTAACTCCCCCTCATATCTGTTCTTTATGGTTATCATAAAAATACTGTTTTTCCGAAAAGAAGAGATACTGATATAAGGATTTTCTCCACTTACATTTTCCATGCAATTATCCAGTGCATTGTTTAAGATCACGCTTAAATCAAATGCATTTAATTTCGTATCCCCCGGATAATGAAAATCTGATATAAAACGAATCTGCTTTTCCTTTGCTTCCCTTAACTTTTCCATCAGAATCACATCAATGACAGGACTCCCCGTTTTTATCTCAGGAGATATTTCTTTCCACTCCTTTTTCAAATGCTCCATATATTCTGCTGCATCATCCATATGATTCTCTGCCACAAGATGTTCCAGCATCTGTATATGATTCCCCATGTCATGACGCAGGCTGCGGATATCCTGATACAGCTTTTCCACTTCCCCGATATGCTTTTTCATATCACTGACCTGATTTAATACCAGCTCCTGCCCTGTCTGTTCTTCCTGTGCCACCTTCCAGTTTTGAAACATCGTTGTCATAACAAGAATTGCTATGATAGAGATAAAATAATGCACGAAGCTTAAAGCTCCATAAAATCCATAGGTATCTGTCAGGCTCTTTCCTGTATCTTTTTCATAAATATTCAGATAATATTGCAGAATGCCATATCCTGTAACTCCCACAAGAGAAGGTATGATGAGCATTACCAGCTCTTTAACGTTCATTTCATCATTTTTGTATACATATGCTTTATTGATCAGACCGATTGCAACTGCAAGGAAAACGATACAAAGCACAATATCCAGAATTCTCGTTCCAGCATAAAGTCCATATTGCAGCCATTGTCTTCCTGCAATCGTATTCCTAAAAACCAGAGCTTTTGTGATAAAATCATCCAGTCTGCCTGCCATTGCAACCGCAAGCCAACGGATAGAAAAAAATGTCACTGCAAGAAATATTTTCTGATAGATGTTTCTTCTGTCCTGTACATACATCACAAGAAATGCAGCCACAACTCCCAGCATATATGCAGAAAAATTGCCAATCTGCTGCGGTATCAGATACAGCACAGACATAATTCCAATATAAACAATACTGACCAGAGCAGCTTCCCTTTTCTTTTTCATATATGGATATACAAAAACACCAAAACAGATTCCTGTAATAATCAAAATTGCAATAACAGAAAACTTCGATGTGATCATCCAGCATCTTTCCACTAAACTCATCTGACTTCATTTCCTTTCCTCTGGTTATACTTCAGATATTGCTTCACAAATTCCGGATAATTCTTTTTTGCAATCAATGCAATTCCATTTTTCATAGTTACACAAGTTGCATCATATTTTCTACATATTTAAAATGCACAAGATAGGCTCTGTGTGTTCGGAAAAAATCTGTTCCTGCCATATCACTTAATTCCTGTAATTTACCATAGTATTCAATATCCGTACTTCGTGTATGGATAATAACTTTCCGGTTATACACCTCGGCATACACAATATCACGCAGGAAAAATTTTTTATATGACTTCCGGCGGTCTGTACCATGATATACTTTCGTCTTTTCAAGTCTGGAACTCCTTTTTATGTTATGGACTGCCTTTGTCACAACCTCTTTCAATTTCTCGTCGGAAAACGGTTTAACCAGATAATGAAATGCTCCGACATCAAATGCCTGAAAGACATACTCCTCTGCTGCTGTCACAAAAATGAGTATCATATCCTCATTGTCCTGACGAAGCACCTTTGCCGTTTCCATCCCATCCATCCCCGGCATCTGAATATCCAGAAAAAGAATATCCGGCTTACTGCCACTTGCAATCAGTTCATCACCTAATAAATATTTCTCTATAACCGCATCCGGCAATAGCTTTTTTATTTTTTGCTTCCAGTATCTGAACCATAGATACTTCATCATCGCAGATAGCAATTCGCATATTGTCACTTCCTTGCTTACATATATTTATAGCTATTATATCGGATAAGTTCATGCAATATCTATCTGGAATGTTGTGAAATGACCTTTTTTTCGTTGTGAAAAGGGCAGTAAACCATTATTGATTCTACTGCCTTGTCTTCTAATCATATCTGCAATATTAAAGAAATTAAAATGCTTGCCCAACAGTTACGCGAGCTTGAAAGTGATAACTTAATCATCAAAAAATATATCCTATAATTCCTCCCAAAACAGAATACAGCTTAAGCGAGTTAGGCAAAACACTGATTCCTTTATTGGACTCTATGTGCGAATGGGGACAACAATTTATGGCGGATTAAAAAGCATTTTCTTACTTCAATTTGCTTTGACAACTCCTTTTTCTTTGCTTCTTTCTCGCGTTTTGCTTGTTCAAAGCGGTACTTGCCGTAATTCATGATCTTGCATACCGGCGGTACTGCTTTTGGAGAAATGTTGACTAAATCAAGATTTTCTCTCTGCGCAATCTGCAAAGCTTCTTTCGAGCTCATGATGCCCAGCGGATTGCCGTCCGGACCGATTACGCGGATTTCCTTTTCTCTGATTTCCTCATTGATAGGCATTTCCTTTTTGCTAATGGTAAAGCACCTCCAAAGCACCTCAAATAAATGAAAGCGCAGACGTATTCCGCCTGCGCTGATAAGGTCACATTGAATCTGCCCGAAGATCGAGCTGATAATCAAAGTATTGACCTGGCTGCACCCTTTGTGAGCCGGTGAGAACGGAATGTTGTTCTGCTTTGTTTTCGTAGAATACTTTACCACGTTTTGTCTGCTTTGTCAACAGCATTTTTTATCTGCTTTTTGCATTTTGCCAAAAAGCACAACAAAGCGGCAAAGTTTTTCCTTTTTGTTTGTGGACCTTTTTTAAAAAAACTTTACAAAACGATCTCTCTGCCCTGATACAGCGAATAGATGATCTGTTCCTTGATTGGTTTGGCGTAAATTTTTCCAAGCAATTTTTGCGTACAAACGCATCTGCTTTTCATAGCGCTCTGCCAAAACAGCGGGATTTGCCACATGGTCTGTCTTAAAAATCGACCAGTACAAATCCGTCCTCTTCCTCAAACAAAAGGTCGGCGATACCCTGTACCGTGACAAGGTGAGACCCGATGTTTGGAATCACGCTTTCCAGTTCCTCTTTTCCCAGCTGTCCCTGGAACGCAAACTTCCCGACGAACATGGGACGAAAGACTGATTCGCTTGAAAAAGTCCTGACCGATAATAGCACAAAACTGCCTTTCGGTCAATGCTTTGTGCCTGATTCTGGGTCAGATAACCTTCCCGTACCAGACGCTCAAGCTCGCTTTCCAGATCATGTTCTGCTGCTTTGTGGTCAGCACAGCTCATAAAGGTATGCAGCGCCGTTCCCCTTTTGGGGCTGCTGAAAGCGCTCCTTCCTCCTTCTTTAAAAAGGAAGGCTCTCTGGAAAACGGAACATCCTGATGTTCACCGTGTACGACCTGCGAAACCGAAAGCTTGGTGACGATTTCTCTTGCCTGTTTGTCCGGATAAGGATCGGTACAGCATTCCCTAATTTTCTCAATCAACCTCTGATCCGGCATTTTGCGTAAACAAAAGTTCTTCCCCTGTGTTCTGTTCCTCGGTCCCATTTACCTTTGCAACCACCGGAACAAAGCTGCACTCCGGATAAGTCACCACATCTTCGGGCAT
>ENA-OQBL01000628-OQBL01000628.1-human-gut-metagenome-genome-assembly--contig:-NODE-628-length-17503-cov-15.255985_pt1 | contig 17503 bp, 18 predicted proteins | sample MGYA00242747_ERZ504553 | MGnify/ENA primary metagenome ERZ504553 (study PRJEB26092, sample SAMD00036240) | human gut metagenome | host: Homo sapiens | study: EMG produced TPA metagenomics assembly of...
AGTCAGACACTCATATCCAGCTGAGCTATCCGGCGCATATGCGGCCTTTTATCAGCCGCAAGTAGTATGAATATCACAACTCGGTGCAAAAATCAAGTGTTTTTGTACTTTTTCCGAAATTAAATCTTTGTATCAAAAAAAGTGAAAAATGCTCTGTATGCCATATAACATCTGTCTTGGAAACAATTTCAAACGGAGCATGCATTGAAAGCACGGGAACGCCGAGATCAACAACATCGACATTCATATTGGCAACATACTTTGCGATTGTTCCGCCGCCGCCGCCGTCAACCTTGCCGAGTTCACCGACCTGCCAGAGAATATCGTTGTTCTCAAGCATAGCTCTGATTTTTCCCATATATTCGGCAGACGCATCGGATGTGTCATACTTTCCGCCGTGACCTGTGTATTTTGAAATAATTACACCGTTGTTAATGTATGAGCAGTTGTTAGCCTCATATGCAGACGCATAAGTCGGATCAAATGCGGCATTTACATCGGCAGAAAGACAGGTGCTTTTTGAAAGAACACGGTAGCCGTCAACACCGTCCTGTTTTGCAAGGTCATAGATGAAGAAGCGGAGGAAGTCGCTCTGCATACCTGTGTTGCCGTCACTGCCTGTTTCTTCTTTGTCTGTAAGATATGTGATACAAGTCTGCTCGGGCATTTCAACATCAAGAGCCGCCATAACAGCCGGATAAGCGCAAACCTTATCATCGTGACCGTATCCGCCGATCATGCTTCTGTCAAAACCGATATCTCTTGACTTGAAAGACGGGATAAGGCAGAGCTCAGCCGAAAGGAAATCGCCCTCGCAGATACCGTACTTCTCATTGAGTACAGCCATTACATTGAGCTTTACAAGGTCTTTTTCGTCGCTGTCTGCATCATACGGACGAGAGCCGAGGATAACATTGAGGTTTTCGCCCTCAATTGCCTTTGCCATTGGCTTTGACGCCTGCTCCCTTGCAAGGTGCGGAAGAAGGTCCGTAATGCAGAAACAGCTTTCGTTCTCATCATCACCCCAGCAGATGTCAACTCTTGTACCGTCAAGCTTTACAACCGAACCGTGAAGTGAAAGCGGAATTGTTGTCCACTGATATTTTTTAAGACCGCCGTAGTAATGAGTCTTAAAGAATGCAAGATTGTTTGCCTCAAAAAGAGGATTCGGTTTGAGGTCAACTCTCGGGGAATCAATATGAGCGATTGCAAGTTTTGCACCGTTCTTAACGCCGTTTTTGCCGATTACAACAAGTGCAACAGCCTTGTCACGATTTACATAATAAAGCCTGTCGCCCGCCTTGTATTCCTTGTCCTGCTCATACTCTGCAAAACCTGCTTTTTTTGCAAGCTCAACAGTATAGCGAACAGCCTCACGCTCAACGGGTGAGTTATCAAGAAACTTTTTGTAACCATCGCAAAAGCTGTCTGCCTTTTTAATTTCTTCCTCCGAAAGAGCCTTAACGCCCTTCGGTTCGGTCATCATAATTTTTTCCTTTAATAAAGTTGTCTTTGACTTTTCTTCAGCCATAATAACCGTCCTTTCTGTGCCGTAAAACACGGCAAAACCATTTTATTTTGAAATCCGCCGCCAAAGGCATCGGAACATCTCTGCACTTAATTAGATTGTGAATAATAAAGTTTTATATACATTTCCTTGGCACCTTCAACCTTGTCAACATAATTCTCGGTTTCGGGATACGGAATGGAATCAAGATTTTTTCCGTCCGAACTGTACTTTGTGTCGTTAAGCCAGTCGCTTACAACAAAGCCGGCATTATATGCGGCAATTGCCGAGCGTTCCGTGCCGTAATAATCGTAAAAATATTTTAAAAGATAACTGCCGTAATCAATACAAATTTCCGGATCAAACAGGTCATCCTCGGTGTACTGTCCCGCACAACCTCTTTGCTCCTGCAACCACTCAAAGGACGAGGGCATCATCTGCATAACACCCTTTGCTCCGACTCCCGATTCGGCTTTCGGGTCAAAGCCGCTTTCCGTGTGGATTACGGCATATATCAATGCAGGATCAAGGTCATAATCCTTGGCGGCTTTTTCAACATATGTGCTGTAGGTGCGTGGATAATTCATCTCATCAAGCTTTTTCTTTGTGTCCTCGTAAAAGAACGAAACAAACACAAATACTGCCGCCGCAAGAATTGCAAGCACAATTATCCATGCCAAAATCGCCTTTCCTGCACTTTTTTTCTTTTTATATCGCCTTGATTGGGGCATTCTATCACCTCATCAGGTTGTTAATAGCCTCTGCCGCCTTTTGTGCGGCAAGCTCGACTTGCTCTATAGAAAAATTGTTTTCAATGACAATGTCGCTGTGACTTCTGAAAAATTCCTCGTCAAGCTGTGCAGACATTCTTAGCTCTGCACGGGAAATGTCAATGCTATCCCTTTTGCAGATTCTCTCAAGCCTTATTTCCTTTTTTGCGGTAACGCTTACAATAAGGTCGCAAAACACATCGGCACCGCTTTCAAAAAGCTGAGGAGCGTCATAAATCACAACGCTTTTGCCGTCTGTCTGAGTCTGTTTCGCCATCTGCATAAATTCATATGTAACAAACGGATGAACAATTGAATTGAGCAAATGTGTGTTTTCTTTGCTTGAAAATGCCCTTTTGGCCAGCAACGGTCTGTCAATGTTGCCGTCAGAAAGGATAATATCCTGACCGAAAACACCCGAAACAGCCTTTAAGCACACGGAATCGGGAGTGTAAAGATTTTTTACAATCTCGTCAGCATTTATAACGCACATTCCGTTTTTGGCAAAATATGACGAAACCGTGCTTTTCCCCGCACCGCTCTGTCCCGTAAGACCGACAATTTTAATTCTGTTCAAGGTCAATCACCTCAAAGCCTGCCGCTCTTATAAGTCGGTTGTAAACAGCCATTCCGACGCCGTTCGTTTTTGGCAGTCTTGAATATACAACCTTAACGCTGTCGTCCTCATCAATTCTGCGAAGCTCGTCAAAAAGCGTGTGAGCCTGTATTGTATAGTCGTTTCGTTTTCCGAGAGAGAAAACGGGAGTTTTCAAAAGCGGAATATCCTCGTCACAACAGAGTGCCGCAACTCCCTTTGCCGCCTTTTTGTTTACATAATCAATATATTGCTCATCGTTGCAATTAAGAAGTATTACTCTCGCCCTTGGCGCATAGTGCTTGTACTTCATACCTGGGCTTGCAACCTTTACATTGTCTGCAAGTTTGTGCAAAACCGCATCATCAACTTCAACCTTGCCGAGAACACTCTCGAGCATTTCAACCGTAATTCCGCCCGGGCGAAGTACCCTTGGAACATCTCCCGCAAGAGTGATTACCGTGCTTTCAAGACCTACCTCACTTGCACCGCCGTCAAGAACAGCGTCGATTTTGCCGTCCATATCGTTCATAACATGCTGTGCGGTTGTCGGACTGGGTGAGCCCGAAATATTTGCCGAAGGTGCGGCAAGAACCGTACCCGATTCACGGATAATCGCCTGTGCTGTTTTGTGGCTTGGAAAACGGATTGCAACCGTGTCAAGTCCTGCCGAAACTTCATTCGGAATAACATCCGACTTTTTCATAATCATCGTGAGCGGTCCCGGCCAGAACGCATCGGCAAGTTTTTTTGCCGTGTCGGGAATTTTCGTCACAAGGTTAAGTCTTTCAATATCGGAAAAATCGCAGATGTGGACAATAAGCGGATTATCCCCGGGTCTGCCCTTTGCTTTAAAAATCTTCTTTACGGCCTCGGGGTTGAGTGCGTCAGCCGCAAGTCCGTAAACTGTTTCGGTCGGGATTCCTACAACACCGCCGTTTTTAAGCAGCTCTGCGGCGGTTTTTATATCTTCCTCTGTATTTTTTAACAACAATGTTTTCACAATTATCACCGGATTATTTTTCCATACTTTCTTTGAGCTTTTCGGCTCTGTCAGCGGCAACAAGTGCGTCAATCACTTCGTCAAGGCTGCCGTTGAGAATTTCTTCAAGCTTGTAGAGAGTAAGACCGATTCTGTGGTCGGTTACTCTGCCCTGCGGATAGTTATATGTGCGGATTCGCTCACTGCGGTCGCCCGTACCTACCTGCATTTTTCTGTTTTCGGCAATTTCACTCGCCTGTTTGTCCTGTTTTTCCTTGAGAAGTCGGCTTTTGAGAACTTTAAGAGCCTTGTCCTTGTTCTTGTACTGACTTCTCTCGTCCTGACACTCAACTACCATACCTGTGGGCAAGTGGGTGATTCGGATTGCGGAGCTTGTTTTGTTGATATGCTGACCGCCTGCGCCGCTTGAACGGAAGGTGTCAATTTTGAGGTCATTCGGATCAATTTCAAGCTCAACATCTTCTGCCTCGGGCAAAACCGCAACGGTTGTTGTCGATGTGTGAACTCTGCCCTGACTTTCGGTTTCGGGTACTCGCTGAACACGGTGAACACCGCTTTCATACTTAAAGCGTGAGTATGCGCCCTCGCCCTCAATCATAAAGGAAATTTCCTTGTAACCGCCGATTTCGGTTTCATTGGCATTGATAATCTCGATTTTAAAGCCCTTTTTTTTCGGCATACATCGAGTACATTCTGAACAGAACCGCACTGAACAGAGCCGATTCCTCGCCGCCTGCACCGCCACGGATTTCAACGATAACATTCCGTTCATCGTTCGGATCCTTCGGCAAAAGCAGAATTTTCAAATCTTCCGCAAGATTTTTGATATTATTCTTAGCCTCGTCAAGCTCGATCTGAGCAAGCTCTTTAAGCTCTTTGTCGCTTGTTTCCTCAAGAATTTCAAGGCTGTCTTTTTCGGTCTGAACAGCCTCTTTGTATTTACGGTAGGTCAAAACGATTTCCTCAATCGACTTGATTTCCTTCATAATTTTCTGATATTCCTCGGGATTGCCCGCTACTGACGGCTGGTAGAGCCTTTCGGAAAGCTCGGAGTACCTTTTGTCAAATATTTCGATTTTTTCAAACATATATATCTTACTCCGTCAAAATTTTTTTTTAATATTTTTTTCAATCTTTGCACGGGGCGCCATAACCTCTCTGCCGCATTTTTCGCATTTTATCTTAAAATCCATTCCCACACGCAGAATTTCAAAGGTTTTGCAGCCGCATGGGTGCTGTTTTTTCATCTCAACTCTGTCGCCGACGCTGATATCCACAAAAAATCACCCTCCTGCAAATTTTTTACATTCTTCACATTTTGAATTTTTACGATTATTTACATCCTGCAAATAATCTGCACTTAGATTATACAACAGAGATTTAAAAATATCAACCAATGCCGATAATTGTGAGAAGTCCCGTGTATTCAAGCGAAAGGGCAACGGGAATTGAAATCAGCAGAGAAAATGCACTCTGTTTTACATCTTTGAACAAAATTCCGATGCTTGCAAGCCAAAGTATAAATTCGGGGAAGTACAGAATTCTGAAATCGGCAAAGTTGAGACTAAATGCAAAGCAACAGAATATTGCTATGAGTACGGAAGAAATTCCGATTGCAAGCGCGCCCCGTCCCCTTGCATACCAAATCAAAAATGCCAAAAACGGCGATACAACAGCAAGAATCAGCCAGCTCATAAGGTACGGAATATCGGGATAAAAGCCTGCAAAAAACACTTGTCCACACATAGTACCCTATTAACATTCCCACAAAAACGCAAAAACATTAATTCCTGCTTTTAAGGGTGATTTGCTGAATACGGCAAGGCACACGGCAAGTAAAATTCCACGGTGCTGTTCTACCCAAAAAGTTTGACAAATCAAGCCAATCGAGAAAGCTCGGCAGTCTGTTCAAAATCAAGAAACTTTGCGACAATTCCCATGCCACCGCCAAAAAGCAGGGCAAAGAATGTTGTCATAATTTGTTTTGGTACGGACATTTTGCCCGATACCTTTCGGGTTTTATTCAAAATTTTTAACATAAAATCCTCATTTCATCTACATCAAAGGACTTCTCAAAAAGAAGTCCTCTTTAATCTTAATTATTCCGCACTGTTTTGCTCACCGAAAACCTTTAAAATTTCGTCCTTGTGAGCCATAATCGCATCGTAGCCCTCCCGAATGGTTTCGTCAACGCTGTCCATTGAGAAAAGCTGTGTATTTTCGTTCTTGATATCAATTGCAAGGTCAGCCATTTTCTTTGACTCTCTTGTGCCGTCAATTGAATAAACATCAAGCGCACGCCAAATAACCTTAATAAGACCGCCAAGGCCTGCGTCGGGATTGTAGGTCATAATATCAAAGCCGATTGCAAGAACCTTGCCGACGCCCATATCACGCAGAATTTTTACGGGCAAATTGTCCTTTGAACCGCCGTCAATAAAGTTATACTTGTCATAAGGACAGGTTGTGTAAATTGCAGGGAACGACATACTTGCACGAACAGCAGTTTCAAGCGGAGCGCCTGTTATGTAGTGAATATGCTCGTTTTCAAGATTTTCTTCCTTGGTTGTAAAAATACATTCATCGGTTGTAAGCGTGTCAACCGTACAGATTGAAAGGTTAATCGGAAGATTTTCAAAGCCTGTTATTCCTTTTTCATTCATAATGTCACGGATAACATCTTCAATCAGTTCACCCGACTTGATGCCGTCTTTCTGAATCTTTTTATTTAGAATAAGCTGTGCAAGAGATTTGAAAATAAGGCCGTTGTCGATTTCGGCAAGAGTTTTCCAATGCTTTTTTGCAACTCTTTTCATTTCATCGGAATCACAGCCCATTGCAACGATTGCCGCCATTGCCGCACCCGAGCTTGTACCCGAAACATACTGCGGATGGATTCCGAGTTCATAAAGAGCCTGAACAGCACCGATGTGAGCAATACCTTGAAGTCCGCCGCCCGAAAATGCTACACCGATAGAATTTTTGCGATCGATTTTATCCGAATTCATTTTAAACACCTCTGTTAATAAAAACGATAAACATTGCAATACGACTCGGTTTCAACAAAATAGTCGTACCAGTTGTAGAAATCTTCAAAGCTGTAATCAGCCTGAATAAGCTCATAATTCTTAAATTTTGTGTTTTCCGTTATGTATTTAAGCACATCATCTTTGTCTGCAAGGCGGGAAACATAAACCGTTACCTCGTCAAGTGACGCAAGCTTTTTGTCCGTTTTGAGTTTTTCCATGCTGTCGGTTTCCTGCTTATTTGTGTCGCCGTTAAACATAAATGCCTCGGCAAGCGAAGAAACCTTTCCGTTGGTGATAACTCCTCGTTTTTCGGCAAATTCTTCAAGCTCATCACCGAGAGTCGGAGAGAACTTTGAACTCTGAACAATCATTGTGCTGTCGTAGTTCATAAACTTGTCAATACACTTGTTCCATTCAAGCATTGCAGTTCCGACAAAAATACAGTTGTCTGTCTTTGGTTCATAGAGATTTGTTTTGCCGTATGTGTAATAGGGCTTAACAGTAATGAACGCTGTAATTGATGCAAGCAAAATGCATACAGGCACGGCAAGGCGTATCTTCTGATTTTTGAAAAGTGTGAAAATTCTGATAAACGAGAATGCAAAAAGCATCGCAATCAGCGGAAGTGACGCCATAACATAGCGGTCGCTGTTAAACGGTGAAACAAGTGAAATGCCGATGAAATAGCAAACTGCCGGAACTACGGCAAACATCGCCTTTTTAGGGATTTTTACCTTTTTCACAAAACGGAAATAAACTCCGAATCCGATAACTGCAGCTGTACAAAGTCCGAGCAGCCAAACCTGATTGATAAACATATCCTTTGCAAGAATCTGAACATAGGTGCAAAGCTTGTAGAAAACATAGGTCAAAACCGTAACCATATCAAGCGCCGACATATCAAGCGAACTGAGTCCACGGTTGCCGCCGAGTACATTCGAGATTATGTACGGATAAATGCAGAGTGCAAGTCCTGCACCGACAACAGCCGCAATAATGTACTTAATAAGGTCTTTACCGCACTTTTCCTTGATTTTGAACACAAGAAAAACAAGTCCCGTAAGTCCTGCAAAGAGGATGAAATAATACTGGGTAAGCACACCGCAAAGCACTGTAAATGCAAGCAGAATGCAGTCCTTTATGCCGACGGTGTTCTTTTTTTCATAGAGCTTTATGCTCATATAAACGAACGCAAGCACCCAGAAGGTAAGCGTTGCATACATTCTGAGATAAATTGTCGTGGTAATACACGCAATACTCAGAGCATATGCCCCCACACCGATCAAGGCGTAAAGATTGTTGCCCGTGATTTTCCGTCCGATTTTATAAAGCATAATCAAAATGCCTGCCATGGCAAGCACATTTATTGAATAGGCAAGCCATTTTGAGAACACGCCCGGAAAGAATGAACAGACCGTGTGAACAAGTGCGTAATAGAGAGGCGGATGCGACGCATCTATAATCTGATTTTCATATACCTGAGCATAGTCGAATCTGTCATCGGGCGACACGGCAAGATACTCGTTGAAATCTTCGGGACTGTTCCAACCTCCGTCAACATTAAGCTGTTTTGAGGAATTTGCAAGGTTATAGGTCAGAAGCTCGTCCTCGTGAAAGCCCTGTTTTGAAAACATATAAACCGTGCTTATAACAAGGCTCACCGCAATAATAACCGCAAGAATTATTCTTGCCTTTTTGTTGTCGATTTTCATATAAAATTCTCCGTAATAATCAAAATTAAAATCAGCCGACAATTTTGTGCCGTTCAAACGGCAATTTTCGGCATTCCGCATTTAGATGATTATACCACAAATACGGTCACAATAACAATAGACTTTACAAAAATTTTGTATGTAATGCGTTTTCGGGCAAACAAAAATGCCGACAGAAAAATCCGTCGGCACAAATGATTTGTAATATTTTGATTATTTTTTAGCTGTTGTTTTCTTTTCGGCAGGCTTTTCAGCTTTTACGGTTTTGCTTTCAGCCTTTGCGACAGTTTCGGCTTTCTCGACTTTTTCAGCCTTAACTGCTTTTTCTGTTTTTTCAGCTTTTTTCTCAACCTCAGCAGGAGCAGGAGTTTCCTCCTTAACTGCCTTTACTGCCTTTTTAACGGGCTTTTCGGGAGCGGGTTCGGCTTTCTTTTCAACCTTTTCAGCGGTTGCTTCTGCCTTTGCAGACTTTGCCTCAACCTTTACTTTTTCTGCCTTAGCTTCCTTTTTCGGAGCAGCCTTTGCCGATTTCTTTGCCTTTTCGGCTTTAAGCTTTGCAAGAGCGGCGTCCTTCTTTGCCGTAGTCTTTTTCTTTACGGGAAGAGCCAGCTTCTTTTTAAGCTTGAAATACATAACAGCAAGCGGCGGAACTGTGATTTCCATTGAATAGTTGAGCTCGTGGTCTTTCTTCTTTTTAGCCTTGAGCTCGCCCTCGTTTCTGATTCCGCAACCGCCGAATTCTTCAGCCTCGGAGTTGAACACTTCTTCGTAAATACCGTATTCAGGAACACCAACAACATAGTTATCGTGCTGAACAGGCTGGAAGTTACATACGCAGATGATTTCACTGCCGTCATAAGCAATTCTGCGGAACGAAATGATGCTGTTCTTGTAGTCATCAAGTGCAATCCACTGGAAACCGTCCCAATCATAGTCGTTCTCATGCATAGCTGGAACATCACGATAGAACTTGTTTGCCTCAGCAAAGAAAAGGTTAAGCTGACGGTGCTTTTCAAATGAAAGAAGGTCCCATTCAAGCTCCTCGTTCGCATTCCACTCGTCAAACTGACCGATTTCACTACCCATGAACATAAGCTTCTTACCCGGGTGAGCCATCATATACGCTATGAAACCTCTCACACCGCTGAACTTCATGTCATAGTCGCCGGGCATTTTATTGATGAGAGAACCCTTGCCGTAAACAACTTCATCATGAGAAATCGGGAGCATAAAGTTCTCGGAAAAAGCATAAACCATGCTGAATGTAAGGGTGTCGTGGTGATAATTTCTCCACAACGGATCAAGTGAGATGTACGAAAGCATATCGTTCATCCAACCCATATTCCACTTGTAGTCAAAGCCGAGTCCCATATCCTTAATCGGATAGCGTGTAACATTCGGCCATGCCGTACTTTCTTCGGCAATCATCATAGCCTCGGGGTGGAACATATGTACAACCGTGTTGAGCTTCTGCAGGAAATCAACGGCAACAAGGTTTTCTCTTCCGCCGTATGCGTTTGCAATCCATTCGCCGTCTTTTCTGTTGTAGTCAAGATAAAGCATTGATGCAACGGCGTCAACACGGATACCGTCAACATGATACTTGTCAAGCCAGAACATTGCAGATGAAAGGAGGAAGCTTGTTACCTCATATCTGCCGTAATTGAAGATATATGTACCCCATTCCTTGTGTTCGCCGATACGGGGGTCTTCATATTCATAACAGCCTGTACCGTCAAATCTGCCAAGACCGTGTGCGTCCTTCGGGAAGTGGGCAGGAACCCAGTCAAGGATAACGCCGATGCCCTCTTCATGACATCTGTCCACAAAATACATAAGGTCTTTCGGCTCACCGTAACGGGATGTTGCGGCAAAGTAGCCTGTAACCTGATATCCCCAGCTGCCGTCAAACGGATATTCTGTAAGAGGCATAAACTCAATGTGAGTGTAGCCCATATTCTTAACATAAGGAATAAGCTCATCAGCAAGCTTGCGATAGCTGAAAACATTGCCATCCTCATACTTACGCCAAGAACCTGCGTTTACCTCGTAAACATTGACAGGCATACTCTTGTGCGGATGCTCTTTTTTGTAATCATACCACTTTTCATCATGCCACTCGTAGCCGTCAATCTCGTAAACACGGGATGCGTTGTCGGGACGAGTCTGGCAATGAAAAGCATAAGGATCGGTTTTGAGCTTTCTCTCATGCCACGGAGTTTCAACACAATATTTATAGCAGGCAAACTCAGGGATTCCCTCAATGAACAGCTCCCAGACACCGCCGTCCGAGATTTTGTACATAAAGTTTGCGTCATTGTTCCAGTCGTTAAAATCACCGACCACCGAAACGGACAATGCGTTCGGTGCCCATACTCTGAAAACAACGCCCTGACGGCCGTCCCAGTTCACAAAGTGTGAGCCTAAAAATTCATAAGCACGAACAGATTCGCCCTGTAAAAACTGATCAAGCGGCGCTCTTTCGTCATTAATTTTAAAAGCCATAGTAACCCTCTTTTCTGCGATTGTAGGCAGTTCTTCAATAAGACAAGTATAGTATAATATATTTTCACCAAATATACAAGTGGTAAAAACGATTTTTATGTAAATAATTTTGTCGGTTTGTCTGAAATATTGTCAGTTGCTGTGAAAATCGTTCCAAAAAATAGTCAGGAAATGCGTGTTTCAACCGTAATTTTTATTTTTGACACACTTATCCCATACTGTTATAATATACAATAACGAAGGCAAAAACAAGCGACAATTACGCTACTTTCGTTGGAAAACCGACTAATTTTAAAATCAGGTGATTATCTTTGGACATAAGAGTTATGAAAAGCAAGAAAAGTATTTTTGACGCATTTGTAAATCTGCGTTCAAAAAAAGAACTGCGCAAAATTACCGTTAAGGAGCTTTGTGAAAAAGCACTCATCAATAAATCTACCTTCTACACATATTATGAAGATATGTTCGACCTTTCGGACAAAATTGAAAGCGAGGTAGTTGACGGCATTGTAAGTACCATAAGCAATCCGCAGATGATGATTGACGAGCCCGTAAAATTTTATCGCAATCTTCTGGGTGCAATGACCGAAAACAAGGCACTGACAAACACGGTTTTTTCCGGTTCACAACATCCCAATCTTATAGTAAAGCTTTCAAAATCATTGAAAAATATGATTTTCGAGAACTTCCCGGAATATATAAACGATAAGAAATTCTGCACACTTCTTGACTACGCAATCTACGGCGGATACTATGCCTTTGTTGAAAATCAGGAGAACACAAACGATTATTCGGATGAACTTATTGAATCGGTTTCAGTGATTTCCGAGCATATGACAAAGCTCATAAAAGCAAGCATTCCAACCCTTAAGAGCAATAATACATAAAAATACTTTTTGCATATTTTTCAAACTGTATTATTCATTAATTTGTGCAAAGTGCGATTTTTGTCGAACTTTTGCCGAACTTCAAAATATTTATTTAAAATCGCTGTCGATTGTGATAGAATATATTCGGTTTTATAAGAAAGAAAGGAGAGTCGGTCAGACTGCCGTTTAGGAGGCGTTTGAAGTCTGTCCGAAAAAGAAGTTATGGAAATTAACACACTTGATATTCTGAAGAATCTTGCCATAATCCTTGTTGCGGCAAAGCTTCTCGGTATTGTTGCCAGAAAGCTCGGCGCACCGCAGGTTGTGGGTGAGATTATTGCAGGTCTTATCGTAGGACCTTGTATGCTTAATTTTGTTTCGTATGACGGGTTCATCTCAGGTATGGCTGAAATCGGCGTTATTTTGCTGATGTTCTCGGCAGGTCTGGGAACGGATCTTAAAGAGCTTATCAAAACAGGACCCGTTGCCTTGCTTGTTGCGTTTGCCGGTGTAATCGTTTCGGTTGCAGGCGGTGCGGCTGTTTACCTTGGCTTCGGCTTTGGCGAAGGCGACCTTGCGATGCTTGAGGCTGTATTTATGGGAACAATCCTTGCGGCAACCTCGGTTAGTATTACTGTTCAGGCTCTTAAAGAAATGGGACACCTGAAAGGAAGGGTTGCAACAACAATTCTTTCAGCCGCAATTATAGATGATGTTATCGGCATCGTACTTCTCACCGTTGTAATCGGTTTCAAAAGCCCCGATGTTCAGCCTGCGTCCGTTTGCATCAACATTGTACTTTTCTTTGTTCTTGCATTTATACTCGGCTTTGCACTTTATTTTCTCTTCAAGTGGCTCGACAAGCTCTGGCCGCACTCAAGACGAATCCCGATTTTCGGTCTTGTTCTCTGCTTTGCGTGTGCATATTGTGCGGAAGAATTTTTCGGAATTGCAGACATCACAGGCGCATATGTTGCAGGTATTATCCTCTGTAACATCAAGGATTCACAGTACATCGAAAGAAAGATGGATGTCAGCTCGTACATGATTTTCGGACCTGTATTCTTTGCAAGTATCGGACTTCAGACAAGCTTTAACGATTTCAACCTTTCAATGCTCTGGTTCTCAATTGCACTCGTTGCAGTTGCACTTTTGACAAAGGTTATCGGCTGCGGCGGTACGGCAAAGCTTTGCAAATTCAATATGCCTGACTCGCTCAAAATCGGCGTAGGTATGATGAACCGTGGTGAGGTCGGTCTTATCGTTGCCAAAAAGGGACTTGACACAGGTCTTATGGCACCGCAGTTTTTTGCTCCTATTATTATTCTTATCATCGTTTCATCGCTTGCAACACCTATTCTTCTCAAGGTGGTTTACAAGAAATGGCCGGGTAAAGAAAATGAGGAGGCAGACAACCGTTCGGAAAAGCTTGCCGAAAACGAAAAGTATCTTACTCAGGAAGTTGTCGGTGCAACCTACAACATCACAGAAGATAATTTCAAAGATAAAAGCAAAGACGAATAATTTAATACAATAACCTAAAAGGACAAATGACAGTCATCAAGTCATTTGTCCTTATTTTTATTTATGCGGTTTTATTAATTTTTTTCAAACAGAGTTCCTTTAGGATAAATTTTGTTTGTGTTTTGATACATATAATCAAAAAGAATATCAAACACTTCTTTGTTTTTGTTATCAATCAAAGCGTATTCGGTAATTGAATTATCTTTGATAAAAGCAATGACCAATGTATCGTCAACACCTGTAACCGACAGTTTTTCGGCATTTTTGATTTTTAGATTTTCGACAGCTGTTTTCACATCATATGACGAATCAATAATCACATTGTCCCAACTGTCTGCATATGAATCAAGCGAAATTCCCTTTTCGGTATTCTGAATTTTGCTTATTTCAGTTGCAATACTGTCGTTCGGCTTCAAATCGCCCTGTGAACAACCTACTGCAAACAGACACACAATAATTAACGAAATTGTCAATGCCAAACTTTTTCTCATTTTTCCTCCTTAATTTTTAGATGAAGAATTTGTTTTTATAAGTCAATATTAGAAATTGTTTTGGTCATTAAAAATCTTCTGCACAGGGCAAAAAAGCCTTGTCAAATTCACTTTTCGGCAAAAGCCACAGCTTGATGTACATTGCAATCGGTGATGCAGGAGACAGAACTTTTATATTAAGCCCGTCAAATTTCAGCTTGCTTTCGTAATAAAAGCCCTTGCACCCACCCGTCAAAAATACGGGAATATTCATTGCTTTTGCTTTTTGACAAAAGTCGTTCAAAGCCTTACCGTCTGTATTCAGCGTACCCGAATGGAATCCCTCAAGTAAAACGGCTTTTACATTTTCCGTAATTTCAGGATACTGCATACCGACCGTTGCGGAAATTTTCAGCACATTGCTGTTATCCGAAAGTCGGACGCTTTCATCAAAAGCAAACTCGCTTTTTAATGCCTTATAACGGGTATTCTTCACAAAAATTCCGTTCTGAATTTTGCCGTAGCTTTCGTCAAAAATACTGTGCAGTTCATCGCTGTATGCCGAATGTGCAAGCAGTCTTGACGCTCTGTGAATTGCCACGGGCAAATCGGCGTTTTTATACGAAACAAAAGCACCGTTTCCGCTGCCTGATTTTATAAAGTCAATCGCACCGACAAAATTTTCAAAGCCGTTTGAACGGCTGTCATCAAGCGGATAATTTGCCGAAACAAGCACAATCGGCACATTTAAGCCGTCAAAAATATAAGCAAGAAATGCAGATGTGTATTGCAAAGTGTCCGTTCCGTGAGTTACAACAATGCCGCCATAGCTGTTCAAATCATAGCTTTGCAGACAGTCGGCAAGCCGGTTCATGTGACAGCCCTCAAGATTTTCGCTGAGGACGGTATAAGGCTCAGCCGTGTCAAAATCAACATCGCCGTACCTGTCAAGATACATCTGCGTGAGCATATATTTCTGCTCATTGTCGGGCGAAAGCACCTCGCCCTTACGCACACAGCCGATTGTACCGCCCGTAAAAACAACAAGAATTTTCATATACTCACCTCTTTCATATTCTGCCCTTAAACAATTATAAATAAACTATTTATTTTCCTTGCCCGTGATTTTTTCGATTGTGATTTCATAAACGCCTGTCATACTGCCCGATTTCTCTATGCACCTTTTTCCGCTTTCGATAAATTCGGGAGCATATTTTTCAACAATCAGTTCAAGACCTCTGTTCTTGTTCTCAGCCGATTTTGCAATCGTACCGAACACAACCGCACTTTCGTATTTTGAAGTCAGTTTTGCACCGTCAATTCTATTGTTTTGAACCGTGCAAAACGAAACCTTGTTGCTGTATTCAACATTTTTCAGTTTCAAGCCCGAATTCGGAGCGCAATGGAAATAAATTTTGTTGCCATCAACGGCAAAATTTACAGGCACACCGTAGGGATAGCCGTCCTCGCCGATTGTTGACAAAATGCCGTATTCACCGTTTTTAAGGATTTCATAGGCTCTTTCTTCGGTCGTTTCCCTGTCTTTTCTACGCATCTTTTCGTTCATTATTCAACTCCGATATCGTTCATAACCATGCCCGTAATCATCTTCGGATAGAAATATGTTGACTTCTGCGGCATCTTTTCGCCGGCGGCGGCAACATCACGGATTTCGGTTACTCTTGTCGGATTAAGCACAAACGAGCATTGGAACTTACCGTTGTCAACGCCCTCAACAGCCTCTGAGAAGAACTTGGTGTATGTAAGGTTAATCTGATTTGCCATATTTTCCTTATCAATGCCGAAAATTCTTTCAAGCACAAGTGAATGGAGAACGGTAACATCAAGCTGTCTTGACGGTTCACTCAATTCGGGAAGAAGCTTGTCCATAATGTCAAGACTTTTCAGCACAAGCCTGTACCATTTTCCGCTTCCGACATAGAATCCGAATGCCTTTTTGCCCTCGTCATAGAGCTTGGCAAGCTCGCTTTCCATATTGTCCGTGCCGTTCATTTCGGTAACATCAAAATATTCCCTGCAACCGTCAAGAACTTTTTCAACATTAAAGTCCGGCAAATCACGCACAAGGCGGTGTGTCGGGAATACAACAAGTCCCGGATGCTCCATGTCAACAAGGTAAATCATCTGATAATCACAAGGATCGCCAACCTTTGAAAGACCGTTTTCACGGCAGTAGTTTCGATAGTTTAGAGCGGTTTCATAGCGATGGTGACCGTCTGCAATATAGAGCTTTCTGTCGGCAAAATCTGCACAAAGCTTTGCGATTACATTTTCATCCGTAACAATCCAAAGTCTGTGAGTAACACCCTCACCGTCGGTAAATTCAAGCTTCGGTGTGTCCTTTGACTCATTATCAATTGTTGCGAGTGTTGTATGCTCGCTGTCCATATAAAGGGCATAAATCTGACTGAAATTGCAGTTTGTAGCCTTCATAAGATTAAGTCTGTCCTCTTTAGCCTTTGAAAGAGTGAACTCGTGCGGAAGAATGATTCCCTTTTCAAACTCTTCAAGATGAACACGGGCAATGATACCCTTGATGCTCTTGCGTTCGCCGTAAGCCGTAAATTCTTCCTCATAAACATAGATTGCAGGCTTGTCCTCGCTCACAAGAACACCCCTGTTCCGCCACATATCAAGGATTTCTCTTGCTGTCTGATACGGGTTTTCGCCCTCTTTCGGAAGCTCAAGTCGAATGATATTATACTCGTTTTCGCTGATATAGCCGAGCCTTTGTTCCTCGCTTATGATGTCATAAGGCGGACAGCAAAGCTGAGAAATTTCACCTGCTTTTTCCGTGTTGTAACGCATTCCTCTGAACGCTTTTATTTCTGCCATATTAAAAACCTCCAAATTGTTTTTCGGTCAAGTGTATCTTCACCGTCCGTATAAGGCAATTATAACACAAGCAGTTGATTTGAACAAGTGAAAAGTAAGTTTATTTGAATTTACTGTGCAAAACCACAATGAATATTACGGCATAAAAATCATTGACAATCAAAGGAAAGTTTGATATAATATTTTTTGCGTAAGCTGATTACGATATTTGACATTGCATAAACTATTTGTCAAATGAAAACAGAATACGCGCCAATAGCTCAGTTGGTTAGAGCTACCGGCTCATAACCGGTCGGTCCGGGGTTCGAGTCCCTGTTGGCGCACCAAAAAAGAAAGTACTCAAACGGATACTTTCTTTTTATTTTACCGTTATGCGTGAACAGGGACTCGAAGGCGAGCGTTAAGAAAACAGTCCGGCGGACTGTTTTTAGCGAGAGCGTTGATGAATTTTTAGCTTTGAACAAGCCGCAACAAGCGAGGTAGAATAACTTAGATAGATAAAACACCTGTTGGCGCACCAAAAAAGAAAGTACTCAAACTGTGGTGACCCCCAAAAGTTAGACTTGAAAGCGTAGTGGCTTTTAGCTGCTACGCTTTTGTTATGCAACTAAGGCATTAATCCTGTACTCAACCGGACTTAACCAGCCGAGTTTTTGTTTGATT